>WFLX010379824.1_pt1 | contig 18763 bp, 17 predicted proteins | sample 4967041 | NCBI WGS metagenome assembly WFLX01 (sample SAMN12857096, study PRJNA449069) | gut metagenome | isolation source: stool from male and female vole | host: Microtus ochrogaster | place: USA:Florida | collected 2017
CGTATCATCGGTTTTCTGTCCAATGATGTGTAATTGGACTGTTCCCTTGTCGTTGGCAATTTGGTCGTCGCTTGGGGCCTCAGTATCGGTCTGGGCCAGCATCAGGGGTTTGGCATAAAAGAAGGTACGTGCTGCATCGTAGCTCTTGTTCGAATAGCTCTGTTCATGTTCCTGGACATTCACTGCGGATACGCTCGACATGCTTGCCTCCTACTGTGAGATTTGAACGTTGCTCCGAGAGACGTGGGCTTCCCCCTTAAAACTAATGGGTGCAATGATCCCCATCTATGCTCTCATTAGCTGTATAGCAGGTTGTTTCGGCCTGGACCTTTGTCTCAGACAGGCTTTTCTCTGCGGAATGCAATTTTGCGGTAACTGAGCGGCGGCAGGCCATGAATGGCCTTGAACGCCGTCGAAAAGTTGTTGCTGTTCTCATAACCCAGCGTTTCCGCGATTTTGGCGACGCTTTCCTCCCCACTGCGCAGGCGCTGGGCTGCCTCGGCCATCCGGAAATGGCGCAGCCAGGTGATGGGCCCGCAGCCGAAGGACGCTTCAAAGCGATTGACGAGCGTGGTCCTGTTGGTCCCAACCAACCGGGCCAGCTCGCTCAGCGCGGTCTGCTGATTGATGCGCTGCGCCAACAGATCGCACGACTTTTGCACGAGCGGATCAGCTGAGAAGAATAGCCCGGCAGACCGCCGCTCGATCTCAGCGACGCAGCTGGCGAGCCGCCTGAGAACTTCCTGCTGGATCAGCGGCCACAGCAGGTAGTCCGAATATCCGCTGGCGAAAATCGCGTCACGGTGCAGGCTGCTTTCAGAAACGAGTGCCAGTTGCAGCAGTTCGGAAGAGAGTTCTGTGGGCTTGTGCTCGTCTCGCTGGCGCTGTCGGCAGTCGACGATAAGAATCTGTGCCGCGCGTCCCAATCGCAACCGGTGGTGATCGACAACTTCGACGTGCCGCAGGGAGCTTGCTAATCGCGACAGAGTGATAGCCACTTCTGAATCCGAGCCAAGATATGCAGCCAGGAAGGAAGCATGCACCTCGAATACACCCTGAGATTCTGGCCCACCGACGGCTTGCCTGAGGCCAATCCGGGGCTGGGAGGGTCGTGAGCTTAGTTTAGATCGACGGAGTTCAGCGCACGGATTGGCACATGCTTGCAATCAACGCGTCTTAATGGAAGAAAAAAGCAACCTTTGGGTGAACAAACAAATACTCATGCTCCTTTCCGGATCGTGGATGGTAGGCGGACGTCGCACCAGTAACCGGTTCAGAGGGGCCGGGGGCCATGATTCAGGGAAGGGGGTACGGCGCAATGTTCGGCGTCGGTCCTCACCGGATGGGATACCTAGGACCGGAAAGTGCGGTCGTGCATGGGCGATGCAGTTGCGCTGGACGCGGAGGCTCTCGATACCCTCCGCGCCACGATCTATATCGGCCTTTGTCCGCTGGGGTGCGCCGAGCGGGCTTAGCAGTTCAGCGTAGAACCGCCGTTCGCCGAGCTTCCACTTCTCCCGAAATGGTGGGCGTAAGCCTGTATACCCGCAAGTGCCGCCTCAGAGATCTGAATTTCCCGCCGTCCAAGACAGATGATGAAGTCCCCTATAACAAATCTCTTGATCGGAGCTGTGGGGCGCTTTTGCAGCAGAATGAGCGGCTGTCAACTAAACTCCCGAGCGTAGCTCGATGGTGGGCTATTGTGCCAGACGGGACAATGGCAGGACTATGTTCACTGATAAGCCGGTCTTACGCCAGTCATAGCTGAGGATACCACCGAATTGGCGGGTCACAGTCGCGTCCACCAACGTGCTGCCGAAGCCCTTGGATACAGGGGGGGAGGTTATTTCTCCTCCCCCGTCTTCACTCCAAGTGATGCTCAGGTCGTCGCCATTGACTTGCCAGACAATATCCACCCGGCCATTGTCGCCGCGCAGCGCCCCGTATTTAGCCGCATTGGTTGTCAGTTCATGAAAGACCAGCGCGAGTCCGTTGACCGATTGCTCGCCGCAAAGAATTGCAGGGCCTTCAAGAGAGAACCGGCTCCTGCCGAAAATTGCCGCAGGCTTGTGCGGCTCGATGACGATGCTTATCAGGTCCGCAAGATTGGAGGCCGCCCCTTGGACGTCGCTAAACGATGGCTTCACCAAGGAATGCGCAGCGGCGAGCGCATGCAACCGGCCAGACAATAGCGAGACCAAATCATCCTTACTATTTGTGCTGCGGGCGCTGATGCGGACCATGCCGTCTACGATGGTGAAGAGATTTTTGAGCCGATGGCTCATCTCTCTGGTGAGCAATTCCTGCTGTTCAAGCGCCTGCAGGAGTTCCTGTTCGGATCGGGCCATCTTCAGTGCTACGCCGATGAAATCGGCAAGCTCCTGCAGAGTGGCTCCGTGACCGCAGTGGAAATACCCGATCCTGTCGGCGACGACCCAAAGGGTCCCGAGTGGTTCCGTCCGCCCAATATATAGCGGCACAAGCAAAACCTCTGGCAGCGACAAGCCCGATGGTATCCAGTCATAGACGCGTTCTGGATGGATCGCCAGCGTCGGTGCGCCGCGGTCGAGCGTGATACCACAGGGGGAGTAATCGCGGGGAGTAGTCGCCCCGTTGAACGGCGAGAGAATTCCCCTCAGATTATGCCAGCGGAACACCGGGAACGGTTCTGTCTGTTCGAGCAGGCTGACACCTGCGGAAATCGCGCCTGTCAGTTCCATGGCGAGTTCGACGAACTTTGGGAGCACCTCTCCAGGGCCATCGTGCATGCGTCCGGCGAGCTGAAGAAGTGCGGCCTTCTCCTGCGCGGCATCGCTGGGTGGCACTGGCCGCTGACTCAGGTCGACCGTGTAGACCGCCGCAACGTCGGGCTTGGACACCTTCGCCGCTTCCATCTTCTCGGTTCCCTTTCCGTGTGCGCAGACCCGCGAGATTGATAAGTATCCTATTTACACGATGTAGGCAAAACAGCCGACTTAGGCCAGTCCTCAGGATGCACCTGTTTGCGACGGTTATCTGCGCTCGCTGCCAGTACTGCCATTTGGACACGTGTGGCATTGTGCAGGAGCTCGCAGTGGGTGCAATCGCTGTATACGTGTGATGTCATGTTGCTCGCGGATCAATGTTCCTTGAATGCCATTGTCAGAATTCTGTCCTCGCTCATCTCCTCGCGCGAGAGGATGCCCGCCAGCCGGCCCTTCGACAGAATCGCGACGCGGTCGCAGAGGGCGAGGATCTCCGGGACCTCTGACGAAGCGATCAGCACGGTCAGCCCTCGCTCGGCCTCCCGCACCATGATTTCGTAGAGATCGGACTTGGCGCCTACATCGACCCCGTGGGTCGGCTCGTCCAGAAGCAGAATGCGCGGGTCGGCCATCAGCGCGCGAGCGAAGATGACCTTCTGCTGGTTGCCGCCCGAGAGCGTCGAGATTGGTTGAGTATCGCGCGCCATGCGGATGCCGAGGCGATGGCGGTAAACCTCCATACGCGTCACGTCGCCTTTACGGTCGGAAAACAGCGTCCCGGAGAAACGGCGCAGGCTGCTGATCGCCGCATTCTCGCGCACGGAGTGTTGCGGCAGAATACCGGCAGTCTTGCGGCCTTCCGGCACCAGCGCGATGCCATTTCTGACTGCCGCGCTCGGATCACGGTGGCGGACCGGGGTGCCGAAGAGTGCCATCTCGCCCGATGCGAGCGGCCGCGCACCATGGATCACTTCAAGAAGTTCGGTGCGGCCAGCGCCTACCAGTCCGAACAGACCCATGATCTCGCCTTCGCGCACGTCAAAGCTGATATTCTCCAGATGGTCGCTGTCGCAGACCTGCCGCAATGACAGTGCCAGGGTGGTTTCGCGGAGCTGGCGTTGGCGGTATTCGTAAATCGCCGGCTTGCCGGTCATGTCGGTGATCAGCTGCTGGCGCGTGGTCTCGGAGGGGCGCCGTTCGCTGACGATCGCGCCGTTTCTCAGCACGACGAGACGGTCGCAGAGCGACAGCACTTCCTCCAGCCGATGGGTGATGAAGATGATGGCGGTTCCGGCCGCGCGGGCGGCGCGCACATAGGCGAAGAAGCCCTCAACCTCATGCGGCGTAAGCGATGAGGTTGGTTCGTCAAGGATGAGCAAGCGCGGATTTCGACCAGCCGCCTTGGCGATCTCGATGAGCTGCTGTTCACCGGCGCGCAGTGTCCCCGCCTCGCGGCGAGGATCAATGCCGCTCGCGCCGACGCGGCTGAGCAGCGCTCCGGCCTCGGAACGCATCCTGCCGAAATCGACGAAACCTCGCTTTGTGGTCGGCATGCGGCCGAGGTGAAGGTTCTCAGCTATACTGAGCGCGCCGATCACTGAGAGTTCCTGGTGCACGAAACTGATGCCGGCCTCAATGCCATCGGAGACAGTACCGATCTGTGTCGGTTGCCCGTCCATCTCGATCGTGCCGGAATCGGGATGGAGCCCGCCGGACAGAATATGCATCAAGGTCGACTTGCCGGCGCCGTTTTCGCCGAGCAGCCCGACGACTTCGCCCGCATGGAGATCGAGATCGACAGAATGCAACACCGTGTTGCCGGCAAAGCTCTTGGCGATGCCCCGAGCCCGCAGGAGCGGCCCGCAGGACGAGATGCCGGCAACGGATTTGCTGCCGGCAGCTGTGGTCGCGCCTTTACTGTACATCTTCGGGCGTCAGGAGCTTGCCGGCAACGGGGATGATCTTTGACCGCGGCTCGGTGCCGGCGACAAGGTAGTTGTAAAGCATCACGCTGGAATCGAGCGCCTGCTGGTAGGGCGCCTGATCGAGAAGGCCGACCATTTCGCCAGTCTTGAGATACTGCATGTTGTCTGGCGTATGGTCGAAGCCAACGACGCCGACCTTGCCGGATAGGCCAAGGTCCTTGACCGCCTTGGCCGCGCCGAACGGACCGCCGGCGGTGACGTAGACCATAGAGAGGTCGGGGTTGGCGGTCATCATGTCCTGCACCAGCGAGTAGGCAGACTCGGCCTTGTCCTTGTTCTCGAACGGGCCGACGATCTCGATATCCGGATGGTTGGCCTTCAGAAAACCGAGCGCGCCGTTCATGCGCTGAGTATGCTGGGTAGCACCGAAATAGCCGGTGATCACGCCGAGCTTGCCGTTGCCGTTCATCTTCCTGGCGATGTACTCGCCGATCTGCTTTCCGGCTGACGTGGCGTCCTGGCCGATGAAGGCGAGACGCTTCGACGGCGCCGCGCCTTCGGCGATGATGTTGAACACGGGAACGCCCTCGTCGGTCGCTTCGTTGATGATGCGGGCCGTGCCGTCGAAGATCGGAACGACGACGATGCCGCTATAGTTCTTGGCCAGCGCTCCCTCGATACCGGCGACAACGGCTTCGGCAGAAAGCTCGTCGCCGAGGTCGACGAAATCGACCGTTGCGTTGAACTTGGAGAGATAGTCGTTGGCCGCCTTAGCGCCCTCGGTTACCGGAGTCCAGAACGGGTTGTTCTGGAATGACAGGAACGCGATCTTGATCGGGCCCTTGGTGTTTTCTACTGCGACAACAGTGCCGCCTTCCGGCGCCTGTGCTGCGGCCGGCATCGCAAAAGCGATCGTGGCTGCTGCCGCGAAAGCCAGTGATCTGAAGGTCTTCAATATCATGTCTCTTCTCCTCAACCTTGAAAATCAGTCGTCGTCGCCGCGGCGCTGGAGCCCATCCAAGCCCACCGCGAAGATGATCACGAGCCCCTTGGTCACCACCTGCCAATAGGCGGAGATGCCGAGCAACACGAATGCGTTGTTGAGCAGCGCCATCAGCAGCGCGCCGATGATGACACCGATGATCGAACCGCGGCCCCCGCTGAGCGCGGTTCCTCCTAGGATTACGGCGGCGATAACGTCTAGCTCGTAACCCATGCCGAGATTGGGATCGGCACTGGCGAGATTGCCAGCAAGGATCAGTCCGCCGAGCCCCGCGAGCAGGCCGCATAGCGCAAAGACAAAAAGCCTAATATAGTGGATGTTGACGCCAGCCAGGCGTGACGCCTTGGGATTGTCGCCGATCGCGTAAATCTCGCGGCCGGTCACAGTTCTGACGGCGAAGATGTGAACGATAATCGCCAGCACGATCATCAGCAGGAACGAGACCGGTATATTGTGGATGCGGCCCGCACCAACGAATTCGGCGAAGCCGCCGAATGGCACCGGAATGCCGCCTGTCATCAATAACGCGATGCCGCGAGCGATTGACAGCGTGCCGAGCGTGGCGATGAACGGATTGATGCGGAAGCGGGTATATAGCAAGCCGTTGACCACGCCGCAGGCAAGACCCGTCGCAAGGCCACCGACCAGCCCGATCGTCTCGCTGCCGGTATCGCGCATCAGAACCGCCCCGACCACGGCGGAAAGGCCGATGACAGAACCAACCGAGAGGTCGATGCCGCGGGCGATGATGACCAGCGCCTGGCCCAGCGCCACGATCGCGACGACTGAGGCCTGCCGGCCGACATTGAGCAGGTTGCGCGGCTCAAGGAAGTAATCGCTGGCAAATGACAAATAAATGGCCACCGCCGCCAGCATCGCAAGCACCGAGGCTTCGCGATGTTTTCCAAGGTCACGGATGAAGGAAAGGCTCTGGTTCATTCCGCTCACCGTCGATTGAACACGGGCTGGCGCTTTTCCTTGAAGGCCGCACGGCCCTCGGCGGCATCGGCGGTCGCAAAGCAGATTGTCTGCAGGTCACGCTCGTATTCGATTGCCTTATCGAGCGGCATGGAAACCGCGGCTTTAAGATTCGCCTTTGCGGTTTCGGCTGCGATCGGCGCGCGGGCGGCGATTGCATCCGCAATGGCCCGGGCACGGGCGAGTAGTTCGGTCTGCGGCACGACCTCGCTGATGAGGCCCCAGGCCAGCGCCTTCTCCGCCGTGATCGGATCGCCGGTCATCAGCATCAGTGCCGCATTGGAGGCACCGATCGAATGCATCAAATGCGCCGCCATGCCGCCGCCGCCGATCCAGCCGAGCTTGATCTCGGGAGCGGCGAACTGGGCATTGTCGGAGGCGATGCGGATGTCGCATGACATGGCGGTTTCCAAGCCGCCGCCGAGGGCATATCCGTTGACCGCGCAAATCGTGGGCTTCAGCAGCGCGCGAAACGCGTCGCAATAGTCTGGCCGGTTGCGGAACTGCCAGGGGGTCTTGTAGGTGTCGAGCTCCTTGATATCAGAGCCGGCGCAGAAGGACCGCTCGCCGGCACCCGTGAGAATGACGCAGCGGATCGAGTCGCTATCATTGCATTCGTCGACCGCGGCGACGATTGCGTCGGCCATTTCGGGCGTGACTGCGTTCAGCTTCTGCGGTCGATTGAGCGTGATGGTGGCGATGGCGCCGTCCACTTTGAACAGGATGTCTTGCGTCATGGTGATCCTACCTTTCGCCGCCCTTGCTGCCGCGATGATCTGCATAAAGTGTCTGGAGTCGGTTGATCACGCCCCTGGCCGGCGCATTCTCGAGGAATGACTCGCGCAGCAGGGCGGAAGCCCTGCTTTGGAACGCGATGTAGCCGTTGTGGCGCGGACGCACATAGGCCTGCTCCAGCGTGGCGACGGTGTTCGAATAGAACCTGCCCCAGCGGGCATTCACGCCTGCATCATGCCAGGCTTCCCGCCGGGACGGCTGACCTTCATGGCACGGTATGAAGCCGATCTGCGCGTCGGCGCTCATCAGCCAAAGCAGGTGGCGCTTCAGTGCCGGCGTCACCTCGCAGCGGCGGGATATGCCGATTCCGGTGCCGCCGAGAGTGGAGCCGGGACGGTCGCCAGGTTCTAGCCGCGGCGCATTGTGGAAGGTGATCGGCCGGCCGCTTACCGGCGCGGCATAGTTCACGTAGCCGTAGACCAGCGGCACGAGGGCGACGTCGTCGTGGGCCGCCATGTGCTCGAGGATACTGATCGGGTTCTTTTGGCGAACCACATGCGGGCTGCGAGCCGCAAGCTCGTTCATTAGGTCGTAGACTTCGGTGCCGACTTGCTCCGAGACCAGAATGTCTGGATCCCGCTCGGCCGGCGGCTCGCCGAGCGCCGTGGCTATCGACAGGAAGGAGAGTGCGGCATGCGGTCCGGCCAGCGACAGCGCCACCTTGCCGGTTTTCTGCGACAGCAACAGCACCTCGTCCCAGAGAACGGGGGCGGGGCCGACGAGCAGGTCGGCGCGCGCAGCCATCACCTGGGTCGCCGCATCGAGCGGAAGGGCCCAGTGTTGGCCAGTGAAGTGGTAACTGCGCAAGGAGGGGCCGATGCTCTCGGCTCTCAGCAGGTTGATCGTCGCCTCCTCGAAGATGCTCTCCAGCGGCTGCAGGCAATCGCCATCCACCGCCTCGCCGACATGGGGATGATCGAGCACGACCAGGTCGTAACGGGCGCAGAGATCGGCGATCGGATAGGACTCGAATCCTTCAAGCGGCTGCTTGTCCCAGTCGATTGCCAGGCCGCTTTCGGCCAAATCCAATCGGCGAGCCGCGGCGGCCAGCGCGTTATAGCCGCGCGGATGGTCCCAAGTCAGCGCTTTTAAGCGTTGCATAGTCACGCCTCTCCGGCCTTGACCGCACCGGCCTTTTCCAAGGCGCCGATGCGGGCTTCGTCGTAGCCGATATCCTTCAGGACCTCGCGCGTGTGCTCGCCGGTCAGTGGCGCGCCGCGCGCGATCACGGAGGGCGTCTTAGAGAACTTGATCGGGAAGCCCGGTGTCTTAACTCGGCCCTCGGTCGGGTGGTCATATTCGACGAAGGTGCCGTTATGCTTGATCTGCGCGTCCTCGACCAGATCGGCGTAGCCATAGACCGGTCCGCACCAGATGTCGGCGGCGCGCATCAGTTCCAGCCATTCAGCCGAGGTCCTCGTCACCAGCTTCTCGCGGGTCTTGGCAAAGATTTCGTCTCGCTTCGACCATGTATCGACTTCGTCCATCATGGTGAGGAAACTCTCCTCTCCGATCACCTCGCCCAGCGTCTTGAGCTTGGGGAAGGCGACGATGATGTAGCCGTCGCTGGTGGCAAACGCGCCGTAGGGGGCGCGGATATAGACGTGCGCATGGGGTTCGGCCGAACGCTGCTGCGGCTTATTTCCAATGGTGAAGACGGAGAGTTCCTGCATCTGTAGTGTGGTGATCGCATCCAGCATGTTGACCTGCACCAGTTGCCCTTCGCCGGTGCGCTCACGGTGGAACAGGGCGGCAAGCGCACCTTCGAATGCTGTATAGGCGGTGACTGCATCGACGAGGTACTGGCCGGCGGCAGTCGGGGGCTCGCCGAGGCGCCCGGCCGACAGCATGGCGCCGGACATGCCCTGCAGGACAAGGTCCTGGCCGGGACGGTCAATATAGGGGCCATCTTCGCCGTAGCCTGACATTGATACGTAGACGAGGCGAGGGTTGATCTTCGATAGGGTCTCGTAGTCGACGCCGAGGCGCTTGGCGACACCAGGGCGATAGTTCTGCAGGAAGACGTCGGCGGTCTTGACGAGGTCGAGCAGAACCTGCTTGCCATCAGCCGATTTGAGGTCGACGGCGAGCGAGCGCTTGTTGCGGTTTAGCGAGAGAAAGGAGACGTTGACCTTATTTCCGCCGGCGCCGCCGGCTGAGACATGGCGCTGCCATTCACCTGTCACCGGTTCGACCTTGATCACGTCTGCTCCCAGGTCGCCAAGGCGTTGCGCCGCAAACGGGCCAGCCATGGCGATCGAGCAGTCGAGAACGCGAACTCCGTTTAGAATACCCATTTATTTTCAGGTCCTTGTGATAATTGACGCAGTCAATGCATGACCCAGCCGCCATCGACATTCAGTGTCTGGCCGGTGATGAAGCCTGCGGCATCGGAAATCAGGAATGTCAGGGCATTGGCGATGTCGCAGGCATCGCCGCGGCGCTTGATGGCCTGGTGGTCCAGCACGAAGCGCGTGTAGCTTTCCGGATCCGAATGGATCTTCTCGGCATCCGTCGGGAAGGCGCCGGGTGATACCGCATTGACGGTGACCCCATAGGCGCCGAATTCCCGCGCCCAGGCGCGCGTGAGCCCGACCAAGGCGCCTTTTGACTGCACATAGGGCGCCAAATGGGACCAGCCGCCGTAAACCGTTACACTGGCGATATTAACGATACGGCCCCAGCCCTGTGCACGCATGTGCGAAAGGGCTGCCTGGACGCAGACGATGCCGGCATCGACATTAACGCACTGGACCGCCTGGAACTCCTCGATCGTGTAGTCCTCGAAGTTCTTTGACGGATAGATCGCAGCATTGTTGATGACGATGTCAAAACCTCCGACCTCGGCAGAGACACGATCAAGTTCGACGCGAAGGCCCTTGAGATCTGAGAGGTCGAGCGCGCGCACAGTGAGCCCCTGCAGGTTTTCGCGCGCCGCGGCGGCGATAAGGCTCTCGACCTTCTCCGGATTGTTGTCGATGGCCACGACTTTTGCGCCGGCCCTCAGGAAGCTCAGTGTCGTGGCGGTACCGAGGCCACCGGCCGCACCCGTGTAAAGAATGACCTTGCCTGCGATGCATATCGCCGGATGAATTCCCTTGCCTGTCGAAATCTGCATGTTCATCACCGTCCTCTGATCGGAATGTGATTGCCGGTCGGCTGCGGGAATTCCTCATCAGGCTGGGCGCAGAGCGCACGGATGCGCCTCTCGCTCGCGGCAATCGCGGCATCATCAGTCAGGATGCGAAAGAGGCTGTCGTAGCGGCGCTCGTCCCCGTGCTCGAGCCAAATCAGTTCGTCGCGCTCGCGGGCGGCGGTATGGCCGAGCACGTGGTTTGTCGAAGGTTCTATGCCGAGCGCGTATTGGCCAGCCTGCAGGTTCTGCCATTCATACATGCAGGGGAACTGATCCTTGCGGGTGACGATCTCCAAACCAATGCCGAGTTCGTCGTTGACAAGTGCGACCGGCACTTCTCCCGACCCATCCGCCACGAGTTCGTGCTGCCAGACCTGCTCGTGAAAGTTCAACTGCGGCGCCGGCATGGTGCGATAGCCGACGTCCTGCTTCCGGTAGTTGTCACCGGCATGTGCGGCCCAAACCACTTCCTTCACCGGTGCGAGATAACGCGCGTTTTCCGCGAGCACGGGATGGCCGATATTGATGTGGTAGCAATACATGTGCGGCGTCTTGTAGAAACCGCGATTGATCACCCGGTCCGTCAACCGGATATCGTTGGTGCCGGCCTTTATCTCGATGCGGCGCACTAGTTCCAGATGCTCGCCGAACACAGTGCCCTGGGTGACGACGCCTTCGCACCAGAGAACGCAGTCGTCGCCGCGCCATTCCTCGCCATAGCCGGAGAGCTTGCCGGGAATGGTGCCGATGCGCCCATGCAGGGAATGGCTGATGGTCTTGCGCGGGCCGTAGACATAGGTGTCGCCCGGCTCGTCGTTCATGAACAGGATATGGTCGAGACCGCAGGTTACCATCAGGCCGGAGAAGGAGCGCAGCCAGGCAAGCCCGCCTTCACCCTCGTATTCGGCAAGGCCGGGATGCTTAAAGCCGGCGGGCGAATTCCAGCCGATCGCCATACCACGATATTCGCAGTCGGCGATGTCGAGGGCGCGGTCGACCAGCACAGTAAAACGCAGGCCGGTGCCACTGCGAAATTCCAGCATCCGGATGCCGCGCTCGACACCATCGCCCAACGTCATCAGCCGTACGCCGGCAAATTGCGAAAAGGCTCCCGCGTGGGCAGCGATGTCGCGGCGCGACAGCGCTTTTCCATAGAGTTCTACCATACTCTTTTCTCTCTTATATGCCGGGTTTGGCGATGCCGGATGTCATGCCGATGGCGGTGGGTGGCAGATACTGGCCCGACCACCGTATGGGCGGATCAAAGACCCAATGCGCGAAGCATGCCGTCGAGGAATTTCTTCGCCCGCGGCACGTCGCCCTCGTCCAAATGTTCAATGATCATAGGAATGTTCGGATGTTTCTTCGCGAGGCGCCTCAAGTACAGATCGTAGTTCAGCGAACCGAGGCCGGGGGCCGGAAGCTCGATCTCGCCGACGCCACGGAAGGTATGGCTCTCCAGCGCATCTTCGTCGCCAATGTCGGCGTGCTTTTCCGTCTTGTCGTCGCCAGATCGCTTGACGTCCTTGGCATGGGCGATCTTGATCTTGTCCGACAGCGTGTCGAAGACCTGGTTCAGGATATCGTCCATGCGGTCGATGTTGTGGGTCTCGAAGTAGTTGGTCGGGTCCATCAGCAGGCCGAGACCGGGATGGTCAACCTGCGCGAACATCTTTACCGTCTCTTCGACCGAGCCAACGACGTTGTTCACGTAGGTCTCCAGGAGGAAGACGGCGCCGTGGTCATAAGCATGCTGCGACAGGTCTGCGATGACCTTACGACATTCTTCGAAACCTTCCTCCGTCTTGTTCTTGGGGTGATGTACCCAGTCGGACTCGGTGTTGTAGGTACCGGTTTCGGAGATCACGTAGGGCGTGCCGAGATATTGTGCGTGGCTGATGATTTCCTTGAGGTAGCCAACGCGGCGCTCACGCTCGGCCTTGTCCGGATGGATAATATTCGTGTAGCCAGAAATGCAGGAAATAGGCAGGTTATTGTCACGGAAGGCCTCGCGAATGCGGATGCACTTTTCCTTGGTGATCTGCCCGGCCGACAGCTCCATGTCCTTGAAATGCATGTCGAGCTGCACGGTATTGAAGTCGAGCGCGCGGATCTTCCTTGCGGTCTCCTCCAGACCGTAGGGGAAGTAGCCCGAGAAAATACCAGTTTGCATCATAATCAAATTCCTCCCATGAAATTCAGATTGCGATTTCGGAAAGCCTTACCGTGCGCGCCTCCGCGATGGAGCGGTAACCTGCTTCCACCAGCGCAACGGTCTTCACGTTGTCGGCGACTGAGAGAGCCGGGGGCTCGCCCGAGTTCACCGCGTATTGCAGCTGTTCCATCACGCCGATGAAGGCGTGGGGGAACCACATCGTCTGCCATTCTGGCGTCACCCACTTGCCGCCTGTAGTCTTCCTCGATGCATAGGTGAGGGTCGAGGGCGAGCCGTCCGGCCAGCCAATCGATCCTTGGGCAACGCCATCGGTGCCCTCGACGCGCCACTTGATGTAGAAGTCGCTGTCAAAGCCATCTTCGCGCGGCCCTGCCCAGACGTCTTCCATAGACACGGCAAGAACGCCGTTCGGGAAGGTCAGCGTCGAGACGGTTATGCCGTCCTTGTGGTCAAAGGTCGTGCGTGGGTCCGTGCGGGTGACGGTGGTGATGGTTTCGGGATCGCCGAACAGGAAGCGCAGAACGTCGAGATGGTGCACGCTCATGTTGGACAGCGTCAGCCGGTCATAGCCCTCGAGGAAGCTCTGCCAGTGCGGAATGGCTCGCATCTCGATGGTCGCGATTACGATGGTTCCCAGTTCGCGGCGATCGAGGATCTGCTTCAGCACCCGCATCGATTGGTCGTAGCGCATGTTCTGGTTGACGGAGAGGATCTTGCCGGCCGCGGCCGCCTCGTCGCGCAAGGCCTTTGCCTCCTCAAGAGTCAGCGCCAGTGGCTTCTGCGCCAGGATCGCCTTGACATGCGGCGCGCGAAGCGCCTGGCGGATCAGGGCCGGCTGTTGGTCCGGCGGAAATGCGATGTCGATGATCTCGCACTGGGTGTCGGAAATTAGGGCGGATGGCGTTGCGTGGACGGTCGGAATGTCCCAGCGCAGGGCCACTTCCCTTGCCTTGGCCTCGGTACGCGATGCGATCGCGGCAACCAGAAAACCGGCCTCTCTGTAAGCCGCAAGGTGGCACTCAGCCATGATCATGCCGGCGCCGATGCAGCCGATCCGGTAGTTATTTACCCTTACCGGCGGGTCGGGCGTGAAGCCATTGGCCGTGTGCATGCTGTCCTCCCAGATCTGTCATCCATCTCGATCTTGGGCTCGACGGGCCCCTGGATCGATCCTCCGGCTTCCCGTCAGACGAGCTCCTCTACTGCCGTTTCGGCCGGATACTGTTCCGGCCGCCAATCAAAGTCAACATCAAATGCAATCATTTTTTTCGTCAAAATAGCGCAGAATTATACCAAGACAAAAAAACTGGGGGAGATTCAGGCGGATCAAGACATTTGACGAGGCTATCTCTTGCAAAATCGCAAAACACCGGTACATCAAAAGCAATCATTTGGTGGAGTTTTCGTGCGATCAACATTGGCTGACATTGCCCGAGAGGCTGGAGTATCTAGCGCCACAGTGGATCGGGTGTTGAACAATCGCAGCGGCGTGAAGGCGCGAACCCGCGATATCGTCATCGAAACAGCCCGGCGGCTAGGCTATTTCGGCGCGTTAAAGGAAGGCGGTGGGTGCGTGCAGTTGGATTTCGTGCTGCCCGCTGGTACCAACACATTCATCGCCAATCTTCAACAACAGATCGAGATGCAGGCGAGCGGACGTGACGATCTGGATGTCCGCGTGCATTCTGTTGAAGGCTTCAATCCGTACACGTTGGCGACGAAGCTTAACGAACTGCATGGCAGGACCATGGGGGCGGGGGTGATCGCGCTCGACCACCCGGCGGTTCGCGAGGCCATGCGGTCACTCGCTGCACTTGGCGTGCCGATCATCACGCTTGTCTCCGATATTCTACATGTCCCAAGGCTTGGGTATATCGGCATCGACAACCGTGCGGCGGGCCGGCTAGCCGGCTATCTTTTGGGACGACTGCTGGGGCCGGGAGGCAGGCGCAAAATCGCGCTCTTTGCCGGTTCGCTGTCCTATCGCGGCCACGAGGAGCGGGAGATGGGCTTTCGCCACGTCGTTTCCGAGGAATTCCCTCATCTGGAGGTGGTAGAGCTGCGCGAGATCCGCGATGATCGAGCGCGCGCGCTCACCGAAACGCGCTCGCTTCTTCAGCGTCATCCCGACCTGGCTGGCATTTATAATATCGGCGCGGGCAATTCAGGTATCGGCGAGGCACTAATGGAATCTGGCGGCGCCCGCAACGTCATCTTTGTCGGACACGAATTGACTGAAAACAGCAAACAACTTCTGCTCAATGGTACACTGGACGCAGTCATCGACCAGAACCCGCGTGTGGAGGCGCGCGAGGCTCTGTCAATGTTGGCGCGTTCCGTGCGAGGTGAGCCACTTGAATATCATCCGCCGAGGTTGCAGGTTATATTCCGCGAGAACATTCCCGAAAATTGACGTTCTTTTTCACATGTGGAACGGCCCGGTTAGTGAGTGCATTTATTGCGGAAGTTCCCGTCCGACGGTGCAGTCATATGTCCGGCCTGTCTAACGCGGTCGATGACCGCTTGCCAAGATGAGATCCGCGATGCCGATCGCCTTATTCCTCTGTCGCGCTCGAGCCGCATTGAGGAAGACGATCTGATCAGTATCGAGATTTCGCCCATCGGGATCATCGCGCACTTAGCGCCTTGCCACTTGATCCGGCGGCAGACGGCTGCCGCGATTGTCGCATCGCGTTTCTCAATGCGGACAGTGAGCATCTCGATCTGATCAGCCATCTCATCAACGCCGCACGAGCCGCGTTTGGGTCGATGATCCTCGTAGTCGCGAAGGATGAGGATCATCTTGGCGATCCTGGCCATTCCTGCTGCTGCGATGATTCCCATCTATGCTACGTACGCACGCAGAGCGTTCGCTGCGCTGCCGTACGAACAGCTGGCGCGTCTTCAAAACGATGCAGGTAGCCTGCTCGTCATGCGTCTTGGCCCAACCCATCGTCGGTCGCGCCGCCTCTCAGATTGCTTCCGCGCCTGTCTTGTTGCGCTTGACCTGAGGCCTTCACATAGGCAGCCGGCATCATTCGCACCTCCAAGCTGATTGAGTTCGCCCGAGAGTGGCCTCTGGCACAGGCCTTGGGGCCGACAAGGCAAGGCTCCAGCTTGCGAAAGAATTCCAGCACCTGCGATCGCTGTAAACCGCGGCGCGCTTCAACACTTTCGTGCTCGGCAATGGCATGCACTTGAAAGGTCGACTTGGTCAGGTTGGGGAGGATTGTAGTATTCTTCTCCATGGAGTGACCAAGCGGCAGCATGCGTGCTCTGAGGAGCTCAGTGCCTGCTCTGCCATTGATTGTCTTCAGGCGGATGATTTGGCTGTCGCTTTGCACGTAAACGTGAGAATGCGGCTGTTTCAGCCGGATGCGGCAATTTAACTGCAACTGCGAAGACGCCACCGAACGGCATGTATGGGTCATGATCTCCTCAATAGCGCTTCTAAATCGTGCTTGATTCTGGCCCATCATTTTCGCCCGTAGCATTTTGAGCATCTCTAGAGAGCTCGACGATGGCTACTCCGGCAAGCAGAGCCCGTCGCAGATGCAGCGGCAGGATGGGAATTGCTGGAGTAGGCAGGTCCGTTCCGTAGCGAGGACACTATCGAGATCTGGAATGATTGTGCCGAGAACCCTGGATCGCAACGGTTCCGTGGTCACGGGGAAGGGGGCTCGGCAAGCTTCGCATTTGGAGCAGAGCTGCGCACCCTGCTGATCGCGACATGCGGCGCTTACGCTAGATGACAGTGATTTGTCAGGTCGTCTTGCTGGGGGCCTTGGTGCGCCGGAACAATTCCAGTTTCTCAGCGAGTTCTGTATCCGATACTGGTTTGCCGATCGTTGCAAGCGCCGTCTCCGGATACTCAGCGGCAATCGCTTCCTGGCCGGTCACGAAGATGCTTGGAATGCCGCGATCGCGAAGCCACTTTGCGGCAACTGGACCAGTACGGCCATCGGCCAGATCGATATCTACCAGCACTCCGTCGACGTCGATCGCATCAAAGTTGCCAACGAGTTTGGCGAAGCTGTTAGCGGAGCCTGCAAAGACGTGCCCCAGATCCTCGATGATCGCCTCAATGTGGAAGACTATCAGGGGATTGTCTTCAAGATAGAATATCCGCAACGGTGGGGCGGAAGAATTCATGTGACCAATCTCCTATGCCTCCGGCTGCCTCGACGACAGGTGCGAAAGCGGGCCCGATACGCTGCAACGCAATCCCTGTGGATGAAACAGTATGATCGGCGGCGTGCTAAACAGACTGGACAACGCCGAGCGGATGTACCGCGTTCCATATCCGCTCCTCGACGGTTCAGACACTGGCGGCCCTCCACTCTCGACCCATTCGAGGCTTAGCAGATCGGCTTCGTGCGAAGTGGACCATTGCAAGCTGACCCGTCCTTCTGGTGTCGAGAGCGCGCCATATTTAAGCGCGTTGGTTGCCAGCTCGTGAAGGCAAAGCGCAAGCGTGGTCGCGGCATCCTGACGTAGCAGGACCGTTGGACCTGTGAAGACAAGGCGATCAGTGTCTTTTACCCGGTAAGGACTGAAGGTCAGTTCAACAACGCTGGAGAGTTCTACCGCTTCACCGTCCGCCTGAAAGACGGCCGAGTGTACGTTGGCAAGCGCCGCGAGCCGGCCGGCGAAGTCGTCCGCGAACTCATCGAGCGAAACAGCTCGCCGCCGGGTCATCTGGAAGATGGAGGAGATGCTGGCCAGAATGTTCTTTACGCGGTGATTGAGTTCGCGTCGAAGTTCTATTTCACGCTCGATGCGATCGCGTATGTCCCGTTGGCGCAGACGTGCCAGCAGAATGGACTGGATGCCGCTAAGCAGTTCCAGCGTCGTGACAGGGCGCTGATAGTAGAGTTGGCGCGAGCGCGGCCAGGCTGCCGACAGCTCGGCGCGGATGCGGGCCTGAGGCACGGCGCGGTCGAGCAGAATGACAAGGGGCATCTCGGACCATTCGGGCTGATCGATCAAATGCCGGCGGATAACTTCCAGCACCTGCGGATTGAGCGCCTCGTGGGTCGCGACAAGAACACCTGGGCCCTGTTCCAACAGCGCCGTCAGCTCTTGCACTCCCTCCGCGCGCCGGACGGGCAAGCCATTATGGGTCAGGAGCGTTTCCAGATGTTCGGCGTCACGCCGATAAGGCGCCATCGTCAACACCCAGTCGAGAGGGCTGTCGGTCGCGTCCACGAGAGATTACGCCTCCGGGAGCGGATTATACGGGATCACCGTGACGCCTGAGCTTTGAATGAACAATTCGCGTACGTCGAGATCGTGCGGGCCATGCCGCTTCTTCACGACCGTGATACTGCGCCGGAGCCTGCCCTCGTGTTCCGCAATTCGCAGTAGAAGCACGGTGTCACCCAGAAAGCTCACATCGACGTCGATGCCAACGCCCTGGCCGAGCAGGCCGTGCTGAGCGACGATGAGCATGGTGAGCACCCCGGCCCGGGCGAGATACTTGAGAAGCGACTGTATGTCGCGAACTGCCTTCTCACGGTGTGGCAGCGAATTCAAATATCCGGTGAAGCTGTCGATTACGACGACCTTCACCTTCGCACTGTTCACCGCCTGCTGGACAATCTGGCCGAACTCTCCCGGCGAGATCTCGTTGGGATTGAAGTCACGGATGATCAGCTGACCATCCTCATGGAACTGACGCAGAGCCATTCCTAGCCCTTCCGAGCGTCGGAAGAATGTCTCGATGCGCTCCTCGAAAAGGAACAACCCGACACTTTCGCCGCGCTTGAGGGCTGCGGTCGCATAGAGCGATGCCATCGTCGACTTGCCTGTGCCTGCCTGGCCTATGACGAGCGTCGTCGTTCCGGATTCCTGACCGCCGCCGAACATTTCGTCGAGAGTATCGACACCCGACTTGATCAGCTGTGGCTTAACGGTTCTCGCCGCCGCACCCGGTACGATTCGAGGGAACACGACGACGCCTTCACCCTCGGTGATCGCCATGTCGTTATAAGCGTCGGCGACAGG
>WFLX010276606.1_pt1 | contig 18742 bp, 12 predicted proteins | sample 4967041 | NCBI WGS metagenome assembly WFLX01 (sample SAMN12857096, study PRJNA449069) | gut metagenome | isolation source: stool from male and female vole | host: Microtus ochrogaster | place: USA:Florida | collected 2017
CGTTGCTCGTTCCGAAATATACCTTTCCGGGACCTGCGCCGCAGAGGGCGCGTCCGTCGCTGCTCTTGGACTCACCCTCGACCATAATATCGTCGATAGAACCGATGCGCTTGAGGGTAGCGGCATCAGCGATGACCAGCCGCCCGCCGCCGGGCAGCGGGTCGCCGCCGTCGGCCGCCTGCTTGGAGCTGACGATGAGTTTGCCCCCGTGGATGATGCCGTACTGCGAGGTGCATCCGAACGACATTCCCGGATTTTCGCGCTCATAAGCCTGATACACAACGTCGTAAGTGGGCGAGAACCAGTTCAGGCCGCCGTTGGTGTGGCCGAACCACTCCTCGTTGAGCATGATGGTGCCGGTGGTGTAGTCGATTGCCTTGTCGCGCTCGGGCTCGACCACGCGCACGGTGATTTCCTTGGAGAAACCGGTTCCGTCGGCGGCTGCCACGGTGAGCTTACACTCGCCCACGCGGTGGCCCGAGAGCTCATAGGGTGTGGTACGGGTTTTCTTTTCGTCCCAGAGGTTGACCTTGTACATGGTGGCGATGTAGTTCTCGCGCGCCGAGCCGTTGTCGCTGAGGGTGACCGTTACGTCGGTTATGTCCGGGTCCGCAGGAGAAAACACGGGGAAGAGGCCGGTCATCTGCTTGGGCGTGAGGGTCAGGACGCCGTCGGGGCCGACAGCCTCGAAAGTTATGTCCTGCACGGGGTTCTGCAGCGAAGATGTAAGGGCGTAGCCGGCGGTCAGCGACGGGTTCAGGGCATAGGTTGCCGTGATGTCAGCCTCGCCGGGGGTCTTGGTGGTGGTCACCACCCCGGTCGAGGCTACCGTTGCGGCTTTGGTGTTGGAGCTGGTGTAGGTCATCTTGGTGTAGGTGGCATCGGCGGGCACTATAACCAGCTCATTGTCAACAGGATGGTTCAGGCGCGTGTCCACAGTCGCCCGGGCATAGCTGATGCCGGTGACGGGCCGCTCGGGGTTGCGGAGAGTGATGTGGACCTCGTTGGAAGTAATATATTCTGCTTTGGATGCCCCGGGCGCAGTGTAGGAGCCGCGGATGCGGATTGTGCCCTCGGCGNGCGCGAAGTTGGAGTAGGCCGTCACCTGACCCATCAGGGAAGTGACCGTGGCGGTGCTGATGGTGGGCAGCTCGTCCTTGAGCCAGTTGTAGGCTGTGCTCATCTTGCCCCCGGCGGGAATCTGAATGAACAGCGGCACCTGCAGATGTTGGTCGGCCAGCGCGTAGTCGATTTCGGCCGGAGCGGTAATAATCACCTCCGAGTCCANGGCCGGGCGGTAGAGCCGGTAGGGCAGGGCAACGGAGGCCGTTTCGGCCGGTTGGTGCGACACAATCATCACCGCGTTGGGGTTGAGCCAGCGCCCGGAATTAACTTTGTTAAAGTTCTCGTCGACAGTGCGTTTTACGTAGAAATTCCATGTGTCGGCGACGTCGGTGTGGTCGTAATTGCCGCTGATGGTGCCGTCGTGGTTGGAGTCGTAGGTGATGGCTATGTCGGAGCCGTTTTCGCTCAGATTCATGCGCGGGTCGGCCTCGGATATGGTCTGGAGCACTTTCATGAGGTTATCGTCCCAACCGCCGGTCCAGCGGTAGCCGTACACGAGGTTCTCAGGCCCGCGGCCATCGTTGAACTGAAATACCACCGTGGCAGCTTTCTCGCCCTCGCCGACCCAGAAGTTGACCTTGGATTGGTCAACGGGTTGCACCGGCGTGGCGNCCTCGTGCATTTCCTCGCCCCAGTAGTCCATGGAGTAGTCCAGGGCTTCGGCCAGTTCGCCGCCTTGGGCTCCGATGCCTTCGCCGTTGAAGGTGATGTACTTCCAGGCCTGCACGCACCCGTCGGTGAGGACGGTGCTGGACATTCCCAGGCCCGAATAGCCCATGTAGTCGTAGTCGTTGGGGCCGTGCCAATAGGACCAGTATCCGTCGTACCATCCTGAGCGCCAGCGGTATTCCATCGAATCGGCATATCCGTCCTCGAGTTGCCAGTAGTCATAATCGTAGGCAGGATAACCGTAGAAAAANGCGTTGAGCGGGTGTTCGATGATGCCCGAGTCCTTGGCGCGGACAATGGCGTCGGCACACATCTGCTCCGCATCATAGCCCGGCGCCGTCTCCTGACCCATGGTGATGTTGGGGTCGAAGTAGCCGAAGGACACCTCGCCGCCGATTGCGGCGCGGTCGAAGTCGTAGTGAAGCACGTCGAGCTCCTCACGGTTGGCGCTGACTCCCAGCGCGTTGAGGGTCGAACCCATGGAGCCCGTGTACTGAATCATGGCCGTNAGGATGCTGCTTTGCGAGGCGACGGCGCGCACGAGGTCCTCGCCCGTGGCGGTTCCGCTCCAGCGGTAACCCCACACGAGCGATTCCTCCCCGTTACCGTCCTGAAAGTCAATTACCAAGGCGCATTTCCTGTCGCCGTCGGGGTCGCCGGCCCAGTGCTGGATTTGGTCCCAGTCAACCCAGGGAATGTAGTCCGTGGCTTGGGCTGCAAAGGCCTGTCCTGCAAGAGCGAGGCCGAGAAGTAAACTTTTCTTCATTGCATTGATTTATAAGTGATTGATAGTTAGTTGTCCAAAGGGTCGGGCAAAGGCACGCCCGGGAGGTCGATGTGGAGGTCCTGTGCGCGGCTGAGTTCGGTGGAGGTTTCGCCCAGCCAGCCGCAGTACTGGTTCAGGCCCGTGTAGACGCGGACGAAGTCGGCTCCGGGCAGGTCAACCGGGTTGCCGTCGGCGTCCACCGCCCGGGCGATGTCGAACGAGTTGAGGTCGGCAAACTCNTTGGGGTGATTGTCCACATAGCCCCAGTCGAAGGCGTAGAGGATGNAGTAGCGGCCTATACCGCTGGTATCGAAGCCGTTAGGAGGCAGGAGGGTCCCGGTGAAGGTCAGCTCCTCGGCCCCGACCCACTCCGGCCAGTAGCTCTGGGCGTGGAAAATGTTTTTTGCAATATACCCGCTCGCGCCCTGATTGTCCGTCCACGGAATATAGACCAGGTCGCACAGGTAGCCGTCGTCGTCCTCCACGGGGGTGTGCTCGTCCGGCCGNCGGTAAGTGATTGAGTATCCGTGCTTTGTGGCGGGATTTGCATANTGGCTGCCCGCGAGTTCGTACCAGGGGTCGTCCGGCAGGCCGTTGCAGTTGGCGTCATAGCTGACCATGACGATACCCGGCTCGGCCGAACCCCCTTTGGCGTCCGGATTGGTTAGCTCGTAGAAGGCGTTTCCCCATATGCGGAAGTCCTTTTGCCCCGGAAGATTCATCACCGTGTGGTCGAAGCCGAAGGTGACGAAACCGCCGTAGCCCCCGAGGCTTATCATGACGTCGTTGGTGCCGCTGATGCATTCCTCGGCCTTGCGCACCATGTCGGCATACGTGTCGCCGGCCTCGTACTGCGGCATTTCGTTGACGAACTGCCCGGGCGCCGGACAGTAGTCGTACACCTTCGCGATGTAGGGGCTGTACTCTATCTCCTCGTGCATCACAACTATCTGAAATTCAAAGTCGTACGGTGTGGTGTCATCAATAATTCTCAGTTCTATGCCGTACGTTCCCTCCTGGGCTGAGATGAAGATGAAGTCGCGGTCGGTGGAGGCCGTAACGCCGTCCACAAGCCACTCATAGGCTGCGCCGGTGAACGCCGGGTGGAGGTCGAGTTTCTGCATCCGGGGGATGTAATAGATATCGTCGATGCCCAGGCTCACCATCGGGATGTCCTCATGGCAACCTGTCAGGGCGCAGAGCAGCAGGAAGATATGGAAAATTCGTTTCATTTTGGCAGGAANACTATGTGAGCGGGGATGTCGCCGGCGCGCACGCTCCATTTGCGCACTCCCGTAGGGGAAAAGCAGTAGAGCGTGCCCGAGGACACGTAGTTTTTTGCGTCGGTGACGAATATATCGCCCGTTTCGGGGTGCACGGCGATGCCGTAGGGAACAGTAATGTCCTTTTCGCTGCCGTCGGTGATAAAGTTAGTGGAAATCACCTCCTTGGTGCGCACGTCGATGATGCCGTAGCTGATGGTGTTCGNCTGCGTGTAATTGTTCCATTCAGTGGCGTAGAAGTACATATTGTCGCCGGAAAAAGCCATGTTCGAGCAGGCCACCTCAAGTGTGTCCGTCACAACCATCTGGTTATAACCCGGCCGCTTGTCCATCACGAAGAGTCGCGACGGTACGCCCTGATAATCACCGCGCGAGGTGACCCACAGCTTCCCGTAGCGGTCCTTCTTGAGGCGGTGGAGGTTTATTCCCACGGGGATTTGCTGCACCTGCTTGAAGTCNATCATCTGAATGACGGACACNGTGTTGTCGTAGTCCGGAACGCGGTAGCCCCCGGAGTTAGCCACATACATATAATCGTCGACAATCTCCATCTCCTCCGGCTGGTACCCCGCCGATACTTTGCGGGTAACGGCCAGCGAAGTGGTATCCACTTCGTAGACAGCCCCTTTGGGGGCGTCGGGGTCGATGAGCACCGGCCCTACGTAGGAACTCACATAGGCTTTGCCGCGGTAGAAGCGCACGTAGCGGCAGTTGGGAATGTCCACCTGCCCCAAGCGTACACCCGTGCGCGCATCCAGCACCTCCACCTTGTGGGAGCAGTTCACCACTATGTATAGCTTCGAGCCGTAGATGCCGATGTCATTACCGACGTCGCCCAGCTCCTTGACCACGGTCGGATTCTTCTCGGCATAAAGGTTGCGGCTGTACAGGCCCGTCAGATAATCATAGTAGTCCAGCGTGCATTTGTTGGAACCCATGTTGCCCTCGTTGACCAGGAAGAGGCCGCGGATGCCGCTGTCGGGGGCGATGTCGCTGATAATTTCGTACTCCGTGGGCACCACAAGCTCGTCCTCACGACAGCCTGTGGCACTCAACAGGAGCGACAAACACAATATAAAGAGATCAAACTGTTTCATATTTCTACGGTAATGGCGAAGCGGTAGTTACGTTTGGGCATGGGGTAGTTCAGAATCACGTCGTAGTCCTGGCTCAGGAGGTTGTTCACCTCCGCCTGGAGGCGCATCTTCACGCGGCTCAGGCCGAAATCGTAGCTGGCCGAAAGATCGGAGGTGTACCAGGGCTGCGTGTAGTTGTAGCGGATATTTTCCTGCTGATTGTAGCGCGAGCCAACGTATATGAAGCTGTAATTGAGGCTCCAGCCCCGCCACGAAGCGTTGACCACCGCCGAGCCCGAGTGGTGGGGAATGTAGGGTATCTGGTGGCGGTAGTAGTTGTCGGCAGGGTTGGTGATGTCGATGGCCCGCTGGTAGGTGTACTGCCCGCGGATGGTCAGCAGGAGTTCGCGCGCCGGACGCAGGGACACGAGGGCCGTGGCGTCCACACCGCGGATGTCCACCAATCCCAGGTTGAGCATGGTCCAGCGGAACTGCTGCCCCTTGGGGTAGGCCACGATTTTGTCGTGGACGCGGTTGCAGTATGCATCGCAGCTGAAGCGTATCGCCGCCACAGGGCCGCCGCAGGCCTTGTCCAGAAGCACCCCGAGGTTGTACTGCTCCACACGTTCGGGGTTGAGCTTGGAGTTGCCCATGTCGGCATAGTACAGGTCGTTGAAGGTGGGCATGCGGAAGGAACGCTTGTAGAACGCCCTGACCGACAGTGATTTGGTCCGCAGCGGATAGAACGATGCATAGACCGCGGGCGTGAGCACCGACTTGTCGGCCGGCGCTTCCTGGCCCTGAAGGCGATCGTGGACAAAGGTCAGAAGGCCGCTCCCGGTGAGCGTCAGCCGCCTCAGTTCCAGCGATGTGGCGACCGACAGCAGGTTGGTGAAGCGCTCGGGTTTCGCAAACCCGTACATGTCGGCGCTGAGCGAGTTGAACATGAAGTCGTAGCTTGCCGATGCACGCCAGCGCGGGCTTATCTCAAAGAGATTGGCCGTCGAAAAATACATTTCGCGCTGGCGGTAAAGGTTGTCCACCTTGATTTGCTTGTCGTCGTTGTTGACGTAATGGGTGCGGTAAAAGGCGTACTTGATGTTGGCCAGGGTGGTCCAGCGGCCATAGGAAAGTGTCGTGGAACCCTGCGCGAAGGAGTTGGTGTCCCATATGCGCTCGCCCCGGCGCCACACATTGTTGACAATCGCCCCGGGCACGCCCCGCTCCGAGTTGTAGTTATAAGCCTTGAAATGCCATGTGCCCGCGGTGAACGCTCCGTGGAGGTTTGCCTCAATGCGGGTGGCGTTGATGTCGCCGTTGCGGCGCACGGCAGTCGTGTCGTAGGCAAGCTCTCCGGCTGGATTCACACGCCGGTAGCGGAACCTGTACTTCCCGCTGGATGTGAGCCACTCGGCGCTGAGCGAAGCGCTCACCGCCTCCGAGAGTTTCAGCTCAATCAGGGCCGAGGGGTTGAGCAGGTCGAAGGAACCGGTGCGGACGGCTGCACGCAGGTGGTAGTTCTCCCCGGCGGCGAACGAGGGCGTGCGCGTGCGCAGGTAGATGGTGCCGGCATTCCCGAAGTCGCGCGCCGGCTGCAGAAGCGCGCTTTTCTGCCCGTTGTGCACCGACAGCGCCTCGAGGTTATCCAGCGAGAACTGCCCCAGGTCAATCTGGCCGTTCTGCGCATTGCCCAACTGCACTCCGTCGTAGACCACACCCGTGTGGTTGGTCCCCATCGAGCGTATGTTCACCGTCTTGAGGCCGCCCACGCCGCCGTAGTCCTTCACCTGCACCCCTGCAAAGTAGCGCAGGGCGTCCGCCACGCTGTTGCTGTTGAGCCGCTTGAGCTCATCGCCGCTGAGGGTCTGCACCGGGATGGTTTCCTTCAGGGGGCGCCCGGCTGTCACCACAACTTCGCGCAGGGTGTCCTGCCTCTGTGGTTCCGCGCCTCCGGCAGACATTCGGCTTGCCGTAGCTATGAAAATGATTGAAAATAAGACTTGCCTTCCTTTCATTGTGTTGATTTTCAGATACAAAAAATTCTCCCGTTTGCACTGATTGACCGGTGCGGACGGGAGTAGGGGTATCTTCATGAGCAACACGCAGATGCGGGCGCTCCAAAGGAGTCGGCAAATATTTTCGATTTGTCAGACCGCTGCCCATAGTCCCGTAGGCTGATCATTTGGCGAAAATGGCAGGTCTTCTGACTTATCCCGGTTGGTTCACGCCTTCCCGGCCTAAGGCCAGTGGCAAGATGTGAGCAACGACTGCGCGCGGACTTCACCGCGGGCGGGAATTACAGCAGCGGGTACTGTTGAGGATTCTCACCTCATTCCCTTTTGATGCCCCTGAGCCTCCTCTCTTGGAAGCGGAGCAACCATTTCGACGGCAAAGGTAGTAATAAAAATCCCTTACTGCAAACGCGATTCAAACTTTTTTGGCGTAAGCCTATTTTTTTAGGGCAAAATTGCGTATTTTTGCAACTTATTATGCAAGGCGGCCAACCGATAAAGATAGATGTGGGCCGGGTTCTGAAGGAAAAACTGGGAACCCGCAGCCGATTCATACCCCGCTTCCTGGTCAAGGGCATAGAAAAAATCATTCATCAGGAAGAACTCAACGGTCTGCTGGCCAGCAACTTTCCGGCCCGCGGGGCTGCCTTCTGCGAGGGCGTGCTGGACGATTTGCAGGTGCGCCTCGTCATCCACGGCGAAGAAAACCTGCCCGCCGACCCCCGCTTTATCCTGGTGAGCAACCACCCCCTGGGTGGTCTGGACGGCGTGACCATGATTGCGTGGCTCAGCCGCCGCTACGGGCGCACGGCCCGATTCGTGGTCAACGACATCCTCATGGCTATCGAACCCCTGCAGGAGTGCTTTCTGCCCGTGAACACCCACGGAGGCCAGAACCGCGATGCCTCCCGACGCCTGGCCGAGGCCATGGAGTGCGACGACCCAATAGTCGTATACCCCGCCGGCCTGGTGTCGCGCCTGGGCGACGACGGTACCATTGCCGACACCCCGTGGCGAAAGATGTTCATCGCCAAGGCGTTGGAGTACAACCGGCCCATCGTGCCCGTCTACTTCGACGCCCGCAACTCAGGCCTCTTCTACCGCATGGCGCGCCTGCGCAAGCGCGTGGGGCTCAGGTTCAACTACGAGATGGTGCTCCTGCCCCGCGAGGTGTTCCGCGCCCGACGCTCAACATTCACGCTCACCGTCGGTAAGCCCATCTCCTGCGCAGAGCTCCGCCAGATGGGCGTCAGCACCGCCACCGCCGCTCGCATTCAATCCTTAGTTTACTCACTTTCAAACGCCAATAAGACAGATGAATGAGCAGATAATCGATCCTGTGTCCCCGCAATTGCTCAAAGGGGAATTGACGCCGGACCGATTCCTCCGGAAGACCAACAAGGGGGGAAACGAAATATACGTCGTGACGGCCCACAACGCGCCAAACGTGATGCGCGAGCTGGGACGCCTGCGCGAGATNGCTTTCCGCNCCGCCGGCGGCGGCACTGGCAAGGCCCNGGACATCGACCGATTCGACACCATGGCCAACCCCTGCCGTCAGCTCATCGTGTGGGACCCCGACGCCGAACTCATCCTCGGCGGCTACCGCTATATCCGCGGCCGCGACATGGTGTTCGACCCCGACGGACGCCCCCACATCGCTATCAGCCACATGTTCAACTTCTCCCCTGAGTTCCTGCGCGACTATCTGCCTTACACCATCGAGCTCGGACGCTCGTTCGTGCGCACGGAGTACCAGTCGTCCAAGGCCGGCGCCAAGGCAATATATGCCCTGGACAACCTTTGGGACGGCCTCGGAGCGCTCACCCGCATATATCCCGAAGTGAAATATCTTTTCGGAAAGGTCACCATGTACCCCAGCTACAACAGCAGGTGCCGCGACCTGATTCTGTACTTCCTCAACCGCTACTTCCCCGACCGCGACGGCCTCGTGCGCCCCATCAAGCCCCTGCAGACCAACCCCGACCCCGCCATGAGCGCCCTCTTCGCTGGCGACGACTTCCGCGCCGACTTCAAGATTCTCAACAACGAGGTGCGCGCCCACGGCCTGAACATTCCTCCCCTGGTTCACGCCTACATGAGCCNCTCGCCCACCATGCGCATGTTCGGAACAGCCATCANCGACGANTTCGGCGACGTCGAGGAGACAGGCATATTCCTGGCTATCGACGAAATCCTCGAAGAGAAAANACAACGACACNTCGNCACATATAAACCCTGACATGTACACCCTTACCCCGCTCACAGCCGTTTCGCCCGTCGACGGCCGATATCACTCCAAAACAGCTCCCCTGGCCGACTATTTTTCCGAGTACGCCACCATCCGCTACCGCGTCAAGGTCGAGGTGGAGTACTTCATCGCCCTCTCCGGCGTGGGACTGCCCCAGCTGCCGCCCCTGAGCCCCGACGCCCAGGCCGCCCTCCGCGAACTCTACAGCCCCGCCAACTTCACCCCCGCGGAGGCGCAGAAAATCAAGGACATCGAGAAGGTCACCAACCACGACGTCAAGGCCGTGGAGTACTACCTCAAGGAGCAGTTCGACCGCCTCGGCCTCTCCGGCGTGAAAGAGTTTATCCACTTCGGCCTCACCAGCCAGGACATCAACAACACCTCCTTCCCCATGATGGTGCGCGACGCCGTGGTCAACGTCCTCTTCCCGGCCCTGACCGAGCTCCGCGAAGCCCTCGAGGCCATGGCCACCGAACACTCCGGCGTGGCCATGCTCGCCAAAACCCACGGCCAGCCCGCCTCCCCGACAACCCTGGGCAAGGAAATCAAAGTATTCGCCTATCGCCTTGAGCAGCAGCTCCTTCAGCTGAGCCACGTGCCCGTCTCCGGCAAGTTCGGCGGCGCCACCGGCAACTTCAACGCCCACCGCGTGGCATTCCCGCAGGTCGACTGGATCGCCTTCGGCAACAGCTTCCTCACCGAGCAGCTCGGCATCGCCCGCGAAGCCTTCACCACCCAGATTTCAAACTACGACAATCTGGCCGCACTCTTCGACGCCCTCAAGCGCCTGTGCTCAATCATCATGGACCTCGACCGCGACATGTGGTCCTACATCTCCATGGGCTACTTCAAGCAACGCATCAAGGCCGGTGAGGTTGGTTCTTCAGCTATGCCCCACAAGGTGAACCCCATCGACTTCGAGAACTCCGAGGGCAACATCGGCATCGCCGTGGCCCTGTTCGACCACCTGGCCCACAAGCTGCCCGTGTCCCGCCTCCAGCGCGACCTGACCGACTCCACCGTCATCCGCAACATCGGCGTGCCCATGGCCCACATGCTCATCGCGCTCGCCTCAACCCTCAAAGGCCTGGGCAAACTCATCCTCAACCGCGAAGCAATCGACGCCGACCTCGACGGCTGCTGGAGCGTCGTGGCCGAAGCAATCCAGACCGTCCTCCGCCGCGAGGGATACCCCCAGCCCTACGAAGCCCTCAAGGCCCTCACCCGCGTAAACACCCGCGTCGACGAAGCCGCCATCGCCGCTTTCATCGACTCCCTCGAGGGCATCAGCGACGAAGTCCGCGCCGAGCTCCACCACATCACTCCCTCCAACTACACCGGCTACACCGTCTGACCCTTCCCCCCATATACACAGCAAGCCGAGGCCCCCGCCCCGGCTTGTTGCATATCTCCGNGAATCGGGCCGATGGCTAACCGGCGTTTTCGATAATATACGCCATTGGTTTACGGAATGGTGGCACAACGACCACGATAATCAAGGCTATCAGCATGGCTTTCAGGAAGAAATCCATCTGGAAGTGGGTGAAGATCAGCGCGATGACTGCAAAGATCGTTAGCAGAATCATGCCGCGCTTGACGTGGGAGGCAAAAGAGTACCTGTCATTTTCCACTACGAGAGCTATGCTCGCAAAAAGCAGGAGCCCCAGCAATGTGCCCCACCACCATCCCGCGTTGGAAATCAGCGAGTTGTTCGATATACCGCCGTCCATTATAGCGTTGGCCATAGTATCTCCCGCCTCGTTGGTCGGGGCGAACACTATTATATAATGTGCGGAGTTGGCGTCGATGTGGTAGGTGTACGATGTTAGCGAATCCGCGTCCACATAGGTCCGTTTAATATAGTCGCGCGTCCAGTCGTGCCACGGCTCCGTTTCCTCCGCCACCAGCACCGACTGCTTCAGGTACGGAAAAAGAATTGTGTCGCCCATGGCCTTGATTTTTCCGATATCATGACCCTCGTGGCGCACACACTCCACCGCCACGGCCAGATCGTTGTTGGCTATGAGCAACAAACGCCCTTTCGGGTCCAGCCGCCGCATCGAATCCGGAACCTCAATGGTGAGATTCTTGCCGAAAGTTATAATCTCCGCCGAAGCGCTGAAATTCAGCAGCACGCAGAGAAACGGCAAAATAAAACCTATCCTTTTCATGTGAGCCAATAGAAAAACTTTTGGAGGTAGGGGACTTCAAATTCGACGATGAGCGCTAAGAAAGCAATGATGCAAATGACCGTAAGCACTACTCCGACCACTTTGATGAAGCCATTGCTGCTGTCGCCCATAACGAACCCCAACCAGGCCAGGAGAATAGCTGCGCCCATACATGCCCACATAGACCATCCGGAGTAGGGCATANGGCGGGTTTGGAACGAGNCGAGCGNTTGGGNGANTTCCGGGNGGNCGAGGTCCTTGCCGAAGGCCGNAACCACGNAGGGGNGCTTTTCGTCCATGTATACGTTCGTGATGGCTTCGCGGCCGTCGGGGAGCGCGTACCGCCGTTCCTTCACATTGGTCCAGAAACGTTCTTGATCCGAGAGGCAGCTGTCGCCCACATTGAACGCCATCCGGTCAAGCTCCCGGAGGAATTTCTTTTTGAAAACCATGTCGTCCGACGACGCAAACTGGTCGCGTGGCACGCTGTCCACATCAAGGGCGTACACCGTGATGCGCGCCGTGGAGTCGGGCAGGGTAATGGTGAGGTTGAAATTCTCGCCCGGGTAATGGTTGACAATCGCACCTTCGGGCACATCGAGGCGGTAGCCGAAGACGTCGTCGGCGAATCGTTCAGCCTGAACCGACGCCGCTCCCAGCAGCACAAATAGAATCAGAAAGGTTTTTCGCAGGAACTTAAGCATAAGGCAGTGATAAATTGGTCCGGTACGGATTGATGAGAATGATGCCGGCAACGGCACTGTTGCCATCGGAACGTAACAAAATTACAACAATTATTTCATTCTCACAAATTTAATGCCCTCAATACAAAAAAATCCTACAAAACAACCTTCTGCACCGTGAAAAAGCAACAATCACCCCACATTCCCGCGAATCCTGCGATTTGCGTAGTTTTTCCCAAAACGAACCATACGAGTTGCGTAGTTTTACACAAAATGAACCCTACGATTTGTGTAGTTTTTCCTTGTTTTTATCATAGGTTTTGCGTAAATTTGCAGGGAATCAAGGTTTTGACAAAGATGTACAGGAAAGCTTATCGAAAATTGTTGGAATGGAAAGAGTCCGCCAGCCGGAAGCCGCTGCTCTTGCTTGGCGCGCGTCAGGTTGGCAAGACCTGGCTTATGAAAGAGTTCGGCGCACGGGAATATGAAAACGTGGTCTATGTAAATTGCGATGCCGAACCACTTGCGCAGCAACTGTTCCTTTCCGACTACGATATCCCGCGCATTATCCTGGGCCTGCAGGCAATAACCGGTGAAACCATAAGCGAGCAGAAAACGCTCATTATTCTGGATGAGATTCAGGAAGCGCCCGGAGGCTTGCACTGCCTCAAATACTTCTGCGAAAACGCTCCGACATATCATGTTATGGCTGCCGGCTCGCTTTTAGGGGTCGCACTGTCCCATAAGGAATCCTTCCCGGTGGGGAAGGTCGACATGCTCAGGATCTACCCTATGGATTTCGAGGAATTTATGCTCGGAATCGGCCAAAAGAATTTATCCGACATCCTTGCCTCTCACGACCAACAGCTCATCCCGGCCTTTTCAAATAAATTTACCGATTACCTCTTTCAGTACTATTTTGTTGGAGGAATGCCGGAAGCCGTGAGGTCATTTGCCGAAAATATGGACCTCAACCGAGTGAGAGATATCCAGCAAACCATTATCGACGCCTACCGCCGCGACACCATCAAGCATACCTCAAAAACCGAAGCCGTAAGGATAGATCAGGTGCTGAGCAGCTTACCCTCGCAACTGGCTAAGGAAAACCGCAGGTTCATCTACGGAGCCGCGAAGGCAGGAGGGCGTGCCGCCGACTTTGAAATTGCAATTCAATGGCTTCTCGATGCCGGGCTCGTGTACAAAGCCGACAGGGTCACCAAAATTGCCCTACCGCTCAAATTCTATGAGGATTTCAATGCTTTTAAACTCTTCTTTGTGGATACCGGACTTTTGGGCTGTATGGCTCAGGTGCCTGCCTCTATAATAATTGACCGGGGAGAAAACCTGACCGAGTTCAAGGGTATGATCACCGAGCAATATGTTGCCCAGCAGCTTGCATCGGCCGATTTTCCTCTTTTCTACTGGACCAACGATTCAACGCCGGCCGAAATCGACTTCGCCATTCAACGCGGCGACAAGGTATTCCCCATCGAGGTGAAGGCTTCAAAAAATGTGCGGGGGAAATCGTTGGCGCAGTATGTCAAGGATAATCCCGGCTTAACCGGCCTCCGATTCTCTCTCCTCGACTACAAAGAGCAGGATTGGATGGTCAACATTCCCCTCTACGAAATTCCCTACCGTTTCTGAAAGATTAATCCCGACCCATTCCGGCGGTGGGGGATCAGAAAACGAGCTGCACCCCAAAAGTTCGCGAACTTTAGGGGTGCAGTGATGGTTCGGGGGAGCTTTTATTCGCCGAGGTAGGCTTTGAGCAGGCGGCTCTTCTGGCCGACCAGGTGGCGGATGGCCTTCTCCTTGATCTGGCGCACGCGCTCGCGGGTGAGGTCGAACTTGGCCCCGATTTCCTCAAGGGTCATCTCCTGGCAGCCGATGCCGAAGAACATCTTCAGGATTTCGCGCTCACGCTCGTGGAGCTGACGCAGGGCGCGGTCCACCTCGTTGGAGAGCGACTCGCGGTCGAGGCCGGCGTCGGCCATGGGGGAGTCGTCGTTGCTCAGAACGTCCAGCAAGGTGTTGTCCTCGCCGTCGACAAAAGGTGCGTCGACCGACACGTGGCGGCCCGACACTTTCAGCGTGTCCGCAATTTTCTCAACCGGCACTTCCAGCTTTTCGGCCAGCTCTTCGGCCGAGGGGCGGCGTTCGTTTTCCTGCTCGAACTTGGACAGGGCCTTGCCGATTTTGTTGAGCGAACCAACCTGGTTCAGCGGAAGACGCACGATGCGCGACTGCTCGGCAAGTGCCTGCAGAATCGACTGGCGAATCCACCACACGGCGTAGGATATGAATTTGAAACCACGGGTCTCGTCGAAGCGCTGGGCGGCTTTGATAAGCCCCAGATTGCCCTCGTTGATAAGGTCAGGCAGCGAAAGTCCCTGGTTCTGGTATTGCTTGGCTACCGAAACCACGAAGCGGAGGTTGGCGCGGATGAGCTTGTCCAGCGCTTTCTGGTCGCCGTTCTTGATGCGTTGCGCCAGCTCTACCTCATCGTCGACCGAAACCAATTCCTCGCGCCCGATTTCCTGAAGGTATTTGTCGAGGGATTTGTCGCGTGTGGTTATCGATTTTGTGATTTTAAGTTGTCTCATAATCTGGTCAGGAAATGGTTAGTGTTACATCATAGAAAAGAAAATGCACCTCAATGCAGGGCTTACTGGCCCAGATAGGCTTTGAGCAGTTGGCTGCGCGACCCTTTCAGGCGCCGGATGGCCTTCTCCTTGATTTGGCGCACGCGCTCGCGGGTGAGGTCGAACTTGGCCCCGATTTCCTCAAGGGTCATCTCCTGGCAGCCGATGCCGAAGAACATCTTGAGGATGTCGCGTTCGCGGTCGCTGAGCTGGCGCAGGGCGCGCTCAACTTCGTGGGAGAGCGACTCATAGTTGAGGCCGGCGTCGGCCATGGGGGAGTCGTCGTTGGGCAGAACATCCAGCAGCGAGTTGTCCTCACCCTCAACGAAGGGTGCGTCCACCGAGATGTGGCGCCCCGAAACCTTGATGGAGTCGAGAACTTTCTCCACCGGAAGGTCAACCTCCTTGGCCAGTTCCTCGGGCGAAGGACGGCGCTCGTGTTCCTGCTCGAACTTGGACAGGGCTTTGCCTATCTTGTTGAGCGATCCCACCTGGTTCAGGGGCAGACGCACGATGCGCGACTGTTCGGCCAGTGCCTGCAGAATCGACTGGCGGATCCACCACACGGCGTAGGATATGAACTTGAAGCCTCGGGTCTCGTCGAACTTCCGGGCGGCCTTGATCAGGCCTACGTTACCCTCGTTGATAAGGTCCGGCAGCGACAACCCCTGGTTCTGGTACTGCTTCGCTACCGAAACCACGAAACGCAGGTTCGCGCGCGTGAGCTTTTCCAGGGCCGCTTCATCACCATTCTTTATCCGCTGCGCAAGCTCAACCTCCTCCTCTACCGAAATAAGCTCTTCTCGGCCGATTTCCTGAAGATATTTGTCAAGCGACGCGGTTTCGCGGTTGGTTATCGATCTGGTGATTTTCAGTTGTCTCATATTCCTGTGTGCCTTTATGCAAATAGCGTGCAAAGATACGGAATTTTTTTCTAAATTCCAATAGCCAAACGATTTTGCCCAACCAATGGTTAGGACAAAATCGTTAAACGGTGTTAAATCAGAGGGCCGCGACCTCCGTGGAGCTTACTTGTAGCGGGCCCAGCGGATGATTTCGCCCAGGGTGGGCTTCTTGCCGTACATGAATATGCCCACGCGGTAGATTTTCGCCGCAACCCATATCAGGCCCATGAACGAGGCGTACAGCAGCACCAGGCTCAGCCAGGTCTCCCAGGCGGGGACCCCGAAGGGCAGGCGCGACATCATGGCCATGGGCGACGTGAAGGGGATGATCGACACCCAGAACGAGAGCGTGCTGGTGGGGTTCGACACTACGGCCGTCGACGCGATGATGCCGATGATTACGGGCATCGTGGCGATGGACGACATCTGCGAGGCATCCTGCAGGTTGTCCACGGCGCTGCCTATGGCGGCATAGATGGAGCTGTAGAACAGGTAGCCGCCGATGAAGAACAGGAGCAGGTAGCCGAAGAGCGACATCAGAAACGACGGGTCCGACAGCTGCCCAAGGGCCGCGGCCATGGTCGGGTCGGCGCTCACGTCGGGCATGGCCAGTATCAGCGGCAGGGCCCAGCTCGATGCTATGGCGCAGATAACGCCCCATATCAGTATCNGGGTGATGGCCACAAGCCCCACGCCGAAAATCTTTNCCATCATCAGCANCGACGGNTTCACCGACGATACCACAAGCTCCAGCACGCGGTTGCTCTTCTCCTCAATGATGGAATTGAGCACCATGTTGCCGTAGATCAGGATAAACATGTACAGCAGCATATCCAGCACCAGCCCCAGCATGTAGGCAACCATCGACGAGGTGCCCGTGTCGTCGTCCTTGTTCAGATCGATGGTCGGGTAGGAGAGGTTCACCGTCACNGCGTCCATAATCTGGCGCAGGTTCGCGATGTCGTAGCTGTTGATGCGCACCTCCTCGATGGCGTCCTCTACCTGCGAGTTGATATACTGGTCAGTCATCATTCCCAGCGTCCCGCGCGTGTAGAGCGTGATGGACTGGTTGGGGCGGTCGATACTCTTGGCGCCCAGAACCAGGATCGCGTCGATGTCGCCGTCGCTCTTGAGCGAGTCCAGAGGCTCCCCGAACATCTTGAACTTCACTTCGTCGGAATTCTTCAGCAGCGGGAAAATCTGGTGCGTGTCGTCGATTACGNCCACAGTCTTATCCTCCGGCGAGGTCATCATCATTATCGNCGNAGGGGCGANCATAATCGCCACCATGAACACAGGCACCAGCAGCGTGGTGATGATGAACGATTTTCGCTTCACGCGCTCCAGGTACTCGCGCGCGATTATAATAAACAAAGGTGANTNCATANCGGATNACGANTTCCGGNTAGACGTAGAAACAGCGCTCACAAAAATCTCGTCCATCGAGGGAAGCCTGCGGTTGAACGCCGACAGCAGAACGGCCTCGTTGGCCGCGCCCACAAAGGGCCGCAGGGCGTCCGGAGCCTTAAGGTGAACGGTGGCGGTGGAGTTGCCGTCGGTGTCGATGGCCCCAAGGGTGAAATCCTTAACCATGGGCTCGACGGCGGCCTTCAGCGCGTCCGGGTTCCCCACGAAGCGCACCTGGTAGGCGTTGTCGCTGAAGCGCTCACGGAGGTCGGCAACATTGCCGCTGAGGATGTTGTGGCTGCGGTTGATCAGCGTGATTTCATCGCAGAGCTCCTCCACCGACGCCATGTTGTGGGTCGAAAAAATGATGGTCGTGCCCCCGTCGCGCAGACGCAGCATCTCATCCTTGAGGATGCCCGCATTGATGGGATCGAAGCCCGAGAAAGGCTCATCGAAGATAAGCAGGTCCGGCTCGTGGAGAACAGTCACGATGAACTGAACCTTCTGGGCCATACCCTTGGAGAGCTCCTCCACCTTCTTATCCCACCAGTCGCTGATGTCCAGGCGTTCGAACCAAGCCCGAAGCCTGGCCTCAGCCTCCTTCCTGTTCATCCCTTTGAGGCGCGCGAAGAACAGAGCCTGCTCGCCGACCTTCATCTTCTTGTAGAGNCCGCGCTCCTCGGGCAGGTAGCCGATGCGGGCCACGTCCGCCGCGCACAGCGGGTGGCCGTCGAAGATCACCTGGCCCGAGTCAGGAGCCGTGATGTGATTGATAATTCGGATCAGAGTCGTCTTGCCGGCGCCATTAGGGCCCAGCAGACCGTAGACCTTGCCGCGGGGCACCGCGATGGACACATTGTCCAGCGCCCGATGCTTCTCAAAGTCCTTTACGATATTTTCAGCAGTAAGTAACATACCCATTAGACGCAAAACTCCCCGATTTATTACATCCCCACGCAAAAAAAATCGCATGCCCCGCAAACGCTATGGAGGCGCCAAGCTCCCGCTCGCCACAAACCGGGNGGGTAGGTCTCCAGACCNNCCAAGTNNNTGANNNNCAATATATTATGTAGGGACCCACGTTCGGTGCGTCCTAAGGGTGTAGGCCGTCAGCCATCGTTAATCAGGCTGCATCTTGATTAATCACGTGAGAAAAAACTCTCGCAGAGAGCGCCGAGCCCGCAGAGATAAATGCGAAAATACAAAGCGCAACAAACGTGCAAAAGTATGGAAGTGGCGAGCTCCCGCTCGCCACAATGGTCCGCAACGAACCGGATGGGTGACCTCCAGGTCGCCCATGTGCCTCAAAATGTAGCCATATGGGCGCCGACATAATCGTCCTCCGGCGAGGCGTCCTTGCGACGCCGACTTCCCCGTCCCCTAAACCGTCCCGCAACGNCCCCATATCGAGATTAGTCTCGATAAATCATGATNAATCTCGATNAANCAAGAACCNAACCCCGNAATCCGACCAGCNCCCACATCGGTATAAATCCCGACCCCGCCCCCAACTTCCCGCCAACAAAAAAGGCCGCACCGGTGTGGGGTGCGGCCTGGAGGGGACTATGGCGGATTAGGCCTGTTCGTTCATCTTTTCAACGTCGGCAACGATGGGATCCACACCCCACTGCTGCTGGGCCAGGCGCTTGTAGTTGTTGTAGCGCCACTGGGCGTTGGCCTTAGCGGCATCGAAGAGCTCCTGTGCTTCGGCCGGGTACTGCTTCAGCACGGCGGCGTAGCGCACTTCGC
>WFLX010149095.1_pt1 | contig 18741 bp, 13 predicted proteins | sample 4967041 | NCBI WGS metagenome assembly WFLX01 (sample SAMN12857096, study PRJNA449069) | gut metagenome | isolation source: stool from male and female vole | host: Microtus ochrogaster | place: USA:Florida | collected 2017
TAAACTTATTCCTTCACAGAGCCCATCGTAACGCCGCTGATGATGAATCGCGACATAAAGCAATAGAACACGATAATCGGAACAAGCGAAACCGCGATACCCATATAAATGGCGCCGTATTCCGTGCGGTAAATGTCGCCGCGCAAAAGCTGCACCAAAACAGGCAAAGTTTTCTTGCTGTCGCTTTGAAGCAAAACCATCGGCGTAACGAAGTTGTTCCAGTTCGCCACGAAGCCGAAAATCGCTTGCGTCGCCAAAGCCGGCTGCATAATCGGGATGATAAGCTGGTTGAAAATCCTGAATTCGCCCGCGCCGTCAATTCGTCCGGCATCAATAAGTTCCAGCGAAAGCACTGAAGCCATATATTGCCGCATGAAAAGAACCGTCGCCGAACTCGCAATGGCAGGAATAATCAACGGAATGAAACTGTCCAAAAGTCGGATTCGCGCCATAAACTGGTAGAAACCGATGAATGAAATTGAAGCCGGAATCATCATGATGACCATGATAAACGCCCAAACAATCATTCGACCCTTGAAGCGGTAAACGTGAATCGAATACGCCGTAAGGGTGGAAAAATACAGATTCAAAATCGTAGCGCAAGAAGCCACAATCGCGGAGTTCAAGAACGCGCGCCAAATCTGGAATTTTCCGCTGCTGAAGTTCACAATCCAGTCGCCAAGCGCAACATATTTGTATGAATTGCCGCTAGCCTTCAACGCGTCGATGAGTTTTCCGCCGCCCGCGCCCACTTTCAAGCCCGAGCCGGAAGTTATCAAAATGTTCCAGTTATTGATAAAACTCTTTCCAGGAAAAATCGCAAGGCCGGCGTTGATTTCTTCGGTCGTGCGCGTGGAGTTCACGAGCATTATCCAAATCGGAACAATCGCAATCAGGGCAAAGATGATCATACAAACATATATAAAAGTTTTCTGCACTGTCTTATAAGCTTTATATTCCATATTTTCCTCCTACTTTCCTTTCTTCGCGTCGCTGCGATCCTTGAGGATGTACGACATAAAGACAGAAAGAATTATAGTAATTATGAATACGCCCATAGCAATTGTAGAAGCATAGCCATATCGGTTTTTGCCCTGGAATGCCGTGTTGTACATATACAAAACCATTGTACGAATCTTGTAATCCGGACCGCCGCGCATATCTGTCAAAAGGAACGGAATTTCAAAAAGCTGCATACCGCCAATTACAGAAGTCACCATAAGATAAAGCATCATCGGGCGCAAAAGCGGCAATGTAATGTACCAAGTCTGCTGACTTTGTGTCGCGCCATCCACGACGGCACTTTCATACAAAGACGGAGAAATCGAAGTGATTCCCGCCATGAGCATGATCAAAGTCTGACCGCACCACATCCACCATTGGATGAACGAAACAATTCCTCGCGACCAAGCCGGGCTGCGGAAGAACTGAATGGCTTCTTTTACAATGTCGCCATTATCACGAACAACCGTTGCCTGAATTCCCAATTTCGTAAAGAATTGATTAATCGGTCCGATTGGATAGGCAAAAAGGCTTCGGAACAAAATCGCAATCGAAGCTGCCGTAAGAAGGTTCGGCAAATAGAAAAGCGCTCGGAAAAGATTCTTTCCTCGCAAACCTGCCAAAGTCGGATCTGTAAAAACAACCGCAAAAATAAGCGCGATTCCCAACTGCGGAACAAAGTTGAAGCCCCACATTATGAATGTGTTGCCAACCGCACCCCAAAAGTTAACGTCCTTGACAAGACTGCCCCAGTTGGCAAAGCCAACCCATGTGGCTTCTCCAAAAGTTTGAAACCCGTTCAAATCTGTAAACGAAAGCAAAATTGTATAAAGCGTGGGCCAAAAATTGAAGATTAAATAGACAATAATGAACGGCAAAACAAAGAAAACTCCGTATTTTGCCAATTTGGCTTCGGAACCTTTTACTTTTGTCCTTGGCATTCTGTCCTCCTATTTTTCATCGAAATCAACGCGTTAGCGAGAAAACACAGCGCGCAAACAAAACTTAAAAAAAAGCGCGGTATAACAAACTTTCTGAATGTCATACCACGCTTTTCATACGGTGCGCTTGAAGCGCACCTATCTGCAAAACAGTTTACGACTGAATTCCAAGTTCTTCCGCCACGTGCTTTTTGAAGTCAGCAATGGCATCAGCCTTTGAACGCTCGCCGTTGAGGAATGAGGAAACCGCCTCGCCCCAGAAGCCTTCGATAGCCTGGTCTGTTCCCTGGCAGAGTTTTCCGTCTACGTGGTTCGCCATTTCAGCGAATTCAGCATAGTGGTTCTGTCCACCGAGGAACGGCTCAGTGTACGTATCTTTGATTTTGTTGACAACGTTGTTGTTAGAAACTACGTCGCCAGTGTCTTTCGCCCACTGCTCGAGGAATGAATCATCCGTACCAACGAACATCAAGAAATCCTTAGCAAGTTCAGGAACTTTTGTGCCTTTGTAAGCGGCTACCCAAGTACCACCCCAGCGATAAGGAGCAGGTCCTGCGCACATAGCCCAGTCGCCAGCCGTGTCGCCAGCGTTCGGCTTGAGAGTATAGTGCAAGCCCCATGTCGGGAGGAAGTAAGAGAAGACTTCAACGGCCTTTCCACTTTCGTCCTTGAGTTCGCCCTTCATACCAGCAAACCAACCTTCAGCCCACTGAGCCTGGCGTCCTTCAAGGCTTTCTTCCTTAAGAAGTTTTACCATATCCATGTAATCTTCCATGGCAGGATCGATCACGAGTTTTCCGTTCTGCACCCACGGTCCCTTGCGTCCACCATAGTAGGGGTTGAAAAGGTCGCCAGTCGTAGAAACGATAACGCAAGATCCGTTTGACTTGTTCTTGAGTTCGCGAGCAGTCGCGACGAACGCGCTCCAGTCAGCGAGCTTCGCCTGAACAGCGGCCGGATCATCAGTTCCGAGATATTTCTTTGCCAAAGAGCGGCGATAGAAAACAGCACCAGGAGCGACCTGCCAAGAAACGGCATAAACGCGTCCATTGAGAGTTCCGATTTCCGCAGGATATGCGACCATCTTGTCTTTCACGGCATTGTATTCATCCGTGATGTCGAGCAAAAGCTTGTCGCCCTGATCAACATACTTGCGGACAAAGGCATTTTCCAACGCCATTACGTCCGGAGCACCGTTGCCAGAAGCGAGAACAGGATCCAATTTGTTGGGGAACTGGTCTGTCGGCGTGAGAGAATATTCAACTTCAACGCCAGGATGCGACGGCTTGTAGTACTTGTCAATCATTGTCTGAAGTTCATCTGTGAACGACCAGACAACCAACTTGTTTGCATTCTTTCCAGATGCAGCCTTTTTTCCACAGCTTGTCACAGAAAAAAGCATTGCCGCGACAGCAACCGTAGAAAGGATAACATAACTCTTTTTCATATTTCCTCCAGGATATATGATTTTGTAAAATAAGGGACAACATAATTGCACAAGCAATCGACCTCCCTTTCATATCATTATCCCACACCTTTTGATTTTTGTCAACAAAAAAAATACAAAAAAGCCCGAAAAAATGCAATTTTCGGGCAAAAGAATTTGTGTCAACAGGTTTCTACTATATTTTATTCAAAAAATNGCAGAAATTATTTTTGCGGCGTGAGAATGAAATCGTCAAAACTGCCCCACGCCTTTGCGGGAAGTTCCGCTTCCACGCCAATCGTGACAGTGCCGTCCGCGCCCACGACGATGTCCTGAATGTCCGGCGTGAAGAACGCNCGCCATCCGTCGNTGAAGGTTTTCTGCCGATATTCTTTTCCGCCTGAAACGGCAAAAAGGAAAATCTTCTGATCTTCGCGCTTTCCGGCATCGCCGCCGTGAAGCACCATCGAAGCCTTGTATTTTCCGGGCGCGAGCGAACGCACCGTCTGGCTCACCTTGAAACGCATCGGAGTTTCCGAATAATAATGCAAGGCCTTCGTGCCGGTTTTCGCGTCGGTCTGTTTGTCCATCACGAAAAGTTCGTCCGCATTCGAAAGATTTTCGATATTCCACATCGAAACATCGGCATCTTCAAACGAAGGATTTTCCACGTAATTCAATTCGATTGCGGCGACACGAGCCAAGACTGGCACTTCGCCAATGCTTCGCACTTTATATTCGCCCACGCCGCGATTCGGGATTTCCGCCACGAGAACTCCGTCGTCCGTGACGGTGTTCCATTTTACGGTTATCATGGATTTCGAGCCGTCATTGTTCACGACGTTCACTTGCTCGGGCAAAACCAATTTTTCGCCAAGCCGCACGCGCACTTCCACTTCCTCGGCGACATCAGGGCGAACTGGCGCGTCCGCTCCGACGGCGGCCAAGCCCCACGCGGCGAGCGAAGCGAGCGCTTTGCCATTGAAATCGAAAAGCGCCTGATTGTCCCACGCCGAGCCGCCGTAATAAATTCCCGCGTCGTCAGGATCGTAGACAGCCGCGTAACTTGAAGCCCAGCCCGAGCCGTATTTTTCCCACAAAACTTGGCGGCTTTCGCGGTCGCTTCCCGGCACAGGAAGCCACGCCGGCTCCCAGTAGAAAACGCCCAAAGCCTTTGGTCCGATGGCGGAAATGTCNTTGATGTAATCCCAAATGCAATTCGCCTGNCCTTGCACGGAAACTGGATANGGTCGCTGCACGGCTGAATCTTCNGAAACGGAATTTCCGCTGTTGTCGCCNTCNTCNTAAGTGTACGCCCATGAGAATTCCGCCACCATCACTTCNTTGCCAGTCGCCTCGGACACTTCGCTCAANACTTTTGCCAAATCCTTCGTGCTCAAATGCCAGAACGGATAGTCGCTCGAGGCGAAAACATCGTAGTCCACTTTGTTGTGCTCGAGAATCTGCGCGATGTGCAAATATTCGCCTTCCTTTTCAGGATTGGTAAAATGAAGTACAATTTTTATGTCCTTGGAAATTTCGCGGATGGCCTTCGAGCCGGCGTTCATCATTTTGGCGACATGCATCCAGTTTTTTTCGCCGCACATTCCGGTCGTGGTTTCATTTCCCACTTGCACCATTCCGACAATCGCGCCGTTCTTGCGCAATTCCTTCAAACTTTTTTTAGTGTAATCGTAAATCGCATCGCATTTTTGCTCGACGCTCATATTCGCCCAAGCGCGCGGCGCTTTTTGCTTTTGCGGGTCGGCCCAAAAATCCGAATAATGGAAATCCACCAAAAGCGGCAAATCGTATTTCGCGGCGCGCTTTCCAATTTCGATCGCGGTATTCAAATCGTTGTTGCCGCCGCCGAAACTGTTTCCGCTGTCGTCATAAGGATTCACCCAAACGCGAACGCGGATGTAGTTCACGCCATTGTCGCGCAGGATTTTGAAAAGGTCTTCTTCATTTCCGTCAAAGTCGCGGAAAACCACGCCGCTTTTTTCAAGCGAAATCACGGTGGAAACGTCAACGCCNCGAATGAAATCGTCGCGCGCCGTCGCGGACTTCGGCAAAATCAAGCCGGGATTTTTTGGAACGACGGTGGTAACCTTCGCCTTTTTTGAACAACCGAAAGCGCACATCGCAAAAAGCACTCCTCCCGCAGCCATGGCAATCTTAAAAATATTTTTCATAATTTCTCCTACAAAATCAGATTTGTGATTTTTCAAAATCGACAATCTGACTTTAGCGCGACGGAAATTGTCTCGACGCACTAAAATTTAAAGGCAAAATCCGCACGGTATTTTGTGCGGATTTTGTTTTTCAACAAATTTTGAAATTGAGAATTCGGGCAGCAGAATGAAAAACTATTCTTTTACCGCGCCCGCGCCCATGCTCATCATCATCGCCTTTTGCGTGAAGATGAAGAAAATCACGAACGGAATCGCGATTATAATCGAGCCTGCGGCGAACGTCGTAAATTCGTTTTTCTTGTCGGTCACGAAGCTGAACAATCCAAGCGCGAGCGTCTGCTTTTCCGGCGAACGCAAAATCATTTTCGGGAAAATGAAGTCCATCCACGGTCCAGTGAACGTCGTGATTCCGAGGAACGTGATGATCGGCTTTGCCACCGGCATTACGATCGTGGCCCAAATCCTGAAGTGACTCGCGCCGTCAATTCGGGCGGCTTCGTCCAGACTTTTCGGAATCGTGTCAATGTAGCTTTTCACCATCCAAACATCGTAAGGAATGTTGCCGGCGATGTAAACCAAAACCAATCCCCAAAGCGTGTCGAATCCGCCGATGCGCTGAATGATGACGTAAATCGCAATCATTCCGACGAACGAAGGAAAAACTTGCAGGATGAGCAACGACATCAGCATCGGCTTTTTGATTGTGAACCTGAAGCGCGAAAAAATGTACGCCGACAAGGACGTGATCACCATCGTAATCACCGAAGTGGAAACGGCGATTTTCAGCGTGTTCAAAAACCACAAGCCGTANTGCGTTTGAGTGAACAAATATTTGAAATGCACCCAAGTCACTCCGCGCGCGAAAGGCTTTGGATCCATATCCGCAATCGAGTTTCCCGGAGCGACAGATCCNCTCACGACATAAATCATCGGATAAATTACCGTAAGNGAAACGATGACAAAAAACAGAACCATCAGCACTTTCGAGACATGCTGTATGGCGCGATAACTTTTCTCTTTTTCGGATGTCATATTTCACCCTCCTTGAAAGATTTGGTGTTGCGGAAACTGATAATCGCGAACGGAGCCATCACCACGAAAATCAGCACGGCGATGACCGAAGCGTAATTGTACTTGAGCAGCGTCATCGTGAGCTTGTAAATCCAAGTTACGAGAATGTCCGTCGCGCCCGCGAGAGTGGTGGTGCTGTCCGAAGTGGAAGGATTTCCGCCAGTCAAGAAGAATATGATGCCGAAGTTGTTCAAGTTGTGCGTGAANCTCATGATGATTTGCGGCATTGTCTGATACATTACGAGCGGAATCGTGATTTTGCGCAAAGTCTGACCTGCGGACGCGCCGTCGATTTTCGAGGCTTCGTACAAGTCCGCGCCAATCGCCGTCATCGAGCCCATCGAAAGCATCATAAAATATCCGAAGCCCGCCCAAAGGTTTATGACGATACACATCACTTGCGCGAGAAGCGGCGAGCCGAGCCACGGAATCGGATCTTTTATGAGACCNAGCATCTGCAAAGTCCTGTTAACAGTTCCGAAACTTCCGTTCAAAAGGTTGCGCCAAGTAATCATCGTCACGACCGAAGGAACGGCGTAAGGCAAAATGAAAATGATTCTGAAAAATCCGTCGAATTTGATTTTGGCTTCGCGAAGCATTACGGCGATCAAAAGTCCGCCGATATAGCAAGTGGTCGTGGCGAAGAAAGCCCAAAGCACCGTCCACAAAGCCACGCGCCCGAATCCTTTCGACCAGTTCGTGCCGCCGCTCGTCAACGCCCTGAAGTTTTCCAAGCCGACCCAATCCACGGTGTTCCCCGGAGGAATGTGATCCGGCGCGGAATAATTCGTGAACGCCACGCACACCGAAAAGACAAGCGGCACGACCACGAAAATTATCAGCATCAAGACGCTCGGCGCAAGTCCCAAAAGCGGAAAAGAGCCGCTCGCCAAATCATTGATGGTGTGCTTTGTCTGCGGAAATTCGCCCGTGATGCAATATTTTTCATAAGATTTTTCCGCGCTTTTCAGCGAAACAAAATAAATTATCACGAAAATCGCCATGACCGCTATCGCCAAAATTCCGTCAATNAGCATAAAAACCGAATTGTCTCTTTTGAGCGGCGGCAAATCTGGCTGAGGATCGCCAAGCGTGATAAGTCCGAAAATTTTGGGGTAGAAGAAAAGCGGAATCAATGCGATGAATACGATTTCAAGCAAAGCGAAAAGCGCGCCTTTCAAATNATCTTTAAGATAANGTAAGTNNGCCCCCCCCATNANACATCTGGAAGCGAGCTTGATTTTTTTCATCGCACTTCCATCTGTAGGCAATTCAGTTGCCATAGTTCCCCCTTATTTTTACAAGCGAAAAAACAACGACAAGGAAACGGTCTTTTGTGGCCGTCCCTATTTTTCGACAACGCGCGAATCTTCAGATTCGGAATTTGCCGAAAACGCNATTTTATAGCGGAGCGAAAATCGCAATCAAAAACCGAGTTTTAAAGAAAACTCGGCGTTAAAACCAGCGACGATATTTCAGCCGCTGATTTTAACATTCAATTTTGAATCAAAAATTAAAGTCCGAGAATAGAAGCGTTGGCCGCGTCAAGTTCTTTCTGAACGTCCGCGCCGTCCCAAATGTTTTTGGAAGCGTTGGCCATGGCTTCCCAGAACGCGCCCATCTGCGGAATAGAAGGCATCGGGAAAGCGTAGTTGAGCTGCTCGATGAAGCCGGGCATATACGGGCTGTCAACTTTCACATCGATTGAAGGCATCGCTCCAGTGATGTCAAATCGCAACTTCTGCATTTCGGGCGTAAGAAGGAATTCGGCAAAGTCGGCCGCCTCTTCCGGATGCGCAGAATAAGCCGAAACGAACATCGCGCGAGTTCCGCTGAACGAAGCGCAAGGCTTGTTGTCGCCGGGAAGAGAAGGAAGCGGAGCCACGCCGAAATTCACGTTCGCATCCTGGAAAGGCTTCACGTTCCAAAGTCCAGTGATGTGCATTGCGGCAGAACCGGCGGCGAACGCAGAGTCCGCTACAGAAGTCGTGAGGTCGGCGGCAGGAACATTCAAAGCCGGGCGAAGAGCCGTCTGGAAGAATTTCATTCCGCTCACAGCGTCGGGCGTGTTCAAGCCTGAGCTTGAAGTGTCGTCGCCAGTCGCGCCGAAAAGCCTGTTTCCGTTCGCCGTGGCAAAAATAATCGTGTAATATCCATTGCCCACATCCATGACGAATCCGTATTTTCCTGAAGAAGCCGCGTTGAAGCTCTTCGCGAATTTCGCCAAATCTTCCCAAGTTTTNGGAACGTCATTTTCGCTGATGTAATCTTTGTTATAGAACAAAGCGTATGTTTCCGCAGAAACAGGATATCCGTACATCGTGCCTTTGTAGGTGAGAGCCTGAGAGCACGCGCCGAGGATTTGACCTTTGATCTTGTCGGGATTGAGAGTGGCAGCGACGTGGCCGCTGTTCACCAATTCTCCCAATTTGTCGTGCGGAGCCGCGAACAAATCAGGTCCAACGCCAGCCGGACCGTCGAGCGCAATCTGTCCAGAAGAATCGCCGAGTTCGACATGAACGTATTTAATCGTTACATTCGGATGAAGCTTTGTATAAGCCTCGCCAGCCTGCTTAATGAATTGGTCCGGTCCATTGTCCGATTCCCAAACCGTCAGCGTCACCGCGCCGTCGCTCTTCGCCGCCTTTTTAGAACAGCCGGCAAGCGCAAAAACCGCAGCAACCGCCGCGACCAACAACAATGTCTTTTTCATAGAAAGCCCCCTTTGTTATTTTGAAAAAGCCTTTAATACGAGGATATTATAAACAATGTTTTTTATTTTGTCAAACTTTTTTTCCAAAAAATTTATTTAGTGCGTTCGGCGTGCATCTTCTTTTTGTGGCGATACATTTCCGCATCGGCGCGATTGAAAACGTCCGAATAACTTTTGTCTTCATTTGGAATGAACGTAGCCATTCCGTAAGCGAGCGAAACGCGCGGCTCGCCTTTTTGAGTGTTCTTCTCGTTTCCTTTCAAAGTTTTGGCGAAATTTTCTATTATCAAACTGCGCGTTTCGTATTCCACGCCCTGCAAAAGCGCGACGAATTCATCGCCGCCAATTCTGAAAACGGTGCTGTACGGGAACGAGCGGCAAATGAGCTCGCAAGCCTTTTTGATGGCGATGTCGCCCGCGTTGTGTCCGTGCGTATCGTTTATTCGCTTGAGATGATTCAAATCGCACATCACCACGGCGAATTCCGCGACGCCCGATGCGATCTGCCTTTCCAAATTTTCCGTCATCAATTTGTACGAAGCGACGTTCTTCACTTTCGTCATCGGATCTTGGTAGGCGAGCGTTTCCATGCTNGAAGTGTANTTGCGCAAATGNTTCATAATCGCCTTGAAACCGCGCACGAGAATCCCGATTTCATCGTCAGTTTCCGCAGGCAAATCCACGTCCAAATTTCCNGAAGCGAGCAAATTCGCNGACACGCTCAAATCNTCGATTGGCTGNGCGATGCGNTAGGCGATGTTGACGGCGATTATCACGAAAACCGAGCCGAGCAACGCCGTGAGCGCGAAAATCAAAACGACGGCGTTTATCCTGTCCGCATAGACTTCCGAATAATTGTCNTACAAGACAAGTTTCATTCCGTTGTGCAAAGTTATGAACGACATCACGAAATCAATTCTGTTCAATTTGTAGCGAATGATTTTTTCGCCCGTGCTCGCCGCGTCGAGCAAATCCGCGTTTTCGATTATCTCGCAAAATTCGTCGCCATGACCTTGCGACGTGCCGTCTATGAATTCCTCGTGATAATGAATTGCGCCGTCGTCGCTTTTCAAATAAGCCGCGCCCGATTTGTTGAAAACGATTTTGCCCACCGAATCGACCATCACTTTGAAATCGATGTCAATTCCGGTGATGCCCAAAAGCGTTCCGTCCTTGAAAAACGGCACGACGTATGAAATCATGTAGCAATCCAAATTTTTGTTTTGATACGGCTCCATCCACGTGCCTTTTTTGTTCGCCACGGGAATGTAAAACCAGCCGACATGCTCGATGTCCGAAGAATCGTAGGCGCGAATGTCGGTGAGTTCCACGGGCACGAGAACGCCGTTTTTGTCGAGCCGATAGATGAAGCCGTCGATTCCGTCAATCAATTCGGGATTGAACGAAACGTAATGCGAGACAACTCCGTCTATGGATTTCACCATGGCAAAAAACAAACTGTCGGCTTCGTCCAAAATCATTTTTCGGTACGCCACGTCGCGAGCCATTTCCGGCCGTTCGAATTTGTTTTCCAAAAAAATCGCGATGTTGTTCACCGCGTCCTCAATGCGCATGAACATCTGGTCGGTTTTCTTGCCCTCGCTCTCGCAAAGCAAATTCATTTTCGAAGCGATCGTCTCGTTCAAAATACGCGTGAAGCTGATGTACGCGAGCAATGTCGATGCCGTAGAAAGCAAGAAAATGCACGAAAAAACCAGAAGAATTATTTTTGTCTTTAGCGAATTAAATTTCATTTTATCCCCAAACAGAATTTCAGCACAACTGCGAGTTTCGCAAAGCGAAACTCGTTAAGCAAGCCTTTACTTGCGACTCAAAACAAATTCCAAAAACGCGTTTTTCTCGGATTCGTCCTTCGCCTTGATTGTGTACATTTGATTTCCCATCGTCGCCGAAATTCCTTCGGGCATGCGCTCGCACATCACGAGCACGTCGCTGTATTTTTGAACGACTTCTTCATGAGAATGCACATATTCATGGCAATCGCGGCGCGCGGCGTAAACGCAAAAATTGTGCTCGCCGCTGTCTGGCAAAACGCGCTTGTCGTGCACGACCATATCCGCCCAAATCTGATAAACGTCGGTGGAATGCGCGAAGTCCATCATGTCGGGAGTGTAGCCGCCCGCCGGCCGCATGTTCACTTCCAACCCCGCAAAATCGCCGACATTTCCAATTCCTTTTTTTGCCTCGGTGAGACGGAAAAATTCCATGTGCGCGAAACGGCTTTTTACGCCAAAAGACTTCAGCGCGGCGCGACCGAATTTTCGCAGCTGTTCCGGAACATCCGGAATCGTAAAATACGCCAAATCTAATTTTTTGTTCACGACATCCATCACTGAAGGCGGAAAGACGCTCGACGATTCAAAAAGCGGCTCGCCATTGCTGTCCGCAATCACGTCGTAAGAATAAATGTCGCCCGTGATGAATTCTTCCATTACATATTGAACTTCCGGCAGATTCTCAAAAAATTTCTCGAAATCTTCTTCGCAAGAAATTTTCCAAGTGTCCAACGCGCCCACGCCATTGTCCGGCTTGACGATAAGCGGAAATCCAACTTCCTTGACAAATTTTTCCGCCTCGGATTTCGTGGAAATTTTGTGGCAACGCGCGCTCGGAATTTTCGCCGCCGCATAAAATTTTTTCATATTAAATTTGTGCTTCCAATCCGCAATTTCGCCCGCGCCAATTCCAGTCGTAATGTTGAAATCGCTCCGCAAACGCGCGTCCTGTTCCAGCCAATATTCGTTGTTGGATTCAAGCCAATCAATCTTGCCATATTTGAACGCGAAGAAAGCCACGGCGCGATACATTTTGTCGTAATCTTCCATATCGTTCACAAAATAATATTCGGTGAGACATTCTTGCAACTGCGGTTCCAAAGTGTAATAAGGCGCGTCGCCAATGCCCAAAACATTCACGCCATTCTTTTTGAGACGATCGCAAAAATTCCAATAAGTGTGAGGAAAATTCGGAGAAATAAAAATGAAATTCATTGAAATATTTTAACGAAAAAACAAAGATTTTGCAATAGGCAAAAAATCGGAAAAAGCCAAGACCTCTAGACAAAAAATCATTTTTGTGAAATAATAAATTATCTTTGTGTTTTTTGATGAGTCCAGGTGCTATGCAAAGCATCGCCGCAAAACCCCGCCAGAGCCGGAAGGCAGCAACGGTATGCGGAGGATGTTTGTGCCGTAGATTACCTGGGCTCTTCAAAATTTTGCGGGACTTCAGTTCGCGAAAGATTTGTCATTCTTTCCGCTTTATTTTCCCACGCAGAAATTCGCAAAAATATTTTCCAAAATGTCGTCGCTCGTAACTTCGCCCGTGATTTCGCCAAGCGCGTCTAGCGCGTCTTCCAAATCTTGAACGACAGCATCAAGCGAAAAATCCTCGCTCACCAAAAGCGCGTGCTCCACGCTTTCGAGCGCGTTTTGCACAAGATGCTTTTGGCGCGCGCTGCCAAGTCCGGCCTGCGTTCGCTCGGTTTGCGCACCCCCCAACAAAACCGATTTTATTTTTTGAATCAAATCTTTTATGCCTTCGCCGCTTTTCGCGCTGACAAAAATTTCTCCGCAGAAATTTTTTATTTGAGATTTGTCTTCGTCCGAAAGCGAAATTCTTTTTTGTGAATTCGTCTTGTCGATTTTGTTCCAAATGAAAATGAGTTTTTCATTTCTTGCGCGAATGAATTCAAAATCGATTTTTTCTTCGGCGAGAGAATTGTCGGCGATATACAAAATCAAATCCGCTTCCGCGCTCAGTTCGCGCGTGGCTTCCAAACCGCGCAATTCCACTTTGTCGCTCGTTTGGCGCAAGCCCGCCGTGTCGAAAAGCCGCGCGGGAATTCCGTCGATGCTAATCCAACTTTCAATCCAGTCGCGCGTNGTGCCTTCTATGTCGCTTACNATCGCGCGTTCTTCTTTTAAAAGCGCGTTGAACAAACTTGATTTTCCGGCGTTGGTTTTTCCGCACAAAACAANNCGCGCGCCTTCTTGAAAAAGTTTTTCGCTTTGCCAACTTGCGTTCAAAATTTCAAGCGCGCGTTTTGCTTCGAACAATTTTTTTTTGTCGAACGCATCGGCGATTGTTTCTTCGTCTTCAGGATATTCGATNCCGACTTCGATTTCTGCGAGCGTTTCCACGAGCAATTTTTTTATGCGCGAAATTTCTTCGAACAAATTTCCGGCAAGTCGGCCGGCAGCTTTTTGGCTTGAAACGCTCGTTCGGCTTTCGATGATTTCGCGGACGGCTTCAGCTTTCGTCAAATCCGTTTTTCCATTGATATAGGCGCGGAACGTGAATTCGCCGCGTTCGGCTTTGCGAAATCCATTTTGCAAAAGCAAATCGAAAATCTTCATTACGATTGCAGTTCCGCCATGACAAGAAATTTCCGCCATTTCTTCGCCGGTAAAACTTTTGGGCGCACGAAAAACTGAAATCAAAACTTCATCGATTTTTTTTATACCCATACCCGGTATGGGTATGTCGCTTTCTCTTGGCTCGAGAATCCAGCCGTAAACAATCGAATTGCCTTGCGCGGATTTAAGTGCTTCGGGGCGCGAAAAAATTTTTGAAACAAGTTCTATCGTGTTTTTGCCAGAAGCGCGAATGATTCCCAAAGCCGCAGGCGCGAGCGAAGTCGCAATTGCGGCGATGGGTTCTTCGGGAGTGTAGCCGGTCGTGTCCATAATTTAAAAATAAATCTCCTTGAAAATGGCTTTAAAAAATTTAACTTTTCAAAAATCCATTTTTGTATGCGCAGTTCTCCCGCTTGTCGCATTTCCGCCGCGCAATTCTTTGCAAGCGATTCGATTCATCTCACGCCTCTTCGCCGCTCGCCAAATTCTTGAGCCACCTTTCTTTTCGCAGCCAAAAATGCGCGATNGCGATTTTCGGGAATTCCACCGCCTTGATTATCGCGTACATCGCCACAGGGCCAATCGACGTGCAAAGCGCCATAAAGAACATTCCCGGAATGACGATTCCCAAATTGCCGATTCCGTCAACGAGCATTCCCATTATCGTGTCGCCGCCCGCGCGTGAAATGGCNAACTGCACGTTTATGAAAACCCACGCCGGCATGTACAGCGACTGCACGAAAACCATCAGGCGCGTGATTGCCCGAGCGGTTTCGCTCAAATTTGAGAAAACCACATTCACGAGCGGAATTGTCGTGAAGCCCAAAATCAGCATCGCGAATCCGAAGACCGCGCCGCCCGACAAAAGCCAGCGCGANTCGCGCTTCGCGTCTTCCAGCCTTCCCGCGCCGAGCGTGCTTCCCAAAATCACGCCCGTGGAAGTCGTGACGCCGCTGAACGAAACGAAGAACAAATTCGAAATCGCGAAACTCGCCGCCATTCCCGCCACCACGTCCGCGCCGCCGCGCCCATTGTAAAGCGCGAACGTAATTGTTTCCGCGATCGCCCAAACCATTTCCGAAAAAAGCATCATNGANCATTTTTTGAAAATCGTGCCGAAAAGCGAAAAGTCCAATTTGAAGAATTCAGAAATCTCGCAAATGAATTTCGGCTTGACGCGCGCGCAATAAACTATGTAGCAAGTCATTTCCACGGACTTCGCGATGATTGTCGCCAAAGCCGCCCCGCGCACTTCCAGCCTCGGCGCGCCCAAATTTCCGTAGATGAAAATCCAGTTGAAACCGACGTTGACGAAAGTGGAAACCGTGCCCACGACGAGCGGGATTTTCACGCGGCCGATTTCCTTGAGCGACGAGCCGATGGCGTAGCAAATTATCATCGGGATTCCGCAAAATCCCATCATTGAAAGATACTTTTCGCCCTGATTCAAAATCGCTTCGGCCTGAAGATTTCCTCGCACCAAAAACGACAGGCACCATCGCGGAAAAATCCAGCAGACCGCGAAATAGACGGCCACCGCCATTAAGCCCGAAAACAATTTGAATTTGAACGCCTGGCACATTCCGTACTTTTGGTTCGCGCCGAAAAATTGCGTCATGAAAATTCCGCCGCCCATGCAAAGCGTGTTCAAGAAAATCATGAACATAAAAAGGATTTGCCCGGCAATGTTCACGCCGGACATTTTCACGTCGCCCAANCTCGAGACCATAAAATTGTCCACAAGCGAAACAAGGTTTTGAATCAAAGCCTGCGCCATGACGGGCAGGGCGATGAAAAGCGCGCGCTTGTAAAAGTCAAAGTTTCCAAAAAGTTTTTTCATAAAAATAAATTGAATTTCTTTTGCCTTTTCACTATACTGAATTTATGACAGAAATGCAATCCCGGCTTTTCGCGATGCAGGACGAAAAATATCGCGCGTTCAACGCGCCGCTCATTCCGAACGTCGCGCCCGAAAAAATCATTGGAATCCGGACTCCGATTTTGAGAAAGTTCGCGAGNGAAATCTANGGCACAAAATGCGCCGAAGATTTTTTGGAAACGCTTCCGCACGAATTTCATGAAGAGAATAATTTGCACGCGTTTTTGCTCGAGCGAATAAAGGATTTTGAAGAATGCGTCGCCGCCGTCGAAANGTTTTTGCCGCACATCGACAATTGGGCCACNTGCGACAGCCTGAGTCCCGCCGTTTTCAAGTCGCACAAAAAGCCGCTTTTGCCGCGCATAAAAAAATGGATTGCTTCGGACGAAGTNTACGCCGTGCGCTTCGGAATCGGAATGTTGATGCGCCATTTTTTGGACGAGGATTTTGACGAAAAGCATTTGGCGGCCGTCGCGAAAATTCGCTCGGAAGAATATTACGTCAAAATGATGCAGGCGTGGTTTTTCGCCACCGCGCTCACAAAGCAATACGATGCGGCGCGAGTTTTCATCGAGCAAAAGAAATTGCAGCCGTGGACGCACAACAAGGCGATCCAAAAAGCCATCGAAAGCCGCGCAATTCCAGCCGAGCGCAAGGAGTTCCTGCGAAAGTTCAAAGTGAGCGTCTAAAATGTCGCCGCTAACTTTGAACGACGAGTTTCTTTCAGAAACTCGCTCATTGATTGCCGTTTCTCATTTCGTTGCGAAAACAAAAAAAAGGCTTGAAAAACTTTAAGTTTTTCAAGCCTTTTTCTACAAGCGGCAATTTTACTTAATGCGGAATTTGCCCAACTGGGTTCCCATTACTCTCAAATCGTCATGCGTCTTTGTGGCAAGATCCTGAACAAGCTGCGCGGATTCGCTGATTTGCTGTGCGCCAGCCTGCATTTCGTCCATACTGTTGGAAATCGTGTCGGATATTTCCTGAACGATGCTCATTTCCTTGCTTACATTTGTAATCGCATTGGACATATCCTGCGATTTTTCCGTTACTTCCATGGCCATATTCTTGGTTTCCGTCAAACCTTCGAACACTTGGCGAGAAGCCGTTTCCTGCTCGTTCATCGCGCCGTCGATTTCCTTGAGAAGACCGTCGGTCACTCCAAGGTGAGTGACAATGTTTGTGAACGCCGACTGCGCTTCGCCCGAAAGACTTACAACGTCGGAAATGGAAGTCGTGATGGTTTTCAACTGTGCGCTGATTGTGCTTGATTGGCTTGAAGAATTTTCCGCCAACTTTCGGATTTCGTCCGCAACGACCGAGAAGCCTTTTCCCGCGTCGCCCGCGTGAGCCGCTTCGATTGCCGCGTTCATGGCAAGCAAGTTCGTCTGCGAAGCGATTTGAGAAATCATATCGTTCGCCTGCATAAGGGTCGCGGACTCTTCGGAAATCTGCTGAACTTTTCCGCTAACATTGGAAAGTTTTTCGTTTCCGCTGCGCACAACCTGCTCAAGTTCGCGGAAGTTGTCCAACATCTTGTGCACGGAATTTGAAACTGAAGAAATATTGCCGAGCATTTCCTCGATGGCGGCGGAAGATTCGGTGGTGGCAGCCGACTGATTTTCGATGAGNTGATTGAGNGTGCCCGTGCTCTGTTCTGCCGTATTCAAGAATTCGCCAGTGCGCGTAACGGCTTCCGTCTGAGTCTTGGACTGACGCTGAATGCTTTCCACGTTTGCCAAAATCTCGGCGGTGGCGGAAGCAGATTGCTGCGAACTTGAACCGAGTTCACCCGCAAGATGCAAGATAGAATCCTGAACTTCGGTAAGTTCGCTGATAATTGTATGAAGCATCGAAATAAACGAATTGACATTGGCACAAATTTCCGCAAATTCGTCACTTCCGTGAACTGGAAGCTGCATCGTGAGATCCGCGTCGCCGGAACCCAAATGCTCGATCGCATCGCCAACAACCTTAAGCGGATTTCCGATTCTTTTAAGGAACAGTCCCAAAGTAGACACCAACAAAATCACGCTCATGATAATACAGATTATCATAACCGTAAAGAAAATCCTTTTAGCCGTCGCTCGAATGTCGGAATATGGAGTTCCCATGAAAAGCATCGTGAGGACTTGACCTTTTCGATCTTTAAGAGGATAATAGTAAGAAATCCACTCTTCGTTGTTGATGATGCTGTTGGTGATGATTTCGCCNCCGCCCATAACCAAATCCACAATTTTCTGATCATCCAAATGAGTGCCTTGCAATCCCTGAACGCTGGTGTGAGCGCGCAACGAGCCGTTAGAGTAAACCGTCACATCATATCCAGTGTCTTCTTTGATTTCTTTCACAAGTTCATCGGTGGTAGCGATTTTGCGAACAATTACCGCGCCACGAACGCGTCCGTCAATTATAATCGGCGAACCGTAAACACAGTGAATGTCGTCGTTGAGCGTGACAAGCTCGTCTACGGATTTGCCAGACAAAGCATCCCGCATAATGTCCGGCCGATAGACTTTGCCATTGCGTTCAGGAGAAACCTGCACGCCTTCAGCATTGACGATGACNGCCATATCCGCGCCAAAATATTTTTTCGCCTCGTCAGTCAAATCNGCCGCCCAAGTGTCGGGACGGTCGCGCATATAAANCTGAACATTGTCCACAAGNTATTCATTGCAAAGCTTAAGAGCATTGTGCACATTATTGATTTCCCTGATTGTAACTTCGCCCGATTTCTGCACAGTGTTGCGCGACATCGCGAACAGACCTTGATTGACGGCAATTCTAAGACCGATCAGCAACATGACTGAAAAAGCCAACATGGCCACAGCCACACCGACTATAAAGAAACGCACTACGGAACTGCGCCTCCCCTTATTTTTTTCTGCCATAATTGGAAACTCCTTTTAAAACACCCCTATGCTTATTTTAAGGGGAATTTTTATACTGATAGAATTTTGAATATTATACAACAAAATCTTTTCTCTTGCAAGTATTTTTTCAAGTTTTGATTTTATTGGCAAAACCGTCCGCCTTCATCGCCGCATTTTTTTCAAAAAAAATTAAATAAAACCTACAAAACCTATTGACAAAATAGGTTTTATTTGGCATAATTTCATCGTTGGGCAAAAGCCT
>WFLX010033543.1_pt1 | contig 18740 bp, 15 predicted proteins | sample 4967041 | NCBI WGS metagenome assembly WFLX01 (sample SAMN12857096, study PRJNA449069) | gut metagenome | isolation source: stool from male and female vole | host: Microtus ochrogaster | place: USA:Florida | collected 2017
CAAACTTTTGAAACCCTCAAGGAGTCGATAACCGAGTATATGAATTCCACCAAGTTTTCAGAAGCTCAGCTCGCGCCCAATGAAAAAATCGATTGCCGCATGCTGCTCACTGTGAGCGAGTATACCGACAATATTGTTAAGGGCACCTTGCAGGTTCAGTCATCGCGTCCGGTTTATAACTCGAACTATACGACTACTCTTATAAACTTTCAGGATGCCAAGATTGATTTCTCCTACAACGAAGGTGAGCAGCTTAACTTCACCCAAAACGGCATGGAGAGTCAACTGACGCAGCTGCTCAACTTCTATGCGTATCTGATTTTGGCTATGGACTTCGACAGCTTTTCGCCTCGCGGAGGCGAGCCGTTCTGGGAACGCTTGAAAGCTATAGTGCAAGATGCCCAATCGTCGGGTGAGGTAGGTTGGAAGGCCTTTGATGACAATAAGAACCGCTCGGCGATTCTCGAAGGCTTTACGTCGCCCCAAACCGAGCAGATACGCGATTTTACTTATAACTATCATCGCCGCGGCCTTGACGAAATGGCGCAGAGTGCCGACAAGGGCCGCTCAAACATTACCGAGGCCATAGATATTCTCAAAACCATCTACGATGCGCAGCCGATGTCGGTGGTGCTCTCAATGACCCGCGATGCCAAACTCGACGAGCTGGTTAATGTTTACTCAAANGCGCAGCAAACCGANCGTGAGCGCGTCTATGAAGCCCTTTATCCGCTTTGGCCTACCGAAAANAAACGGTTGAACGCTATTAAAAACGGTGCNCAGAAATGATTTGTCGACTCCACATTGCAAACTATGCGCTGATTGATGAACTCGATATTGAGTTCACCGACGGCCTTAACATCATAACCGGCGAAACCGGCAGCGGCAAGTCTATAATCCTCGGTGCGCTGGGGCTGCTGCTCGGTGCGCGCGCCGATAGCAAGGTTATTCGCCGCGACGACCGCAAATCAGTTGTCGAAGCCGTGTTTAACGTTGAAGGTCTCGACTCGCTTGCCGCCTTGGCTGCCGAGCAAGATTTCGATTGGGATGCCCGCGAGTGTATTCTCCGTCGCGAAATCGCCCCNAACGGCCGNTCGCGNGCNTTTATCAACGACTCGCCGGTGGCGCTCACCCAGCTTGCCGAGCTCGGTTTGCGCCTGATTGATATTCATTCGCAAAACCAGAATCAGCGGCTTGCATCGCCCGATTTTCAGCTCGATATTATTGACGCTGTTGCCCAAAACGGCCAACTGCTATCAAAATACCGTAGCCAATATTCCGATTGGCGCAAGGCCGAAAAAGAGCTGGAGGAGGTTAAACAGAAAATCGAAAAGAACCGCTCCGACCAGGAGTTTATAGCTTTTCGGCTTGCTCAGCTCGACGAAGCCCAACTCGTTGCCGGGNAGCAGAAAGAGCTTGAAAGCGAGCGCGAGCTTCAGGCGAATATGACCGACATTAAGCAGCTGCTGACCGATGCNCTCAATGCCTTGACGAACAGCGACTATTCCGCCTTGGGGCAACTCGGCGACGCTGTTGAGGCCGCCGANGGNCTGGCNGATGTTATNGACGANGCTGCCGACCTGGCCCGACGNCTGGAGTCGGCGCGTGTCGAAATTCAAGANATTGCCGAAACCCTTGCNGACTACGATTCGAACCTCGGTGCCGACCCCAATGCGTTGGAGCAGATTGAAGACCGCCTCAGCGAAATTTATTCGCTTGAGCGGCGCCACGGCGTAGAAACCGTTGAGGAGCTGATTGCAATTCGCGAGGATTTGCGTTCGCAGCTNGAAATGATAACCGACGGCGACATGATGCTCAGCGACCTGAGCGTGGCGGCCGCCGGNGCCCGAAAGCTGGCTCTGGAAACCGCCNNGGAACTTTCCAAGCGGCGCAAGCAGGCTGCTGAAACCTTTGCGGCCGAGCTGGTGGAAACCGCACGTCCGTTGGGTCTACCGAATTTGCGCTGTGAGGTTGAGCTCAAATCGCTCAAAGAGTTGTCGCCGACCGGTGCTGATGCGGTTCAGTTCCTGTTTGCATTCAATAAAAACCAAAATCCTCAGGCAATCGGCGGTGCTGCCAGCGGTGGCGAGGTTTCGCGCTTGATGCTGTCGTTGAAGTCTATCATGGCCGGACGCCTGCAATTGCCGACAATAGTGTTCGACGAGGTCGACACCGGCGTTTCGGGCGATATTGCCAACCGCATCGGCGAAATGATGGTAAACATTTCGCGCCGCATTCAGGTTATAACGATTACTCATCTTCCGCAGGTTGCAGCTTGCGGCACGAGCCATTTCAAAGTGTTTAAGGAAGATGATTCCGAGGCTACCCACACGCGTATACGCCGCTTGTCCGATNCNGAACGCCGCGGCGAACTGGCCCTGATGCTCAGCGGCTCGCAAACCGATGCNGCCGCCTTGGCCAACGCNGATTCTTTGCTTAATAAAAACAATGGAAAAAACTGATTATATATTTGGAATACGTGCCGTTAGCGAAGCTATTGAAGCCGGCCGCGATATCGACAAAATACTCGTTAAAAAAGACCTGCAGGGCGACCTGATCGGCCCGCTGCTTCAGTTGGCGCGCGAAAACCGCGTAATGGTGCGCCGTGTACCCGGCCAGGTTATCGACCGCATTACCCGCAAGAACCATCAGGGTGTGCTGGCTCTGCTCAGCGCCGTTACCTATTATCGCCTCGACCATCTTGTTCCCCAGCTCTACGAAGAGGGGCGCGTTCCGTTCATTATCGTGCTCGACGGCATAACCGACGTGCGCAACTTCGGCGCCATAGCCCGAACGGCCGAATGTGTCGGCGCCGATGCCATTGTAATTCCCGAGCATGGCAGCGTAAGCGTTGGCGGCGACGCCGTCAAGACCTCGGCCGGAGCATTGCTCCATATTCCTGTGTGTCGCGAACGCTCGTCGGCCTTGGCCGTTAAGTTCCTTAAAGATAACGGCTATCAGGTAGTTGCCGTAAGCGAGAAAAGCGCTGTGAACTACACGGAGATTGACTACACGGTTCCCGTCGCACTGGTCATGGGTGCCGAAGATACCGGCATNTNGCNCGAAGTCATGAAGCTCAGCGACTGCTCGGCAGNAATTCCTATGTTTGGCAAAATCGGCTCGCTGAATGTTTCAGTTGCCGCCGGAGTGATGATGTATGAAGTAGTGCGCCAGCGCCTTAACTCCAATCTTGAAGTACTCTGATGGCTGCAGGTGAATCTCCGTCAGTTCTCGGCAATAAGCCGATAGGTAAACTATTGCTGCAATACTCCGTACCCGCGGTTATTGCCAGCACAGTTACGTCGCTCTATAACATTATCGACTCCATATTTATCGGCCAGGGGGTAGGGGCCATGGCCATTACCGGCCTTGCAATCACCTTTCCGATGATGAACCTGGTAATCGCCTTTGTCATGCTCATTGCTGTCGGCGGTTCCACAATCAGCTCGATTTTCCTGGGCCAGCAAGACCTCAAGAAGGCGACCAACGTTTTGTATAACGTTATTTCACTGAGTTTGATTCACTCGGTTATTTTCGGCGGTTTGTCGCTGCTTTTTCTCGACGATATATTAACGATTTTCGGCGCAACGCCCGAAACCTTGCCATACGCCCACGATTTTATGGTGATAATTTTGCTGGGCACCCCGATTGCCTACGTGTTCATTTCGCTCAATAACGTTATGCGCGCCACCGGCTATCCCACAAAGGCCATGGTTTCGGCGCTTCTTTCGGTTGTTGTCAACGTTTGCCTGGCCCCTATCTTTATCTTCGTGTTCGACTGGGGCATCAAGGGCGCCGCGCTTGCTACGCTCTGCGGCCAGACATCGGCCTTTATCTGGGTGGTTGCTCACTTCTTCCAGAAAAAAAGCTTCGTGCATTTTACCCGAGGCGCGCGCTGGTTTGTGCCGTCGATTGCCAAGAAAATCTACAGTATCGGTTTGTCGCCGTTNCTCATCAACGTTTGCGCCTGCGTGGTGGTTGTGTTCATCAACAAGTCGCTGCTCGANTATGGCGGCGCCGACGGCAACATGGCAGTCGGAGCCTACGGCATCATTAACCGCGTTGTAATGTTCTTCCTCATGATTGTTATGGGNGTTACGCAGGGNATGCAGCCTATTCTCGGCTACAACTACGGTGCCGGCCAGTGGAGCCGCGTTAAAAAGACCCTCCGCCTCGGCATCTGGACGGGTACCGTTATTACCGTTATAGGCTTCATTATCACCGAATGTGTGCCCGATATGGTAACGCGCATGTTCAACGACGATCCCACCCTTATCCGCCTCAGCCGNGAGGGCTTCCGCATTGTGTTGCTCTGCTATCCGCTCATCGGCGCGGCAATTGTTATTCAAAACTTTTTCCAGAGCATCGGCAAACCGAAGCTGTCGATATTCCTGAGCGTTACCCGCCAGATGCTGTTNCTGTTGCCTCTGTTGTTCTGGTTCCCGACAATGTGGGGCGTTAACGGTGTGTGGGCGTCGATGGCTGTAAGCGATTTCCTGTCGTTTGTTCTGACCATCGTTACCTTAATCGTTGTTAAACGTAAAATGAACCATGCGTACTCAACTTCAGCTTCGCTTAAGTCCGGAGATAGCCTTTGAGCCGATGCGGCTCACGGCTGAGGTTTCATCCCGACTCGGCATTGATGCCAACCGCATAACCGGTATTACCCCGCGCAAGCGGAGCATCGATGCGCGCCAGCGTCGGGTAATGGTTAATCTTGACTGTCTGGTAACCGTCGACGAGCCGCCTGTCGACCCCATGGAGTTTGCCGACTGTCCCGACTATAAGCCGCTGGCGCAGGATGCCCCGCAAGCTATTGTTGTAGGCGCCGGACCCGCCGGGTTGTTTGCTGCCCTGAGGCTCATCGAGCAGGGCATACGCCCGATAATCATTGAGCGCGGAAAAGACGTTGACTCCCGCCGCGCCGACATGGCGCGCATTTCGCGCGAAGGCATTGTCGACCCCGACAGCAACTACTGCTTCGGCGAGGGTGGTGCCGGCGCTTATTCCGACGGCAAGCTGTACACCCGCTCCAAAAAGCGCGGTTCGGTCGACAAAATTCTGAGCATTCTTGTTTGCCACGGTGCTTCGCCCGAAATCCTGGTTGACGCGCATCCTCATATCGGTTCCGACCGTCTGCCCGGTGTTATAAAAGCTATTCGCGAAAAAATAATCGCCTGCGGCGGCTCCGTTCTCTTCAATTCGCGCGTTGAGTCGCTGATTGTTGAAGGCGGCGAGGTTAAGGGTGTTCGCCTGGCCGACGGCAAGGAATTTTCCGGGCCGGTAATTCTGGCAACAGGCCATTCCGCGCGCGATATTTACCGCTCGCTCGATGCTTCGGGCATTCGTCTGGAGCCGAAGGGCCTGGCGATAGGTGTGCGCCTCGAACATCCGCAGCAGCTCATCGACCAATTGCAATACCATTCCCCCAAGGGGCGCGGCCGCTATTTGCCCGCCGCGGAATATTCGATGCTCACTCGCGTTGATGGTCGCGGAGTGTATTCGTTCTGCATGTGTCCGGGCGGATATATCATTCCCGCCTCCAGCGAGCCGGGGCTGTTGGTGGTCAACGGCATGTCGCCTGCCAACCGCGGCACTGCCTGGGCCAATTCCGGCATGGTTGTCGAACTGCTCCCCGAGGATGTTGAGGGTTCGTCGCCGCTAAAAATGATGGACTATCAGGAGCAGATTGAGCGCCGCTTTTTCCTTGCCGGCAACGGCTCCCAAGCAGCGCCCGCACAGCGTATGACCGACTTTATTGCCGGTCGAGATTCCAAATCGCTCCCCTCGTCGGCCTACACTGCCGGCATATATCCCGCGCGTGTCGACAAGTTGCTTCCCGAAAATATTTCTCACCGCCTTCAGCGCGGCTTCGAGGATTTCAACCGCAAGCAGCGCGGATTTGCAACGGCCGAGGCCACGGTTATCGGCTGCGAGACGCGCACGTCGGCTCCGGTGCGCATTCCGCGCGATCCGGAGACTATGGCTCACGTCGAAATTGCGGGTCTATATCCCGCAGGTGAAGGCGCCGGTTATGCCGGAGGCATTGTGTCGGCGGCCATCGACGGCGACCGTGCGGCTGCCGCCCTTGCCGCGACTTTAAAGCATTAACCTGTAGATTGCCTCGCTCGCCTTGGCGTCGGTGGGGCAGAAATTGCCTATCAGCGTGCCTTTTACCTCGTGGAGGTTCTTGACCAGTGCAGGAATGTCGGGGTCGGTGATTCCGAGTTCGCCAAGGGTTATAGGCATGCCTAATGAGCGGTAGAATGTCCGCAGCGCGGTAATCGCTTCCGCCGACGATTCAACGCCGAATACCCTGCGGCCGAATTGCTTGATTTTGTCGCTGTTGAATTGAGCAACGTATTCGAGCCATGCCGGGAAGACGACTGCGAGGCCTGCGCCGTGGGCAACCCCATAGCGGGCCGACAGCTCATGCTCCATGCCGTGGCTGGTCCAGTCCTCTTCGCGGCCTACGCCCAGAATGCCGTTGTGGGCGATTGTTCCGGCCCACATAATGTTGGCCCGGGCCTGGTAGTCNNTCGGATCNGCCATAACCCGCGGCGCGAGTTCTATAATGGCCTTCAATGCGCCTTCACACAACCGGTCGGTCAGCTCACAGTCGGGAGTGTTAGAAAAATANCGCTCCATAATGTGAGCCATCATGTCNACGATGCCGCAGGCAGTCTGGTAGCGCGGCAAGGTTTCGGTNAGCTCCGGATTCATAATTGAAAAGCGCGGGCGGAGGATATTAGTGCGCAAAGAAACTTTTTTGCCTTCCGATTCTTTGGTGATTACCGAATTGCCCGAGCCTTCGCTGCCCGCGGCGGCAATTGTGAGCACCACACCAACCGGCAGAGCCTGTTCTATAGTTGCTTTGCCGGAGAAAAAGTCCCAGAAGTCGCCGGCATACGGAACTCCGGCGGCAATGGCTTTGGCGGTGTCGATAACCGAGCCGCCGCCAACGGCGAGGATACCGCCTATTTCTTCTTTGCGGCAGATTTCGATTCCNTCATAAACCTTATCGTCGGTGGGGTTGGGCCGGATGCCCGATAGCTCCGAAAAGCTGACGCCTGCGCAGCGCAGCGTGGCTCTTACGCGGTTTAACAGTCCGGATGCTTCGGCAGACTTGCCGCCGTAGCAGAGCAATATTTTTGCTCCGAGTTCATCGAGGGCCAGTTGGCCGAAGTTGCTGTCGGTGTCGCGGCCGAAAATATATTTCGTGGGCGAATAGAAATCAAAATTGTTCATAAGGATTATAGGGTAGGGTGTCGGGGTCTATTTCTTCGTCATCGTCGGTTGCTATGGAGCCGGCGGCTTTGCGAGGTTTATTTTTCTTAATTGCGTCGGGTTTCTGCCGGTCGGGGGTCAGGGCTGTCAGGTCCCAGTCTTCGGTTCGGTCCCAGTTTCTTTTCAGAGCCAGTTTCTTTGAAAAGTAATAAACATCTTCGGGCTGGCGGCGGAGCTTCAGGTCGCCGTTGGTCCACTGGCCGTTTTCATCGCTGTCGATAAACAAACGCGCATAATAAGTTTCGGGCATGAGGAAGTCGAAAGTAACTTCGCCGCCATTGACCGGAGCCGTGCGCACCGGCCTATCCGAGTCGTTGAGCAATTCGACTATAGCCTGACAAGAATCNGGTATNTTGCTGATAGAGAATTTTATTGTCGAATAGTCGTCGAGNTCCCTTACCGAAAATTGCAGCTGAGTTTTGTTGGTCCAATGGCCGGTAACATCGGTTATGGCAAGCGAGTCGGCAACAAGTCGATATTCTCCGCCNGGAATCCATTTCACATCGGCNNGGAAGTTNACGTGAGAGAACGTATCCGCNGGCTCGAAAACAGGTTGCTGTTCGGTCGCCACATAGACNGTGTCCTGCAGATATTCAAGCCTGATAGCGCCTGCGGGGAGTGAGTCGATGGGCGTTTGAAAAGTTATTTTCAGCGGGAGGTTAAGGTCCTGGGTTCCTCCGGCTACCGAGAACGACAGGAACGTTATCGGCTTGGTTTCGGGCACGGTATCGTTTTTCCGCTTTTTCTCTTCCTTAGGCTTTTTGGGGGTGCGGAAATTGAATTTCAGAGTGTCGGTTTGCCATACGATATTGTCGAGAGTGTCAACGCGACGGTAGCGGGTTTCAATCAGCAGCGTATCGGCCGAAATTATTGCCGAATCGCGCAGCCAGAACTTTATGGAGTCGAGATTCTGCGAATGGGTCATCAGGCTGACCTGACGCATGGGTATGCGTCGGGTAGTGTCGCTATTGAGCTGAACAATAGTCATTTCAGGCAGCGAATCGGCCGGTGCAGCCATTTCGAGGCTAATGATGTGGCGCTCGTCGCGCTTATAGTTCTTGAGATATTGGGCGGCGTATTCTTCGTTAAACCAGGTCAGCAACACGTTGTTGGGCAGGTAGTCAACCACTTTGGTTACTTCTACCGAATCCTCTGCAATGGTGTCGGTAACTTCGCGGTGTTCAACCGTTGGCGACAGTAAAACAGAGCTGAAAGCAACGTCTTCCGTTCTGTCCCAGAAATAGTCGCTGTTTTTGTCGTTAAGGGCAAAGAGCTGATATTCACCCGGGGCGAGATTGCGCACGGTAAACTGCCCTAACTGGTTTGTGCGGGCAATGCGCTCAAATCTGCGGGTCAGAATATTGGTGTCGGCCGGAGTCGAGTAAACGCCAACGAGCATGCCCTGGGCCGGTTCGAGGTCGCGGGCGTGAAGAACCATGCCCGAAATCTGGAGAGTGTCGATTGAGTCGCCGGTTGCAAAGTCAATGGCCAAGCCGTCGAGAAAATTACCTTCGTTNAGGTCCTTCACGGCGTCGGCAAGGTCAATNCTGTAGGTGGTGTTGGGCAGCAGGGAGTCGCGCAGCGTAATGTCGAGTCTGCGGCCGTTGGCAAACAGTTCGGGCATCTCTTTTTGAGTGGGCGAAATCGCAACTTTCGAGCCGGGGTTGTCGAGCTGAATGTTTTCGTTGAAGAAGATGCTGAACTTTGTGGATTTTACGTTAGTGGCACCCGGTGCGGGGTTCGANGCAACGTAGCGCGGCGGCGTAACNTCGCGCGGACCGCCGTTGGGGTGTCCGAGATTGGCGCAGGCAGCNAGCAACAGCANNGCTGCGATTATGAACGGAAATTTATTCACTCTTTCGGGTATATTTCATGAAGTAATAAAAGAAGAGTCCGCCCGCCAGGAAAAGGCTGACCGAGAAACTATAGAACACGCCGACTATGCCGCCTCCGAGCGGGAANGCGAGCAGATAGGTCGACGGAAGACCTAACAGCAGATAGCTGACAAAGGCTATCCAGAGCATAGGNAGCACTTTTGAGGTTCCGCGCAGGGCGTTGGCGAAGTTGACCTGCGTGGCGTCGCCGAGCTGATAGCACAGCAGAGGCGGAATCAGTGTCATGGCCACGGTTATAACAGCCTCGTCGTGGGTGAACATGCCGATTAATCCGCGGCCTGCGAAGAGAAATATCGCCGATGCGCTCAACGCCATAAGCAGCGTCAGGTGATAGCCNGCAAAGCCNATGCGGCGCATTTTGGCGCGGTCGCCGATGCCNGCGGCGTTGGCAACGAGCACCGACGTGGCGGCCCCGAGGCTATAATAGAAGCAGAAGCCGAGGGTGCCTATAATTACCATGACCTGAAAGGCTGCGAGCTCTATGGCGCCGATCCAGCCGACGAAAATCGCTGCGCCNGAAAACGCGGCGGTTTCCATGAAAAGCTGCATCGACACCGGNAGCGACGTNCNGAAGAGCAAGCGGAACTTATCGCCGCGCACACGCGCNGGGCGGAAGCCGGCACGCACCGGGGCGAANCGGCGTGCNGTAAGAAAAATAACAACGATTGTCAGCGCGCAGGCAATGCGCGACACCAAAGTGGCGATGCCGGCGCCGAACAGCCCAAGCTCNGGCATGCCGCAATTGCCGTAGATAAGNAGATAGTTGCCGCCTACATTGAGCAGGTTGGCGCCGAGAATTATCCACATCGGCATTTGGGTTATGTTTATGCCGTAGGAGCATTGAGCCCACACGTTATAGATTGTCATCGGCAATAAGCCGCATAGAAAGAGCAGATAGTAGGGACGAATCAGCGGCAACAGTTCCTCGGGCTGACCGAGGCGGTCGAGGTTGAGGTAGAGAATGCCCATAACTGCGGTAACCGCCAGAGTGTAGAGTATGTTGATGGCCTGGGCATTGCGCATCAGTGCGCCGATGCTCCCCGGATTCTTCTGACCGAACAGAGCGCCGACCAGCGGGGTTATTCCGTAGGCAAAACCGAGGCACGCCATAACGGCCATGTTGAAGGTGTTGTTGACAAACGAGGCAGCCGACAATGCTTCGGTTGAATATCGGCCAACCATTATGTTATCTGCAAAACCGACTATAATGAGTCCCGCCTGACCAACCACAATCGGCAGGCCAAGGCGGATAATCTGTTTATAGTTCGACAGATAGCGTTTGAAATTCATATAGTTCCTTCTTCAACCGCAATGCAGACGCGTTCGATTATGGCGTCCTGNCGGTTCTTGTCGGGCTGATATTTTCCTTTGAGACTTACACCNAACAGTTTGCCGAACCCCTGCCAGAANGCCGCGCGGAACGANCCGAGAAACGCCTTGAGAATGTCGTAGCCGGTCTGGTTGGTTTCGCGCATTATCAGCTTCACAAGCAGGTTGGCCTGGCTTTTGGTGAATTTTTTCATTGCGGGTTTATATTGTTGAAACACTGCCGACTCCATGTCTTTCAGGTGCTTTTCGCGAGTTTTGGTGTCGGGAAGCGTTTCTATATACTCGTATGTTTCGGTCAGGGTGCGGCAAATGACTTTTGCGTAGGGNAGCGCTTTTTTAACGTCGCGCACCGTGCGCCAATAAAATTCCTCTTCTTTCTTGTCCTTGAATTTCCATTCCGGAAAAACCGTTATGGTTCGCAGAACTACGTGATAAGACGTGTCGCCGCTTTCGCTGACATCCGTAAACTGGTCAACGACGTAGCTTGGCTTCATTGCCAACTCCTGCGAGCGCAGCTGCGGAGCGGCAAATGCGAGCGTCAGCAGAAAGAGTAGGAGGCGCAGGCGTCGGGTCACTTTTTCGGCGGATAGTCGAGGGTGTAATGAAGTCCGCGGCTTTCTTTGCGCTCCTTGGCCTGGCGCATAATCAGATACCCCACNTTNATNATGTTGCGGAGTTCGCAGATTGCACGCGAGGCGTGTGAGCTCTTGAAAAGCTTTTCGGTTTCTTCGTATAGAATATCCAAACGGTTCCATGCACGGTCTAAGCGCAGGTTGCTGCGCACTATACCAACGTATGTTCCCATAATTTGGTTTACTTCCTTGATGCTCTGGGTTATCAGCACCATTTCTTCGGGGTGTTTGGTGCCTTCGTCGTTCCAGGCCGGAATATCCTTGCGGAGTTCATAGCCAGGGGCCATTTTGGCAGCGTGTTTGGCTGCGGCGTCGGCGTAAACTACGGCTTCGATGAGCGAGTTCGAGGCCAGACGGTTGCCGCCGTGGAGCCCGGTGCAGCTGCATTCGCCAACTGCATAGAGGCGCTTGATGCTCGATTCGGCGTTTGAGTCAACCTTAATGCCGCCGCAGAGATAGTGGGCAGCCGGCGCCACGGGAATATAGTCGCGGGTAATGTCGATGCCGATTTCCAGGCAGTGTTTGTAGATGTTCGGAAAATGGCGTTTGGTCTCTTCGGGGTCCTTGTGGGTAACGTCGAGGTAGACGTGGTCATGGCCCAGCAGTTTCATTTCCGAGTCGATGGCGCGGGCAACTATGTCGCGCGGAGCCAGCGACAGCCGCGGGTCATATTTGTGCATGAATTCCTCGCCGTTGCCGTTGCGGAGCACTGCGCCGTAGCCGCGCATGGCCTCGGTGATGAGAAAGCAGGGGCGGTCGCCGGGATGATACAGGGCAGTCGGGTGGAACTGAATGAATTCCATGTCTTTGACCGTGCCCTTGGCGCGATAAACCATAGCGATGCCGTCGCCGGTGGCCACGAGCGGGTTGGTGGTGTTCTGATAAACGGCTCCTACGCCTCCGGTTGCCATAAGGGTTACGCGCGCAAGAAACGTGTCGACCTTGCCGGTGGCTTCGTCGAGAACGTATGCACCGTAGCAGGTAATGTCGGGGGTGCGGCGTGTAACTATTTTGCCCAGATGGTGTTGGGTAATAATTTCGATTGCAAAGTGGTTTTCAAAAATGTCGATGTTCGGGTGTTTGCGAACCTGCTCGATAAGGCGTTGCTGGATTTCAAAACCGGTGTTGTCGGCGTGGTGAAGAATGCGGAATTCGCTGTGTCCGCCCTCGCGGTGAAGGTCGAATGTGCCATCCTCTTTCTTGTCGAAGTCCACGCCCCAGCCAACGAGCTCGCGAATCTGGGCGGGTGCTTCGGTAACCACTTTTTTTACNGCTTCGGGGTCTGACAGGAAGTCCCCGGCAATCATGGTGTCTTCAATATGTTTTTCGAAATCGTCAACTTCGAGATTGGTAACCGAGGCAACGCCTCCCTGAGCCAGGGCGGTGTTTGCTTCGTCGAGGGTCGATTTGCAAACCAGGGCTACGCGGCCCTTGTCGGCCACCTTGAGCGCAAAGCTCATGCCGGCAATGCCGGAACCGATGACCAGAAAATCATATTCGTAAGTCATAGCGAATTATTTTAGTTGATGCAAATATACGCAAAACTTCAATATTTACCAAACATTCACGCTCGGGGTGAATAGCAGCGGGGTGTTTGGATGTCGGCGCTGCAGATAGCGTCGGATAAACCCTACGGTATCGGCTGCTATGCGCCGGTCGGAGGAATCAAAATGGGTGTTGTAAATTACGGAATGAAGCGGAATTGCGCGGCGCTCAAGCGCTTCGAGGCTCAACAGTGTGTGGTTGATGCTTCCGAGCGAACCATTGGTGACTAAGGCAACCGGCAGTCCGCGCGATGCAATGTAGTCGATGGTCCAGAAGTCGTCAGACAGCGGCACCATCAGTCCGCCGGCTCCTTCAACCAGCACTGTGTCGTAGCGGTCGCTGAGGGTCTGAATAGCTGAATCTATGGCGTTAAAGTCGATTTCGCGGCCGTCGATTTCGGCTGCCAATTGCGGAGAGCAGGGGTAGCTGAATATCTGGGGGGCGGTAAGGCCCGACGCGTCTTCGGGCAGTTCTATGCCCATCAGCCGGCGATGAACGTCAATGTCTTCCGACCGGCCAACGTTGCCGGTTTGGATGAATTTCAGGGTGGCTACTTTTTGGCCTTGCTCCATGAGGGAACGGGCCAGGTGGCCGGTGGCATAGCTTTTTCCGGCGTCGGTGTGAATGCCTGAAACAAATATAACGTTGTTCATTTCTTTCTAACTATTAGGTATATAGGTTGATAGGTGAGCTCGCACTTGCCTTGGGCATTTCGCGGATAGTCGGCGAGTATCTGCTGAACTGTCTTGGAGGCGTGGCGGGCGTTAACTCCCGTAGCCTGAATATGGCGCAGCGCATCTATCGGTTCGGGAAATACTTTGGTTATCAGCCCGGAGTGCAGTTCAAGAATTTCGAGCTCCGGCGGAACAATGCGTCTCAGCGATTCTTCTGAAAGATAGGGCAAGCCGCACACGCCAGCGGCTGAAAGTTCNNGGAAAGTTTCGGGGCCGAAAGTCGAGAACACTCCCAAGCCGCCGCTCTCCAACACCCGCGCTANCTGAATCAAGAATGCTNNCGGNGAGTTGAACCATTGCATTGTCGACGCCGAGACGATTGCTCCGAAGCTTTCGCGCAGTTTCGGCAGAGCAATTTCTGCGTCGGCCTCAATTATTGATTCGGAAACCGGGGCAATGTCCCANANNACTTTTGTTGCAGANGCTAACTTTTTGGCATATAGCGANGTAAAATANCCGTTGCCGGCGCCGATTTCGAGCACCGACGGCGTTTTGAGCCCATGTTTTTGCCAGAGCTGAAACAGATGGTCGGCNATNNGCTGCTGNGGCGTTGCCGCCCGGTCGTANGTCNACCGGCCGCGATGAAAACGGCTGCNNACNANGGNTTTATTGATAACGAANCGGTCGACTATCTNTTGGAAATCGGGGGTGTGAGCCGCCTCGATTTCGGTGATTTCAGCGCGTCCTTGCCATGCCCGCAGCTGATTTGCCGGCGGGAATATGCGGTCGCCGGTAGCAATGATTGCGCGGTCCCAGCGAAACGGAACGGCAGCGGTTGGAAANGCAAGTAATTCGCGCTTNAGTGATTCTATGCTCCTTGGCCCGCGCGGCAGGGTTGACGCACCCATGCGCCGGCGGAATTTTGTCAGCGAGCTTTCAGATAGCCCTTCAGCAGTGGCTCTCCATATTGCGGTCGGTATTCCCGTGAGGTCATCGGCCGGGGTAGGGGTGCCGCAAACTGCTATCGTCAGGGTCAGCGGCAGGTCGGCTGCNGTCAGTTCGGCGGCATGCACGCCGAGCGACCAAGCCATCAGAACCACTTCATCATAGCCGCTGATCTGCAAAGGTGCGAGCTCGGTGTAGTCCGACACTACGGCAATGTCGTAACCATCGCAGCGCAGCGCAGCAAACGCCGTTTCGTCGGTTGACCAGCCGGCATAAATCAGAAGCAGCCGCGGGTTATTTTCTTTATGAGTGAAGCAGAGGTTCAAGGTTCTGAAGCTGACTTATTGTTAGGTTTGCCGACAGCGAAAAGCGCAGGCGTTCGGTGCCTGCAGGCACGGTTGGGGTGCGAATCGGCAGCACTTTGTAGCCGCCTTCGGCAAGTTTNTGCGANAGTGCAAGCGCCGATTCGCTTGAGCCGGTAATCAATGGCTGAATATGGCCCGGTTGCTGACGGTTGAGAATGCGCGCCAGCTCTTTGGCCAGCGCCTGAAGTTGCCGTCGTTTATCGTCCATTTGGGGAATCCGCTCGACTATGAAGCGGCTCCAGGCGCAGTTGATGGGCGGAATTGCGGTGGAGAAAATCAGCGAGCGGGCAGTGTTGACCAGATAGTCGCGCAGTGTGTTGCTGCGCAGGGCCGCAAATGCTCCCACCGAGCCGGCGGCTTTGCCGAGGGTGCCGATAATAACGTCGACTTCGGGAATATCGGCGGCTAAGCCTAAACCCTCTTTGCCGCATACGCCAAAGGCATGTGCCTCGTCGACGTAGAGCAGAGAGTTCGGGGTTTTGGATGCGGCAATCTCCAAAAGCGGAGCCGTATCGCCATCCATAGAGTAGACTGATTCACAGACTATGAGCACGCGCTCGTAATCTTTTGCCCTCTTTGAAAGGATGCGCCGCAGGTGGTCAACATCGTTATGGCGGAAGCGCTCAAAGTCGGCTCTCGACAGCAGCATGCCGTCGATTATCGAGGCATGAACGAGTTTGTCGGCAACAATGAGAGTCTTCTCTTTGGCCAGCGCTGCAATGGCGCCTGAATTTGCGTGATAGCCGGAATTGAACAGAAGCACAGGGCGACGGTACATCTCTTCGAGCAGCCGTTCGAGCTTTTGAAATTCGCTTTGGTCGGCGGCGAGCAGGCGCGATGCCGAGGCCGAAAGTGCCGGCATGTCGTCGCCCACAANNTTGANAAATTCGGTTTTAAGAGCNTCGTCGGCCGCTATGCCCAGGTAATCGTTGCTGCTGAGGTCAATGAGCGATGAGTTCCGGGTGTCGTCGGGAATCGTCCGGAAGTTTCGGGAGGCGCGCAAGGCGTCGAGTTGCCTGCGATAACTGTTCATTGTATGATTTCAAGCATTTGGCTGCAAAGGTGTTCCAGCTCGGAGTCGGTAATGGTATATGGCGGCATAACGTAGACATTCCGGCCGAAGGGGCGTACCCAGATTCCGCGTTTTACGCATTCTTTTTGAAACTCGCCAACATTGACAGGCTCCTTCATTTCACAAACGCCTATGGTGCCGAGAACCCTTACATCGGCAACATCGGGGAATTCGGCCGCCGGAGCAAGCAACTCGCCGAGACGCTCTTCAATATGGCGAATCCGTGCGCTCATATCTTGTTCTTCAAGCATTTTCAGTGACTCCAAAGCCACGGCGCACGCCAGCGGATTGGCCATGAATGTGGGCCCGTGCATCATAACTCCCGCTTCGCCGCGCGAAATCGTATCGGCAACCTCGCGAGTGGTCAAAACGGCGCTCAGGGTCATGTAGCCGCCTGTCAATCCTTTGCCGACCATCATAATGTCGGGCTCCACTCCGGCGTGTTCCCACGCGAAAGTGCGGCCGGTGCGCCAGAAGCCGGTGGCTATTTCGTCGAAAATCAGGTAGATATTCAGCTCATTGCAGAGCCGGCGCAGTTCGCGCAGATATTGCGGGTGGTAGAAGCGCATGCCTCCGGCGCCCTGAACTATCGGTTCGAGAATTACTGCGGCGAGTTCATCGCTATGCTCGCGCAGCAGCTTTTCCATAGGCTCGAAATCAGTAGGATTCCATTGCTCGTGGAAGCTGACTTGCGGAGCGGGGGCAAAGTATCTTATGGGNAGCGCCGNGCCAAAGGCTCCGTGCATGCCNGTAACCGGGTCACAGACACTCATGGCGTTCCAGGTGTCGCCATGATAGCCGGAGCGAATCGTGGCGAAGTTGGTACGANGGTGATCGCNGCTGCGCGAAATGGATGCCTGCACGGCCATTTTCATGGCCACTTCGGTTGCAACACTTCCGGAGTCGGCAAAGAAAACATTGTTCATCGACGGCGGCGCCATTTCCAGGAGTTTCTGGCCTAATTCCACTGCCGGGCGATGGGTGAGTCCGCCAAACATTACGTGGCTCATTTTGCTGAGCTGGCGTTGAATGGCGGCGTTGAGCCGCGGGTTATTGTAGCCGTGGATTTCGCACCACCANGACGACATTCCGTCTATCAGCTCGGTGCCATCCTCCAAAATGATTTTTGTTCCTTCGCACCGGTCAACCATATAGGTCGGCAGCGGGTTTATTGTCGACGTGTATGGATGCCAGAGGTGGTCGCGGTCAAAGGCTGATGCTTCTGCTGTTGTCATACTTCTAAAAGTNTGAAAATGCGNGGGAGAANGGGGNTGAAGTCGTCGTTGACAATAATGTGATGTTCGGGGCGGCAGGTTTTGCTTTGAGCGTCGATGCGTCGCTTGATTTCGTCTTCGGTCAATCCGGAGCGACGCATAACGCGGCTTACGCGCAATTGGTCGGGAGCGGTTACCTCCCATACTTCATTGACGAGTGCATCGAATCCGCTTTCGTAGAGTATGGCGGTTTCGACAAACTGCGTTTCGTCGCTCTGCGAGTGGCTCCATGCGGTGAAATCATTGCGGACGACACCATGAACAATGGCGTTTAGCTGCTTCAGCTTTTCAGATTCGCTAAATACTATCGCCGACAGTTTCGCGCGGTCGATGCTGCCGTCGGCGCTGATGGTTTCCGCCGAAATCTCCGTGGCTATGCGTCGGCGTATGTCGGGGTCGTCGTCCATGAGTTTGCGTGCCCGGCTATCGCAGTCATAGACCGGATAGCCCAAGCAGCGGAGTGCATGGCACACAACCGATTTGCCTGAGCCTATGCCACCTGTTATAGCGATTATCCGCTTCATTGTCCGGAATGGAGTGTCGACTTTTGTTCAACGAGATATTCAACCGAGTCGGTCGAAAGCTCAACTCCGCGATAATATTCGGGCAACGCNCCAATGGTTACGGGGATTTTTCCGTTGTTGCGTTTAGCAAAGTCGGCCGTTACCGTAATGACATTGTTCTCCGAGTTATAGAAACTCATGGGCAGCAGGTAGCTGACCTTTACGTAGGAGGGGAAGAGAACAACCATATCGTCAGACGCATGCAGCAGGTGAACCGGCACCTCGCGATTCTTGGCAATCAGCGGCTCAACCGGTATGGTGAGTCTGACCTTATCNGGAACCATGCGGGTGCCCGGCTCGGATTGCAGACGCACTTCAAGCGTTAGCGAGTCTTTAAGTTCGGTGCGGGTAATCTTTACGGTGCTTACCGTGCGNGGGCGAACNTGAAGGTGNCGGGCCGAGTAAACGCTAACGGTGTCCGGCACNACCTTTATCTTGCCGGCAATNACGAACTGGCTNGCCGGGGTNACGTCCACGTCGGGTATAACCTTGGCGAGGTTCGGNGTGCGATCGGTAATTATCAGACTCAANGAGTCGGGGCGCATGCTGACTATCTGCGTTGTCGGGTCGAAAAACGAGCGCAAGCGGTTTTCGAGAACTTGCGGCGACAGCGTGACGCGGTCGCGCGATTCATCGAAAACCATGTCGGAATAATCGATTTTAAGGGTCTTTCCGCCGCTCAGCGAATAGTTGGCGAGCACTGTTCCCTTATCGCGCACACCGAGAGTGAGATATGCCGGAGGCTCGGTTATGAAAGTGTAGCCCGAGGGTACGTTGGAGATTTCCAGACGTACGCGAACATCCTGTTGTATATCGTCGTTAAGAGCGAGTATGACCCAAAAGCCATAGCTAACGGCGAGAAACAACAGGAAAACCAGTAAATCGCGACCCCTGGAGCTGTGGAGCAGACGTAGCCCCTTAATTATCAGCAGGCGCAGGGTTCGTAGGCTGAACTTACTTTTGGTCGGCATTTACGGGGTTGGCGGCGTCGGTCATAGCAACTTCTGCCGAGGGATAAATCATGCTGAGTTCAACGCGGATGCGAACGCCGTTGGCAACTTCGAGCAGAACGGTGCCGTTCTTTTCGTTGATTTCGGAGATGGTTCCGTGGATGCCGCCGGCAGTCATTACGCGCGAGCCTTTAGCCAGGCTTTCGCGG
>WFLX010244693.1_pt1 | contig 18729 bp, 18 predicted proteins | sample 4967041 | NCBI WGS metagenome assembly WFLX01 (sample SAMN12857096, study PRJNA449069) | gut metagenome | isolation source: stool from male and female vole | host: Microtus ochrogaster | place: USA:Florida | collected 2017
GGGATGGAAGAATTGAAGAAAAAAATTCATTTCCGGCCCCTTTTGGAGGTTCTGTTTATTGGTTGAATTCCTTTTTGGGAAAATTTCTTGTGGTTTTGGGGATTGGAATTATGGCGGTGCTGGCGGCATACTTTCTCTTTGTGGCAGGTTATCACTAGATACTAGGAATAAAAGGTATACCCTTTGGAGATTATGGAATGCTGACCGTGATTTTGAGTCTGGGGAGTATTCCCTTATACTTGGAGCATTTGTTTTTAAACCTGATGTTTGCAAAGTCAATTTCTTTATGTGCCGGGGCTATAGAGTTTTTGATGTCAGCTTTATTCCTCACCGGATTGGGGGACGGTAGATGGCCGTTTTTTCCATGTACATGGAGTGCAAGGGGCGTCGCTTTATTTCTGACGTCTGTTACTCAAAATGAGGCGACAGGCATTTTTATGACAGAGATGAAAAACGCATTTGTGGTGTGTTTGTTGCTCATGCTTATGATTTGTGCAATAATTAGAATATCGTTTCATTTTTATGAAGGAAGGCAATGCGATGATTGAAATTCTGGTGATTGATGATGATAAAGGAATTCTGGAGCTGATACGCAAAGCTTTGGAGCGGGAAGGCTATGCAGTTACCCTTCAGGACGATCCATTGAAAATTGATTATGATAAACTGGCCGGATACCAGTTAATTCTTTTAGACGTGATGATGCCCGGAATAGATGGATTTGGTCTGTGCCGGAAGATCAGGGATAAGGTAGATTGTCCCATTCTGTTTGTCACTGCCAAAACGGAGGAAAATGCGTTGATGGAAGGGCTTGGAATCGGAGGGGATGATTATATCCGAAAACCCTTTGGTATTGGCGAACTGCGGGCAAGAGTCGCAGCGCATCTGCGGAGAGAACAAAGGGAAAGAAAACATATGCTTATGTTAGGGGAAGCGGCGTTTTCTCTACAGGAAAAGAGACTGTACTACAAAGAAAACGAGATCATACTTACCAAAAGTGAATATGCCATTTGCGAATATCTGGCCTTACACCGGGGACAGGTATTTACAAAAGAACGGATTTTGGAACATGTTTTTGGATATGACAGTGAGAGTAATGAGTCAGCTATTACAGAGCATATAAAGAATATTCGTGCGAAATTCCAGAAATTTGGAGTAAATCCGGTTGAAACTGTGTGGGGGATTGGATATCAATGGAAGTGAAGAGAAAAGAAAAAACATTGGCAGGCCTGTTCCTGAAATATGTCGCACTTTTCTGCGTCAATACCATTCTTCTGGCGGCAGGTGTTTTTCTTTTGGTGATATGTTTGTCATCTGCAGGTCTTTTGCTTCCTGCAAACTATGCAGAAGTACAGCTATCAGAAGATGTGATGCAGATCCGTGGGGCAGGTGATTCGTTGGAACAATGGATTCCCCAAGGCTGTACATACGGTGTATATAACGCTGATGGTGTATGGCTGATGGGAAATTTTCCGGTGCAGGAGCAAAAAAGCGCTTGGAATCACTATGAGAATAATACTATGTATGCAGAGTATAAGGGATATTATCGTTTTATCCCTATGGATGATGGGAATGTCTGTATTGTTAAGTATCACTTAATTATGAGATTTTCCAATGAAAAGCTAAATAAGTTTCTTCCGGCTCCGGAATTACTAATGCCGATTCTGGATATCATATTGTTTATTCTGAATGCGCTTCTGCTTTCCAGAAGATTTGCAAGGAAAGTGAAGGTACAGCTTCGGGAATTACGTGTGATTACGGAAAAAATTTCCCAAAATGACCTGGAATTTGAAACGAAAACTTCTGATCTGAAGGAGATAAATGAGATTATGGCCTCGCTTGGGCGGATGAAAGATACTCTGAAGGATTCTTTAAAAGCACAGTGGAATATGGAAAAACAGAAGCAGGAACAACTATCTGCTCTGGCACATGATATTAAGACACCGCTTACAATTATCAAAGGTAATACAGAGCTCTTAAAGGAGAGAGAGCAGGCCGAAGAAGAGAGCGAATGTATAGGGTATATACTTGAGAATGTAGATGAGATAGAGAAGTATTTGGAAAACATGAGACAGGTAATATACGGTGACCGGCAGGAAACAGATCAGGCGGTTTTACGTTGCGAGAGCCTGGAGGAAACATTTCGGGAGACAGCAAAGCAATTATCAGCGGCAGAGAAGATTCCGGTATCTTTTGACATCATGCCATTTGATGGAAGGGTTCGCTGTAAGGAAGAGGAAATATTGCGGGCATGGAGCAATATTGTCAGCAATGCAGTGGAATATACGAATCGTCAGAGGGGGATAATGATCTCAATCAGAACAGAGTATAAAGAAAGCCGGCTGTACCTCGTGGCGGCTGTCAGAGATTATGGTTCAGGATTTTCGGCAAGAGATCTGCAATATGCGGATAAAGAATTTTACAGTGGAGATGCAAGCCGCCATGACAGAAGGCATTCGGGTCTGGGACTTGCTATTGCAAAAAGGTTTGCAGAAGACCAGGGGGGATTTTTGGAATATAAAAATTGCAGTGATGGTACGGGAGCTGAGGCAGCGTTGTGGTTAAAAACAGAAAATATACATTTAGAACAACTGGAGGAATCAAAAGATGAAATGGAGTATGATGTTTCTTTTTAACAGTGCTCTGCTGGGAGTTGGGCTTGCTATGGATGCTTTTTCGGTATCGTTGGCGAACGGCTTAAATGAGCCAGAGATGAAAAAAGGCAGAATGTGCGGTATGGCCGGAGTGTTTGCCGGATTTCAGTTTGCAATGCCGATGATCGGCTGGTTATGTGTTCACACAATTGTTCAATATTTTAAGGCTTTTGAGAGATTTATTCCTTGGATTGCGTTAATTCTTCTTGTTTTTATCGGAGGGAAAATGCTGATCGGCGGTATCCGCAGTAAAGATTCAGATGAAAAAAAGCCGGAGATTAAAATTGGAGCCTTGCTGATTCAGGGGATAGCCACTTCCATTGACGCCTTGTCTGTCGGCTTTACCATTGCCGAGTATGGCTGGCTTATGGCGTTTGTCTCCGCCCTCATTATTGCAGCCGTTACTTTTGTGATATGTATGGCGGGACTGGAGATTGGGAAGAAGTTCGGAACGAGGCTGTCTGACAAAGCGCAGATCCTAGGAGGTAGTCTTTTGATTGCTATTGGCATTGAAATCTTTATTACAGGAATGAGGCTGTCTTAACCTTTACATAGTCTTACGAAGAGGTTACAATAAGATGATAGCTGGCCTGGGAAAGGGTCAGAAGGGAAAGAGAGGAGATAAGAATGGACATTAAAGAACAGGTGACGAAAGCGGTAGATAAAATTACCAAGGATAAGAAATTGCAGGAGCAGTTCCAAAAGGAGCCGGTGAAAGCATTGGAAAGCGTGCTTGGTGTGGATCTGCCTGACAGTGTCGTGGAGCAGGTGGTTCAGGGTGTTAAGGCAAAGCTTGTGACGGATAAGGTTTCCGGTGCTATGGATTCCCTGAAGGGACTTATCAAAAAGTAATATGGTAACGGTACAGGAGGCGTATCGAATTCTTGGGGTTCTGCCGGGGACAGAAAAAAAGGAGATCAAGAAGAAATATCGAAAATTGATGATGCAGGTACATCCGGATGTTGTCACATCATCCCAGAAAAACTACGGATATAATGCGCAGGAAATCAACAGTGCCTATGCTGTTTTAATGAAAGAGGAATTGTCTGATCTCAAAAACAATTCTAATGAAGGAAGGCATCATGATTCAAAAAGGAAAAAGAACGCTGCATGGAATGCGCCCGTTAATGTGAATGCATTTGCGGAGCGCGAAGTCCTGCAGTATGTGGAAGATTATGATNACGNTGTTNTGGGAAATTATTGTGTAGCGAAAGGAAAATACCTGTGGAAAATNGATGAAGATTTTCCGTTATTTTTGCTCAGCCTGTACCGATGCAGTAAGGAACTGCTGGATGGAATAGATGAGAAGNTTCAAAGGGAGGAAACGCCGCCGGAGCGCCAGCGGATCCAGGCAGAGCTTACTTATCTGCTTGCTCAGCAATTCATAGATGGTTCCGCTATACTTACAGAGCTTGTGAAGAAAGAGGAGATTACTTTGGATGGAGATCAAGTATTTCATTTTCCTGCTATGCTGGAATTAACGGCTGGGGCGGTGCCTGTAAAGGTGGGAGAAATGATTTATCCATCCGGGATCAGAAACCATAAATTATATTTAAAAGATAGGGCCGGGCGGAAGCTGGGCTATCTATCTTTTTTGGATGACCGGCTGTATTATATCGTTATCCCGCTGTTTGAACAAAAAAGAGTTCAAGTTAAGATACAGGCGGCAGAGACAAGGGTAGAAAAAAGACAGAAAACGGCATCCAAATATCAAATGCTGAATTTGTGGGTCAAATTGCTTAGGGTAAATACAAGCCGAATGCCCGAAAATTTGAATCTGCAAATAGAAGAATTACTGAAAAAGTACAAGGATATCAGATTCTGTTCTGGTCACCCCATTCACACATCCCGTCCAAAATAGGCATCAGGGACTTCCCGCGTTCTGTAAGGCTGTATTCCACTTTGGGCGGAATCTGCGGATATTCTTCCCGGTGAACCAATTTGTCGGCCTCCAGCTCCTTCAGAGTAGAGCTCAAGGTTTTGTAGGAAATATTACCGATATATTTTTTCATTTCATTAAAGCGGACTATCCCAAACTCCATTAAGGTGTAGAGGATAGTCATTTTATATTTTCCGTTGATCAGGGATAAGGTATAGCTGAATCCTGTGTCATTCAAACATTCCTGCGATATGCATCTTTTTCCCATTATTAATTACCAGTTCCTTTCATGATTTGCAGTGTGTGGATTACTAGCCCTAAATAATATACTTTCCAAAAGTAAGTATATTACTTGTTGGCGGGTATTGCAATAGAGATATGCATGACTTTTCAGGGCAGTTAATTTCCACGCTGCGAGTTCCCTTGTACAATATTATTAAAACGGAATTGTCAATTTTGTGAAATGTGATAAAGGCGGAAAACTTGACAGATGTATGAGGGAATGATAACCTAAAAACAGATATAGTGTGTTACTTACTGGAGGCATTAACTATACATAGCACTTAGGATGTTTATGTGTATTAATGCCTATTTTAGTTGCAGGCCGTGTTTTGGGCAGCGACTATGAGAGAATTGTGGAGGTGAAAGGGTATGCAGTGTTTTTTGGGGAAATCGGTATACAAAGGTATTGTATTAGGTCCGGTTGTCGTTCTGAAGAAAAGTGATTGTCAGGTAAGACGCAGCAAAATCGAAGATGCGGAAGCTGAGATTAAGAGGGTAGAAAAAGCTGGAGAACAGGCAAGGGAGCAGCTTCAAAAATTGTATGAAAAGGCCGTGAAAGAGGTAGGGGAAACCAGTGCCGCAATTTTTGAGGTACATCAGATGATGCTGGAAGACGAGGATTATCTAGATGCCATTCATAACATGATCGAGACCGAAAAAGTAAATGCTGAATATGCGGTTGCAGTGACGGGAGATAACTTTTCGGAAATGTTTGCCGGAATGGATGATGATTATATGAAGGCACGGGCGGCTGATGTTAAGGATATCTCCAACCGGCTGGTGAGAAATCTGTCAGGAGAGGAAGAGGTGGATTTCGCGAATATGGAGCCGGCTATTATCGTGGCGGATGATTTAAGCCCTAGTGAAACGGTGCAGATGGATAAGGAGAAGATTCTTGCGTTTGTGACTGTTCATGGGTCAACCAATTCTCACACGGCAATTCTTGCCCGTATGATGAATATACCTGCTTTAATCGGAGTGCCCTTGGATCTGGAAGAAATAAATAACGGGATGCAGGCAATTGTAGACGGATTCCGCGGAGAGGTAANTTTTGAACCNACAAAGGAACTTTGCGATGCCANACTCCAGAGAGTAGCAGAAGAAAAAGAAANANTACAGCTCCTTCAAACTTTNANAGGNANAGANAATATAACACTGNATGGAAAGAAAATCAATGTTTATGCAAATATCGGCAGTGTGGGAGATGTGGGATATGCTCTTGAAAATGATGCCGGGGGCATCGGCCTGTTCCGAAGTGAATTTTTGTATCTCGGAAAGACAGATTTTCCGACAGAAGAAGAGCAGTTTCAGGCCTACAAGCAGGTTGTGCAGACCATGGCAGGGAAAAAGGTAATTATCCGGACTTTGGATATCGGTGCAGATAAGCAGGTGGATTATTTTAATCTAGGAAAAGAAGATAACCCGGCTATGGGATATCGTGCAATTCGTATCTGCCTAAAANAGCCGGAAATNTTCAAGACACAGCTTCGAGCACTGCTGCGTGCGGCAGTATTTGGCAATCTGTCAATCATGTATCCGATGATCACATCAACGGAAGAAGTAGAAAAGATTTATGACATTGTACATGAGGTTCAAGAAGAACTGGAAAAATCCCAGATTCCATATAAAGTACCGGAACAGGGAATTATGATCGAGACTCCGGCAGCAGTCATGGTCAGCGATGAACTGGCCCAAATGGTAGATTTTTTCAGTATTGGAACTAATGACCTGACGCAGTATACACTGGCGATTGACAGGCAGAATGAGAAATTGGATGATTTCTACAATCCACACCATAAAGCAATCCTGAAAATGATTCAGATTGTGGTAGATAGTGCACATAAATGTGGGAAATGGGCCGGAATATGCGGTGAACTTGGCGCAGATCTGGAACTTACGGAAAGCTTTGTCCGCATGGGAGTAGATGAGCTTTCAGTTGCACCGTCCATGATTTTAAAAATAAGAAAAGAAATCAGAGAAATGAATCTTGCATAAGAGATTACTTATTCAAGGCAGACAATTTATGTCTGCCCTGAATTTATTAGATAGATTATATGTTATGCCAGAATATCCAGAGTGCCGCCTTCCGGAAGCACCAGCCCTTCTGCTGCCTCCACTGGAATATCGATTCCTCCCAGTTCCAGGGATACTCCGCTGGAATTTGCATTGGAATCGGAAGTGGAACTTGATCCGTTTGCGCCTTCCTGCCGTTCTCGTTCGAACTTGTCAAACATAGCCTTCAAATATTTCAGATCCGCTTCCATGATTTCACGCATTTCTTCGGCTCTGTGTTTTTTCTTCAGCAGATCCAGATCGGCGGGATCCATTTCACGATTTTGAAGCGGCATCATTTCTTCTGCCAATTCATCAAGTCCAGTTCCGTCAGCAATTGCCTCTTCAAGTTCCCGGATCTGCTCCTGAAGATCCTCCATAATCTCCTGCATCTTTTCTTCACTGATTTCATGAGCTTCTTCCGTCCCGAAAAGCTCATCAAAATCCTTGGACTCGTCTTCCAGATCACCTTCGCAGACACCGCCTTTTTTCTTGATGCTCTCTTCCTCCTGAAGATGCTTCATGCGCTTTTTGGCTATTCTGGCCATTTTTTCTGCATGAATCAATGCATGACGAATTTCCGAATAGTCATAGTCATCCGAGTACAGTTTTCTGCGTAAGCTTACGACCTGAGCGCGTGCTCTGGTTACGACCTGCTTTGCATTCACAGGGGTCTTTGTCTGGAGAATTTGTTTTGAAATCTGTTTGAAGTTGTATTGCAGGCGTTTCTTTTTCTTGGAGCCTGGCTTATGGACCGACATGGATGCAACTACGGAACCATTTGGCTTTCGGAAAATATATCGTTTTACATTGGAATTGCCAACTCGCATACTCATAATTATTCCCTTTGCCTTTCGCATGATATACTTATAGAAACTACAAATATGCAAAGGGAATCATGACAGACTGGTAATTTTGGATATACATGCAAAATCATCAGCTAAGATTAAAGAACATGAATATAGATAAATGTTGAATAATCCTTATAGAGTGTCTTGTCCTTGACATAAGTAGGAAATCCTTTTCCTGTTTCTATAAGTTACAATTTCAGTTATAAATATATCGGCACATAAATGGTATTTCTTAACCTTTTTAATTGTGGTTATAGGAAATAAGTGGTATAATGTCGGAACGGAAGTAATAATATCTGGCATGTGAATGATTGTGGAAGAACAGCACTTATATAGAAGTAATGAAAGGACATGGATTTACAATTGGCAGAGAAGTTTTATGCAGTGAAAAGAGGATTAACGACAGGTATTTTCTGCACATGGGAAGAATGTAGCGCTTCCGTCAAGGGTTATTCCGGTGCAGTCTATAAAAGCTTTAAAACCCGGCAGGAGGCGATTGACTTTCTGAATGGGAATACTTGCGTGGAAGAAAATGAGAGTGCAGAAGATAATAACGGCGTCAAAATATATGTGGATGGCAGTTATCATGCAGAGACAGAAGAGTTTTCTTATGGTATGGTAGTTCTTGACGGAGGGAAAGAAGAGAACTATTCGCAAAAGTTCCAGGATAAAGAACTGGCCTCCATGCGCAATGTGGCAGGGGAGATCAAAGGCGCCGAGGCGGCCATGCAGTATGCTTTGGATCATGGACTTACGGAAATAGCCATTTATCATGATTATGAGGGAATTGCCAGATGGCCTTTGGGAGAATGGAAGACAAACAAAGAGGGAACCAGGGCCTATAAGGAGTTTTATGATAGAGCCTGCAGGCAGGTAAAGATCCGGTTTGTCAAAGTGACGGGACATTCCAATGACAAATATAACGATATGGCGGACAAGCTTGCAAAAGAAGCCCTTGGAATAAAAGATTCTGCTGAAAACTGACGGAAATCAGAGAGTAGAAATCTTTGACGGGGAGAATACTAAAGAAGCAGGTTCGGATAAAGGGCTGTAATCAGGAGGAGATAAGAGTGATTCACTATTTTATGAAACAAATCGTTCCGGAAGTGTCTGTGCTGGGATTGATAGCATCTTTTGGGCTGACTGTTTTTTTGACGGCGAAGTTCGGGGATCGGCTGCCGAGAGATGCAGGAAGGGAATTTGCCCATGACGGCAAGCTTTCTGCCGGAAAGCCAAGAGGAGCAGGACTTATTTTTGTTCTGGTATTTGTGGCATCAGCACTGATTTTTGCCCCCCTTAACCGGGAGATGGTTATTTATCTGCTTCTGGTGTGTGCGGAAATGATGACAGGGTATTTGGATGATGCAGCAGAACACCCTTGGGGGGAGCTACGGAAGGGACTTCTGGATCTGGTGGTTGCGGTCATTCTTGCAGTGACTTATTTATCCTTTAATTCCAATACGATTCAGATTGCTACATTAAAGCTATCCGTTACGATTCCGCCTGTGCTGTTTGGTCTGTTGATTATTATTTTGGTATGGGGAGCAATCAATGTGACGAACTGTGCGGACGGTGTGGATGGACTTTCAGGAACATTGGCGATCATAACGCTGTCTTCCTTTTACATCATTGATCATCTGATTGGAACCGGTGATGAATTTAACCTGCTGATCGTTATGTTTATTCTCTGTATTCTGGGGTATTTGTGGTACAATGCCACGCCCAGTCATGTACTTATGGGAGACGCAGGAAGCCGGGCTATGGGTATTTTTATCAGTATTGCGGCCCTAAAGAGCGAAAGTCCGATTCTGTATATTCCCATTGCTATTGTACTGGTTTTGGACGGCGGTCTGGGGCTTTTGAAGGTTTCCCTGATCAGGCTGTTTCATATTCATATATTGACAAAGGTAAGGACACCGCTGCATGACCATGTGCGTAAGAACATGGGGTGGTCAAATACTCAGACTGTATTTCGATATGCGATCATTCAGATATTAGTTGCAATGGTGGTGGTGGTACTGATTTTGTCATAAGATTATGACCGCATAGTGGAAAATTATTTATTCAGGAGGCTGCACAAATGATAGAAAGACGCGATAAAATCAATTATTATCTTGACCTTGCGGAGACCGTTTCCATGAGAAGCACTTGTCTTCGACGGAGGTATGGCGCCGTTATTGTGAAGAATGATGAGGTTATTTCCACCGGTTATGTGGGCGCTCCCCGGGGGAGAAAGAATTGTACGGATATAGGAACCTGTATCCGGCAGCAGCTCAGCATTCCCAGAGGGGAACGGTATGAACTGTGCCGCAGTGTACATGCAGAGGCCAATGCAATCATCAGTGCTTCCAGAGACAAGATGATAGGAGGCGATATCTATCTGGCAGGTGTGGATGCGGAAACCGGGGAGTATATTCCTAATTCTAACAGCTGTTCTATGTGTAAACGCCAGATCATCAATGCAGGACTCCGACGGGTTTATATTCGTGACAGCAAAAATGAATACCGGATGATTGAGGTGCAGGAATGGATCGACCATGATGAATCCTTAAACGGAACCAGAGGATATTAATAGTATGGAAGATGTTTTGGAGAAGGCGAAGCCCCTTGCAGCTAAGTTGATGAACTACGCAAGAGATAATATTCTTGTGAATCTCCGATTTCTGGATGTGGCAGTTTCTGCTCTTACGCCGGAGCAGAGGCCGGGGCTTTCGGGGATCGCCGCAGATGGAGCGAAAATATATTATGATCCGGTATTCCTTCTGAAAAAGTATAAGGAAGAGCCGGCATTTGTGTTGCGTGTCTATCTGCATATTTTGTTTCATATGATTTTTTTTCACAGTTTTCAATACGATAAACTGGACAAAGAGGCATGGAATCTGGCGGCAGACATTGCCGTAGAAGCAGCAATAATGGAACTTGAGCTACCGGGCAGCAGTCTCAGGGCGGATGAGGCAAAAGCCAGAAAACTCCGGGTGATCCGGGAGGATCTGGGAGGCGGTCCGGCTGTGAACACTCATTTTTCGGATGGGAGAGCTTCACAGGGAGGTATTCTCACCGCAGAAAAGATCTATCGGTATCTGAAGAATTTTGGTATCAGCATGAAGGAGCGCGGCGAATTATCTCTCCTTTTTTTTATGGATACCCATCAGTTTTGGGAGCCGCGGGAGGAACTTGCAATTTCGCCTGAACAATGGAAAAAGTTAAGTGAACGGGTTCGGGCAGATCTGAAATCCTTTTCCAAAGGAAAAACCAAATCGGACAGTATCGAGCAGAATCTGACACAGGCGGTGAAGGACAGATACAGCTATAAAGATCTGCTGGCGAAATTTACGGTAATGAATGAGGATATGCGGATCAATGATGATGAGTTCGACTATATTTATTATACCTATGGTCTGAGCAGGTATGGAAATATGCCGCTGGTGGAGCCCTTAGAGTATAAGGACAGCAATAAGATTCGGGATTTTGTGATTGCCATTGATACTTCGGCTTCCTGCCGGGGGGCACAGGTTAAGGTGTTTCTGCAAAAGACCTATGCCATTTTGAGCGGAGAAGATACCTTTTTTAAGAAGATGAATGTGCACATTATCCAGTGTGATCATGAGGTACAGAAGGACACAAGGATTACAGGAATCGATGATATGAATTATTTTCTTGCCAATGAAAAGTTTACCGGCTTTGGTTCCACAGATTTCCGGCCCGTATTTGAGCATGTGGAGGAGCTTTTGGCAAAGGGAGAATTTGAGAATCTGAAGGGATTGATTTACTTTACGGACGGATACGGAGTTTATCCGCAGAAAATGCCGCCTTATGATGTGATGTTCGTGTTTTTGGATAATGGGGACGAGGGACCGGAGGTGCCCACATGGGCGGTTAAAGTGCTTTTGGATTATGAGGAGCTTGAAGATGAATATTAAGCAGGCAAAGGAATATATTGAAAATACAGTCCGGCTGTATTTAAAAAAGGATGAGTTTGGAGAATACCGCATACCGGTGGCGCGTCAGCGTCCCGTGTTTTTGCTGGGAGCACCGGGAATCGGTAAAACAGCCATTATGGAGCAGATTGCGCAGGAGCTCCAAATTGCACTGGTATCCTATTCCATGACCCATCACACCAGGCAGTCGGCGCTTGGACTTCCGTTCATTGCGCAGAAAGAATATCAGGGAATGAAGTATGAGACATCAGAGTATACCATGAGTGAGATCATAGCTTCGGTATATGAGGTAATGGAGCATAGCGGTCTTCGGGAGGGGATCTTGTTTCTGGATGAGATTAACTGCGTATCGGAGACACTGGCGCCTTCCATGCTCCAGTTTTTGCAGTATAAGGTGTTCGGGCGACATAGAGTTCCGGAGGGCTGGATCATAGTCACGGCAGGCAATCCGCCGGAGTATAATAAGTCAGTTCGTGAATTTGATGTGGTGACCATGGACCGGCTGAAGGTTCTGGAGGTTGAGGCAGATTATAAAGCATGGAAGGAATATGCCCAGCATAAAGGAATTCATGCAGCTATTTTGGGGTTCCTTGAACTGAAGAAGGATTATTTTTACAAAATAGAAACTACGGTGAACGGAAGAAGCTATGTAACAGCCAGAGGCTGGGAGGATCTTTCGGAAATTCTTTGTCTGTATGAGGAAGAATCCATGAAGGTGGACGAATCTTTGACGGGGCAGTATCTTCACAATGAGCGTATCGTAAAGGAATTCACCGCTTATTATGATCTTTTTAACAAGTATAAAAAGGAATATCAGACGCAGGAAATTCTGGAAGGAACCATGGCGGAACAAACGGTGATAAGAGCGCAGAAGGCAGCCTTTGATGAGAGACTTTCACTCCTCGGAATGCTGATCGATAAGGTAATCAGCGAAGCCAGAGAAGACATGGAGATCAGCGACTATCTGATGGAATTGTCCAGAAGTTTAAAGGCAGTCAGGGCAGCTCTGGGAAAAATGGCGGAGGCAGGAAGTCAGCAGAAGATTTCTCTGGACCAGATGCTGGAAAATCAGATTGCAGGACGCACAAGAGCTTTGGAGGCGGCAAGAATGGCAGGAAGTCTGTCGGATGCGGAAAGACGGAAGGGGAAGCGGATGATCCGATTTCTGGAGTCTCAAAAAAAGCAGCTTGCGCTTGATGGAATATCAGATGGAGATCAGGGATTTATGCAGATTAAAAAATCCTTTGAGCAGCTGGCAGGAGAACTGAAAGAAAGGACTGCACAGACAAGGAATCGGATGGAAAATTTGTTCCAGTTTGTGGAAGAGGCATTTGCAGAAGGAAACGAAATGCTGATTTTGGTAACAGAATTTACGGTAAACAATGACAGCGCAAGATTCATTGGTCAATTTGGCTGTCCTGCCTATGACAGGCACAGCAGGGACTTGATGCTTTCGGAGAGAAGAAACAGCTTATTTGATGAAATTGCCGCATTGGATCTGGAGGTTTGAGATGAACAGTGAAGCGGATTTGGAAATTGAAGGAGGAAAGCTGCGGATAGGGATACAAGAAGGGGAAGCCGTTGTTTTGTCCTGCCGGATCACACAGGGAAGAGTAGTAATCCCGGATGCAGCAGTGATTCCGGATATGGCAGATGGTGTCCCGATTACGAGAATTGACCGGAAAGTCTTTTTAAGCTGCCGTCAGCTTCGGGAGATTTCGCTGCCAGCCGGACTTCGGGAGATCGGAGACTGGGCATTTGCCTATTGCAGTAATCTGGCTTATGTGTGGCTCCCGCGACGCAGTTTGTCATTGGGAAAAGGAGTTTTTAAAGATTGTAATTCTCTGGAAGGTGTCTTTTATCTGGATGGGCACAGCACTTTGGAGCAGCAAAGCGGTATGCTGCTGGGGACGGTGCCGGTGAAGCTTGAAGCAGAATATCTGTTTACGCCGGGGGAGGCAGGAAGCAGATCGTGGATTGCACGTTATGATGCAAAGCTGCAGGAATTCCTGAATCAGCCGGATGAAGATGGATATACCAAAATGGTTTACTGTGGCGAAGAAGATATTATGGCAAATATGGATTTGTATCTTGCGGAACGCAGACGTGCGAAGTCAAGACTATGCTTTCTCCGGCTGATCAATTCGGTGGAACTTGGGGAAGAACTCCGGGAGGAATTGAAGCAGTATTTGAAAAACCATACCAAAGGGTGCGAATCGGAGGCAGCCTGGGAAGTGGTGTACGGAGAGCATGGCAGTGAACAGGAATACTATGAGATATTTACTGAAGCGGGATGTTTGGCAGAAACTAATTATGATGCAATTTTATCCGAGATGGGGGATCAGTATCCGGAAATGAAAGGGTTCTTGATGCGGTATCATTCGGAGAAGATGGATGCCGTTGATTTTTTTGATTTATTGTCATTAGATTAGCGGCTTTACCGCATTAACAGTGAGCAGAAGCAGAAATTGAAAGAATTTGGAAAGGGGAAATACATAATATGGGAAAGATGATTTTGGATTGGGACAAGTATAGTGACACGGCAAGGCGCACGGTTGCAGAAGGGCAGGTACTGCTCAAAAATGAAAATAAGGTGCTCCCGCTGCCACAGGGGGCAAAGGCGGCTGTGTTTGGCAGAATCCAGACACACTATTATAAGAGCGGAACAGGATCNGGNGGAATGGTTAATGTGGANAAAGTGACAGGAATTCTGGAAGCACTTTTGGAGGATGAAAATCTTATTGTGAACCAAAAGCTTCTGATGACTTACCGGGAATGGGAGAAGGAGAATCCCTTTGATGAAGGAATCGNCTGGGGAANTGAACCGTGGTGNCAGAAGNAGATGCCGCTNTCCGAGGAACTGGNTCGTCTGGCAGCAGAGGAATCAGAGTATGCGATTGTGATTATTGGACGTACCGCAGGGGAAGATCAGGATAACTTTAACGGTGCCGGATCATATCTATTAACCGAGCAGGAAGAAGATATGCTTGCAAAGGTCCGGGCAGGGTTTACTAAGATGATCGTGGTGCTGAATGTGGGTAATATCATGGATATGGGATTTATCGACAGGCATTCTCCGGATGCAGTTCTTTATGCATGGCAGGGAGGCATGGTAGGCGGCCTGGGAACAGTGGATGTGCTGACCGGCAAGGTTTCGCCATCTGGAAAACTTGCAGATACCATTGCCTATAGGGCAGAAGATTATCCGTCACATGCAAACTTTGGCGATCCCCAGGTTTCCTTTTATGCAGAAGATATTTATGTGGGGTACCGTTACTTTGAGACCGTAGCAAAAGAAAGTGTGCGATATCCATTTGGTTTTGGTTTGTCGTACACGACTTTTCTCATAAAAACAGATAAATTTGAAATAAGTAATCAAAAGGTGAAGCTTACGATAACGGTTCAAAACACAGGGGACCGATGTGGAAAGGAAGTGGTACAGGTGTATGCCGGTGTACCCCAGGGAAAACTTGGAAAACCAGCAAAGACACTGATCGGCTTTGGAAAGACAAAGGATCTGGCACCGGGAGAAACCTGCCGGATGGATATGGAGATTCCGTTTGATACATTTGCGTCTTATGATGAGACAGGCATAACCGGGCAGGAGTCATCTTATGTATTGGAGGCAGGAGAGTATGTAATATCAGCAGGTTCCAGCGTGAGGGATTTGTCTGAAGCAGGAAGCTTTGTATTGGAAGAGACTCTGGTTCTTGCTGTTTACTCGCAGGCACTTGCACCGGTCAAAGATTTTGAACGGATGAGACCGCAGGCGGATGAAAGCGGGAATCTNCATATGATTATGGAGAAGGTGCCTACGAGAAAGATCAGCCCGGCACAGNANAGGAATTTCAATCTTCCAAATGATTTTGAAATAACAGGCGATAAAGGATACAAACTGGCAGATGTGAAGGATGGAAAAGTGTCTATGGAACAGTTCATTTNCCAGCTTAGTGAAGAGGATCTCGCCTGTATTATNCGCGGCGAAGGGNTGGGTANTCCCAAGGTTACCGCTGGTACGGCGGCGNCNTTTGGCGGCGTTTCCGAAAGACTGAAAAGTTATNGGATTCCCTNCGNGTGNNGCGATNATGGTCCCTCCNGNATNCGCTTAGATAGCNNCATGAAAGNATTCAGCCTGCCCAACGNANCATTACTTGCCTGTTCTTNTAATACGGAGCTGNTAGGCGAGTTGTACACATTGACCGGAGTTGAGATGGTTAAGAATAAGGTGGAGGTGCTCTTAGGACCGGGGATCAATATTCACAGGTCTCCGCTCAATGGCAGAAACTTTGAGTACTTTTCGGAAGATCCTCTGCTCACCGGAAAAATGGCGGCGGCACAGATCAAGGCGCTTCATAGCGCAGGTGTGACAGGAGCTATCAAGCATTTTTGTGCCAACAATCAAGAAACCGGACGGCGCAGGGTGGATTCCGTGGTATCGGAAAGAGCACTCCGTGAAATTTATTTGAAAGGATATGAGATTGCCGTGAAAGAGGGCGGAGCCGACTGCATTATGACGACTTACGGAGCGGTAAATGGATTATGGACAGCAGGGAGCTATGACCTAAATACCACAATCCTTCGTGGAGAATGGAATTTTGCCGGAATGGTAATGACGGATTGGTGGGCAGAGATCAATGAGGAAGGCGGTCCTGCCGCCCGTACGAACTTTGCGGCAATGGCACGGGCGCAAAATGATGTTTATATGGTGTGTTCCCAGTCGGACAGCGCAGAAGCAGAGGATAATACACTGGCTTCCCTTAAAGATGGAAGCCTGACAATTGGTGAATTACAGAGGAATGCAATGAATATCTGCCGTTTCTTAATGAATACACAGGCTTTTGATCGGTTTAGCGGCAGGGGGATGGAGGTAGAGGTAGTCGGTGATAACGCACTTTCTATTGCCCAGAATCAGGAAGTGGTTTATTACAAGCTCGATCATGAAATCACCATAGATTTGGAAACAATAAGAGCCGAAAAGGGCAGTGATTTTGTATTTGCGCTTGATCTATCCGGAGTGGGCGGTTATTATGTATCTCTTACGGCAAAATCAGAACTGGGAGAATTGGCACAGATGCCGGTTACCTTGTTTTATCAAAGCATTCCCAATGCGGTCTTTACATTTAATGGAACCGGTGGAGCATGGCATACCATAGAAAGAAAAGTGATGCTTATGAGTAAGTATTCTATTTTGCGGCTTTATATTGCACAAAATGGTTTAACACTGAAGGAAATTCATTTCCGGTTTGACAGACCGTTTACGGAAATTTCGGATATTGGTGCTTATGTAAGTTCATAGATGGCAGAATTTCGGGCTGGAAGCTTTCATGGTGACAGTTTCACCAGCATAAATCATGCTGTGGAATTGTCACCATTAAGAAAATCCTGCATATAGTAAGGTAATGCGGCAGGAGAGTGGAAGCTTGAAAAGAATTTTGATAGCCGGTGAATCGGATAAAACATTTAACTATGAACATGCAGTGCGGGCGCTGGGAGCCTGCCCTGTGACAGCACTGCATCTGCCAAGCACGTCGGGATATGATGGACTGATTCTGCCAGGGGGCGGTGACATTGATCCCAGACTGTTCGGTCAGCTGTCGGAGGGAACGCGTGCCTTTGATCCGGCACTGGATCGAATACAGATGGCTATATTGAGAGCGTTTGTGCAGGATAAAAAGCCTGTGCTTGGTATCTGCAAAGGGATGCAGCTGATCAATATTTTTTTTGGCGGGGATATGATACAGGATCTTGCAACCGCCTCGAATCATGAGTATATTGGAAACGATCAGCTTCATGAGACAAAAGCAAAGCGGGGAAGCAGGATCGGTAATTTATATGGGGACTGCTTTGTGGTGAACAGTGCTCATCATCAGGGAGTCGATCTGCCGGGATGCGGGATTACATATACGCAGTATGCTGCGGATGGTGTTGTGGAGGGACTGGAGCATAAATATCTTCCGGTACTTGGGGTGCAATGGCATCCGGAAAGGCTGTGTTTTGGGCATTGGAGGGCGGATGCAGTAGATGGAAGCAGGCTTTTAAGAAATTTTCTTAAAATAACTTGACAAGTCTTACTCAAAAATAGTATACTAGCAAAGCGGGTTGCAGAAGACCTGTAAAATGGGATCTTAGCTCAGCTGGGAGAGCATCTGCCTTACAAGCAGAGGGTCATAGGTTCGAGCCCTATAGGTCCCACTTTAGCGAAATGCTATTTTGAAGAAATATATTTTCTTCAAAGAAACAAATTTATATGGCGAGATAGCTCAGTTGGCTAGAGCATACGGTTCATACCCGTAGTGTCGAGGGTTCAAATCCCCCTCTCGCTATTTAAAAACACCGTGGAAATGCGGTGTTTTTCTATTTTGGTTGAGGTGTATTGTTGTGGAAAGACCGATTTTGAGCAAACAATTGGATAGTAAGACTTTTCGAAGTTTTTATTATCTCAAAGAAGAATTAGTGAGCTTTTGCAGGGAAAATAAATTGCCTACAACTGGCGGGAAAATAGTCATCACCAATAGGATTGCACACTACCTTGACACAGGTGAAATAATGACAGATCCATCTAAGGAAGCTAAAAACACAATAAGACGAGGTATTATCAGCGAAGATGATTTTATAGAACCGAATTTTGTGTGTTCTGAACTGCACCGAGCATTTTTCAAGGAGAAAATAGGACCTCAATTTACTTTTAATGTTGCTTTCCAGAAATGGCTGAAAAGCAACACAGGTAAAACATATGCAGATGCAATCCGTGCATATTATCAAATCATGGCAGAAAAGAAACATGGAAAAACAAAGATTGATAAACAGTTTGAATACAATACATATATTCGGGACTTCTTTGCTGATAATCAAGGAAAAACTTTAGAAGATGCTATTAGGTGTTGAAAATATAAAAAAAGTCTGCAAGGCCATAACCGGTACGAAGCATCCGATCTGATTGCATTGTCCGAATCTGCAATGTGATATGGAACAACTATTGAGAGGGCTGCTCAGTTTTGAGAGGTGACCCTCTTAAAAATTTTTGCAGCTCACACAGACAAAGCTTCTTAGAATAATCCTGGAGTCAGATAATGATA
>WFLX010130286.1_pt1 | contig 18722 bp, 18 predicted proteins | sample 4967041 | NCBI WGS metagenome assembly WFLX01 (sample SAMN12857096, study PRJNA449069) | gut metagenome | isolation source: stool from male and female vole | host: Microtus ochrogaster | place: USA:Florida | collected 2017
TGACGCTACAGATGACGGAAAATGACGGAAAGGTGTTGGCAACTGACGCTACAGATGACGGAAAATGACGGAAAGAGGATCGGGGAATGGGTTTCGCAAGAAGGTTAACGTAAAAATAATACAAAAGTCTCGAGTCAGACTCGAGACTTCAATTTTTAACAACTTAATAAGATTTTACTTAGCAAATAAGATCTTATCTAATTAAGAAGCGCATCTTAAACTAATAAGATTCAAATCTTTCGGCATCTTAATAACCTTTTTAATTTCTCAAAAGCAGGAGGAAAAATTCCGGATTATCTTACTTTTCAGCGATAATCCTTTAAAATCTCACGCAAACGTTTACGGGTAAAGAAAATTCTGCTCTTGACAGTGCCTAACGGCATACTGAGTTTCTCAGCAATCTCTTCATATTTGTATCCTGCCACGTGAAGGCTGAATGGCTCACGATAATCGGCAGGGAAACCTGAAATGATTGTGGAAATCTCACCTACAGCATAAGCACCATCGGGAGTGTCAAATCCAGAATCTTGACTCAAGTTAAGATGATAAAGATCTTCAGACGAATCAACCATCGTATTCTCACGCGAACTCTTCCTGTAATTGTTGATGAAGATGTTACGCATGATCGTAAGCATCCAACCCTTGAAGTTCGTATTATCAACGAATTTCTCTTCGTTATTCAGAGCTTTCAGGGTAGTATCCTGCACCAAGTCCTTAGCCTCATCCTTGTCCAATGTGAGCTTCATTGCGAATGACAAGAGATTCGACTGCATCCCAAGTACCGACGATTTGAAGGTGGGCTTGCCGCTCATTGATGTTTCGTTTTAAATGATTTCTTTAATTTTGCTGTTAACTGTACTGCAAAGGTAAAAATAAGTTTTAATTTTACCAAGAAAAATCGCAAAAATATTAAAACAATTTTATTCTTCTATCCTACAGTCACTCTATCAATAATCGCCGCTACTGCATCAGTCTACCATAACACGACCTTTCCAACCACCCTATGGAACGTCCCGGATGTTTAAGGTTACCTATATCAATTTTTTACCACTTTCACAAGTTCTATCCGCGTAGCGGACATACGGAGGATATCAAACTTCAGATCACCTATCTCGAATTTATCCCCCTGCATAGGCAACGCCCCTAAGTTTTCCAATATATATCCTCCAAGTGTATGATATGTGTCAGATTCCTTAAGATCAAGTCCGAATTCCTCGTTTATGTATTCGATTTCAGCTCTTCCGGAAAATTCATATTCCCCGGGAGCCGTCTCACGAGCCAAAAGTCGTTTACGGTCATGCTCATCTTCTATCTCACCGAAAATCTCTTCCACAAGATCCTCAAGCGTAGCCAAACCGGCAGTGCCGCCGAATTCATCCACGACGATAGCCATCGACCGTTTTTCGGAAAGCATGCGTCGCATCATCTTATTGGCAAGCATAGTCTCGGGAGTAAAAATCACCGGCTTGAGATGAGCTTTCCAGTCTTCCTCTACATTAAAGAGCTCCGACACATGGATATATCCCATGACATCGTCGATGTCTTCTTTGAAAACCACAATTTTAGACAGTCCGGTAGCTATGAATTTCCTGATAAGCTCCTCCCGGTTGATGGAATCGATACCCACGGCAACAATTTCATTACGCGGTATCATACACTCTCCCATCTCGGTGTCTTTGAAATCTATGGCGTTCCGGAAGATCTTGACTTCATTCTCCACCATATCCCGATTGGCTGTGTCATGCAGCTGTTTCTGAAGATAGTCATCAAGCTCGTCTATGGTGAGTTGTTCCGACACCTCAGTCTCTTTCTTCAGACCGAACAACTTCATCAGTCCTGTGGAGATGCCCGACACCAGAAGAGCTATGGGATAAAGCACCAGATAAATAAGATACAACGGCAACGCAAACAATCGCAACATCAGATTGGGATTGATGCGGAAAGCCGTCTTTGGCATAAACTCCCCTGCAAACAACACCACACCTGTAGAGAGCAACGTATTGCATATCAGCACCAAAGCCTCGGAATGCAGGAGCCTCTCCAGTATGGGATTGATAATGACTGAAAAGGAAATACCGTAGATTACCAGCACCACGTTGTTGCCCACCAGCAGGGTGGATATGAACATATCCTCATGCCGGGAAAAGCCGCGTATCAGGCGGTCAATAATTCCACCGCGTGCGGCATCGATCTCCATTCTAACTTTACTTGACTGCACGAAGGCGATTTCCGACCCTGAAAACAAGGCCGACAGCACCAAGGCAATCACAGTCACAATTATAGCGGTGGTCAGAGTCATTTATCTGCTTTCAGATTATCGCGGTCCACGGGGAAAATCCCTGTAGGATGCAGTATTCTATATTTAGTAAGTCGTTCATTACTCTCAAACCCGGTGCCCTCGAGCACATGGGTGGAGTTCTCGATATGTATAAACGTGTCGGAGTAGAGTTTCTGGCGCCGTTGGTCCCAGAATACCCGGGGAGAAAGGAAAAGGTCCTTCGGAGCCTTGGTCATCTCCACATTGCCTTCCAACTTCCACAGTTTCTGCATTCTGAAAAAACGTGCGGAATCAGCCGCCACAGTGGCTATGACATTGAAGTTCTTATCAAACTTCTGAAGATAGAGACCTTGGGGGAAGAGCCAATAAGGGGTATCCACCTCGTCATACACATACCATACGGGAGACACGATCTTATATTGCGTTACTCCCGAATCGGAAATAAGGGTATTGACATTATGTGTGGTCATGGATGGCATACGGTCAGGACGCAACTGCCTTGAGACATCTATCTTTGTCTCTTCCGTGCAGCTTCCGCCCCAGACAGCACCCAATATGGCCGCGATAAAACCTAACCCTGTCTTCCTCATTGTTATTTGATCCTACGCTGCCAGAACCACAGCTCATTCACATTGATGCCCAATGTGATGTTGAAATAGTTTTCGGTTATAAGCTGTTGAGGATGAGCGGCACGGTGCTTCCATTCGAAACCGAGGTTAAGCATGGTCTTACCCTCCGGTGTGTTCAGACCGAAGCCGCAAGTCACACCAAACTCCCTTACTCTGTTGCCACGTATATTCAGATAATCATCGGTATAATAGAGGCCACCGCGATATGCTATCCTCTCGATGTAGTTTCCTCTTACCTTGGGCACGAATTCTCCACCTACGGCATAGCGTGTGCGGTTGTTGAATTTCATCCCCTGGAATACCATATTCTCGGCGGTATGCTCCAATCCTTCTTTATATAAAGCGGCATAAGGAGCTTTCGACCAAGCCTGATAAGAGATATCAGCCTCTACCATCCAGCTTGAGGTGCGATCATGACGATAAGCTACACCGAAACCGAGCGACGTGGGAGTATAATACTTACCTCCCATTTTCGAATAAGCCACTGTATCGGCGGTGGTAGTCTGCACCGTGCTCTCCTGAGCGGTGACCCAAGTAGTGCCATGCAGCGACTTCTTGGGTGAGAATGTCACGCCCGCCGTTATCTGATCGGTGCGTGAAAGCTTGGCTATGTACTGAGCTCCTAAGGTGAGATCCCAGTCGCGTATTTCCATCACATGTTCCACAAGTGATTGACCTGTAGAGGTGGGGGTGGCATATACATCATTGACAATATTTCCGAAACTGTAGGCGAAATTAAAACCCAGGGAGAAGCCCTGATACTTACCTGCCAGACCTATGTAAGCCTGATTTATACCACCGGATCCCTGATTCTCCAGGGCGCCGAACTTTATTTTATTACCGAAAGCATAGCCTACTGAAGAATAGGGCAACATACCTATTGAGCCGCCCAAGTATTTGGTGATCGGGAACTGCATGGTGACATAATCGAGTCCGCCTCCGGTGGAACGTTTCTTATCCGCGCCCTCTTTCTGCCAGAGCAATGTCACGTCGGCTCCCATATCGAATAGGAAGGTCAGAGAATCGATAGCGGCGTAAGAAGCCGGGTTCATGACGTTAATCTGACGGCCGGAGTTCATTGCGTATCCCACAGAACCCATCTGGCGCTGCATGGAGGTGGCACGATCTCCAAGTATGCCATAGCCATACATCGAGTAGGGAGTGGTCACATTCTGGGCCTTCATCCCTCCTATGGCAGCCAACGCCATCAAAGCCATTAATTTTATCCTGTTCATAAAGCTGGAAAGTCGTGATTATCTTTTTTTGTTATTGTTGTCTGGTAACGAAAAATCGTGAGTAGTCCGCGTCCCACAAGATTCGGGTCTTCATACACGGGAAGATTCCTCTCCTCAAGAAGTGGCTTCAGCAGAGTGGAATCGTTGCCTGTGAGCACGAGATGAGAGCAGCCATACTTCTCGCGGGCGATCCTGTAGGCCTCGCTTATTTCGCTGAGCATACCTCCTACCACACCGGAACGTATGGCGGAAAGAGTGTCTTTTCCGAAATCATATATCGGGCCATCAGGCGAAACAAGGGGCAACTGGCTGGTAGCCTCATGAAGTGAGGAAAAGCGCAATCTCATGCCCGGAGCGATGTTACCTCCGATGAAGACACCGTCAGGTGTGACCACATCAAGGGTCATGGCCGTGCCGGCATCCACCACAAGGGAGCCCTCGCCTTTGAAAATTCCGGCTGCGCCTACGGCAGTGGCGACCCGGTCGTTGCCGAGTGTGGCTCTGGTGCCATACTTTATAGTGATCGGCACCGGAGTAGAAGAGGTGAGCACGAGCAGAGTTCCGTCAAGCATCCGCCTGAGGGTCTCGAGGAACTTGGCGTCCGTGTGTCCGACACTGCAATAGGCACAGTTGTCGACCTCGCCCAGTTCAAGCAAAGGGAGCACCTCTTCAATCGAGATGGAGAAAATCCTGCGGGACGCTATTTCCTTATCCTGTTCCCACACGGTGGCTTTGGCTGAAGAATTGCCTTGATCTATGGTCAGCAGACGTTGTGGGATTCTCATCATTGTTCGGCTCCTTTCTCCTTACGTTCCCGGGCCACAATGAGCCATGAAGCAATCATCTGTATCACGGCTCCGACGAGAGTGAACAATATGGTTTGCCTGAGCAGGGCGAGCATTCCGGCGTACGGGTCCAGATGAATTTCCGAATAGAACCAGAAGGCGGCTCCGATAAGGAAAGCCACACCGGCCCAGAATTCCATACGTCGCAGACGTCGCAGTCTGACCGACTCGGAATTATCCGCACGTGCTCCGATGACCCGTGCGATTGTATATATNAGCGCCCCCGCGCCGTAGACCCATTTGAATACTTTAACGAATTCAAGGTCAGAGGGGTTGAAGAAGGGAACAATCAAGGAGACACAAATCAGCAGAAGGCCGCATGTAGCGACGTTCTCCACCGATCTGCCACTCATCACTTTGCCCTCCTTTGGGCGGTTGGATAATTTTGCCATTATGAATAAAAACATTTACAAACCCCGGGACGAAGCGTTCCGACTCACGTGTCACTTGAGGATAAAGACATCTTCAGAAGGCCGTTGCATGTGAAACTTCTCTCGTGCCATGTGCTCCAGATCACCGCGACCGTGAATGATCGCCTCTCTTTGCCTACGGTAGAATGCGGCAGAATCGCGACATTCCGCTATCTGGTCTGAAAGCTCGTTAATCTGACGCTGGTATTCCATGTTTAGAGAAATGGATGTGTCATCATTAAAAAGGAGCAGAACCACCATAAGCGACCCGATTACGATTACCGGGAGATGTGAACGGCGGCGAATCCAAAAATTAGCTTTCTTTACAGTCTTGCTCACTTGTCAGGGCGTTTTTCAGTTTTCAGTAATGACCACAAAATTAGTGATTATATGCCATTCCACCACTATACCAAAGATGTTTTTTTCAAAATTTAACTGTAAATAGGTTAAAGAGCCCCATTGCAGGGGTTGAATTTTATACACTTTTTAACATTTGTGTCGTGATAACTTTTGTTTGGCCTTTGTTATAAATGTATAATCAAATTTAACCTTGGTAGAATTGATTTTTACCGATTTCGATTTTACCGACACCACATTTAAAACTATACAACTATGGCAGATTCAAGCACTTTCAAACAGAGACTTTTAGGACTTCAAGGTAATTTATTAAATTTTGCTTATCAATTAACGACAAGTAAGGAAACGGCTCAAGATTTAGTGCAAGACACGACATTAAAAGTACTTGACAACGAATCCAAATATGTTGACAACGTCAATTTTAAGGGTTGGGTCTTTACAATAATGCGTAATATCTTCATTAATAATTACAGACGTCAGGTAAGGAGTGCGACGGTAATTGACAAATCTGAAGATTTATACCATTTGAATTTATCACAGGAATCCGGTTTTTCNACACCTGAAGGAAGTTTTGCCGCTAAAGAGATATCAACAGCAATTAAAGNATTTTCCGACGATTACAGAGTGCCCTTCACAATGTATGTACAAGGTTATAAATATAGTGAAATAGCTGAACACATGGGTCTTCCGTTAGGCACAGTTAAAAGTAGAATATTCTTTGCACGCAAAAGACTTCAGAGTGTTTTAAAAGATTATAGATAAAAAATAATTTCCCCCTTTATAATTAAACCAAAATTCATTTAAAACAAAAGGTGAGCTCGTAAGAGTCTCACCTTTATATTTTCTATCCACTTTTATATTGTAATCAGCTTTCCTCCAGCAGATCAGGGCGCAGACGCCGGGTACGTTCCAGGCTCTGTTCGTAACGCCAGGCGTCGATCTTGGCCTCATGTCCAGAAAGGAGTATGTCGGGCACTTTCCATCCGTTGTAGTCAGCGGGCCGGGTGTAGATGGGAGGGGCAAGCAGATTATCCTGGAAGGAATCTGACAGAGCCGACTGTTCGTCGCCTATGGCTCCGGGAATCAGACGCACGATAGCATCCGTCATCACAAGCGCCGGCAGCTCTCCCCCTGTGAGCACATAGTCACCTATTGAAATCTCCTTTGTGACAAGATGTTCCCTTATTCTGTAATCCACGCCCTTGTAATGGCCGCAGAGTATTATAAGATTCTCACTCATGGAAAGACGGTTGGCCATCTTCTGATTGAAGGTCTCCCCGTCGGGAGAGGTGAAGATGACATCGTCATACTCACGCTGAGCCCTCAGAGCGTTGATACAGGCCTCCACGGGCTGAATCTTCATCACCATCCCGGCCTCCCCNCCAAACGGATAGTCGTCTACTTTACGGTGCTTATCGGTAGTGTAGTCACGCAGATTGTGCACCACGATCTCCACGAGGCCCTTATCCTGTGCACGCTTCAGGATAGAGCATCCCAAGGGAGACTCAAACATCTCGGGCAAAACTGTGAGTATATCTATTCGCATAAAGATTAATAATGAAAAAGGCGCTGTTGCCGTTTAAATAACGTCAATCAGCGCCTCTATATTACATTAAGATACTAATCAGTCAATTGTCTCATCAGCCTCATAGCCACCCATTTCACGGATAGCGTTCTTGAGCATCACATACTGCTGGAAGAGGTGGTTTACAGGCACTTCGTTCTTGGTGTAGTCATGCATCGGGCTCTTGAGGAAGAAGCTCAGGAAGCGCTGGATTCCATAACGGCCGGCACGCTGAGCGAGGTCGCTGAGAAGCACGAGGTCAAGGCAGAGAGGAGCGGCAAGGATAGAATCGCGGCAGAGGAAGTTGATCTTTATCTGCATCGGATAGCCCATCCAGCCGAAGATATCGATATTGTCCCAACCCTCTTTGTTGTCATTGCGGGGAGGATAATAGTTTATACGTACCTTGTGATAGTACTGGGTATCTTCGTCATTGCCGTGGCCATAGAGATCGGGCTGATCTTCCGGCACGAGGATGCTCTCGAGTGTTGACAGCTTACTAACCTCTTTTGTACGGAAGTTAGCCGGCTCGTCAAGCACGAGACCGTCGCGGTTGCCGAGGATGTTGGTAGAGAACCATCCGCTCAGACCGAGGCAACGGGTGCCGATGATTGGAGCGAAACCTGACTTCACAAGAGTCTGACCGGTCTTGAAGTCCTTACCTGCGATCGGCATTTTGGTTTTTTCAGCGAGTTCCCACATTGCCGGGATNTCGACNGTGGTGTTGGGAGCACCCATGATGAAGGGAGCGCCCTCTGAGAGAGCTGCGTATGCATAACACATTGAGGGAGCGATATGCTCTTTGTCGTCAGCCTTCATAGCGGCCTCGAGAGCCTCGAGAGAACCGTGAACTTTCTCGTCAACCGGCACATATACTTCTGTGGAAGCAGCCCAGAGCACTACCACACGGTCAACACCTGTTTCTTTCTTAAAGTTACGGATATCTTCGCGGATCTGCTCGGTCATGTCCCAACGATCCTTGCACTCTTTTACATTATCACCGTCGAGACGCTTGGCATAATTCTTGTCGAAAGCAGCCTTCATGGGTTTGATGGCCTCGAGTTCCTCCTTGATAGGAAGAATGTCTTTTGCCTTGAGCACCTCAGCATTCACAGCTGACTCGAAAGCATTGGCGGGATAAACATCCCATGCACCGAAAACAATGTCATCAAGCTCGGCCAGAGGCACGATATCTTTATAGTGGAGATATTTTTTGTCTTCACCTTCACCCACACGGATCTTGTCATACTGGGTCATTGAACCAATGGGTTTTGCGAGACCTTTACGTGCTGCAAGCACACCGGCCATGAATGTTGATGACACTGCTCCGAGTCCTACTACAAGCACTCCGAGCTTGCCTTTGGGTGCTTCAGCTTTTTTTGTTGCCATAATGTTGTTATCAGTTTAGTTATTTTTTCACACTTTAGGTTATATGTATATGGAATGTCTCCTTGCAGCCCGGTCGCTCTGTTTAGCTCGAGCTACAGGCGAGCCGAATTGCGGCGTAAAATTACGCCCTATTTTGGATATTACAAAAAAAATTGGCCTGAAAATTCAGACCAATTTATTAAAGTTTCTAAACATATACCCCAATTAGCCAATATATGTTAATTTTATATCAATTTAAATAGTATTATTTAAAATTAGTTAATTAGGCAAAGAGGGGTTTTTAGTTGATTTTTCTGTATTGTCTTATGCTCCCTCTATAAATTGCAATGCCTCGTCAAGAGTTTTTATGATATTCGGATGCAGAATAGAGTCCTCTTCCTGTGTCCAACCTTTTCCTTTGAGCCACATTGCCTGGCATCCGGCTTTCTCCGCAGGCACCATATCCTTGGCATAGCTGTCGCCTATTACGAGCACCTCCTCAGGCTTCAATCCCAGAGCCTCGACTCCAAGTGTAAAGATTTTCGGATCAGGTTTACGCACCCCGACCACAGCACTCTCTATTACTTTCTTGAAATAACCGTCGATACCGAAATCTTTGAGCACTGTCTCCACGTTTCCATAGAAATTGCTGACCAGGACAAGGGGATATTTCTTTGACAGCGCCTCAAGCACCGGTTTGGCTTTCTCTACGGAAGCCTTTGCAGAGGCATAACAGATATCAGCCACTTTCTTGGCCATATCATCTACCTGAGCGGGAGGAAAATGGCCGTCTTCAGCCAATTTCTGCAGCTCGATCTGCATCTTTATATCCAGAAGGTCATGGAAATTATGATGAGGAAGAATATGAAGCGTACGGGCAAGTTCACGTTCGGCATATACATAGACCTCACGGAACTCCGCCTTGTCGGCTGCCACTCCAGCCTGTTGCCAGGCTGACCAGATCACCTCACTCCAGTGGTCACCACCCGTATCGAGAGTGCCCCCATAGTCAAATATAATACCTTTGATTTTGTTGATGTCAATATTCATAATCTATGCCGTTTTTAAGAAATTATTTTTTTTCAAGTTCAGTCACAAAAGTCTTGCATATCTTCTCGTGACGCCACACCATATATATTAAAACGATATTAAGCACCGTGAGTTCGAAAGCGAAATACAGCCAGGGCATGCGGAATATGAGAATAGCGGCAAACAGCGCGAAACTTCTGGTGTTGAAAGAGAGGATGTTGGTATATTTCATCAGTGGTTTACTCTTCTCACGGAAAGCATCACGGAAGCTCTGAGGTATATCGTTACCATACTTGGCCTTGAGCACGGCACGCAGTTTCTGCATCCAGGGGGTACGCTTCTCCTGCCCTACAGTGTAGTTGGTATAGAAAGCCATGGTGAGTTTCTTCCAGAAATTATGCTTCCAGCTGAGCTGATGGAAACGCTCCCATAGGTTAGAGGCCGACTCCAGCTCACTCCCCTCTTTCCCTTTCAGGAAGAAGAGGTGGAACTGACGGTAATAATCGCCCATGGAGGCTTGTGTCGCATGGCAGAAGCCTGTCACCACAGCTGTCACCCAGATTACCCAATGATGGGCGGAAAAGAACTCACTGGTCACATTCTCACGCAAGCAGATGGCCACATAAATTGCCGCGAACCACAGGTCGCCGCTGAGACCGTCGAGTATGCGTCCTATACGTGAATATTGCTTGGTCATTCTGGCCAACTGTCCGTCGGCGCTGTCAAAGGAATCGGCCCATACCAGAAGGACTACACCTAAAATATTAATCCATAAATTATTGAAGTAGAAAGCCACGCCGGCTCCCACGCCGAGAAAAATAGAGGCGATGGTAATGGCATTGGGAGTGATGCCCAGTCTTTTTGCCAGCATAGCCCAACCGTAGCCTATCGGACGATAGAAGATCAGGTCGAAATTCTCCTCCGTATCCATTGACTTCAGGGAATCCTTGAAACCGGGTTTCTTCACCTTCTCCCCGGCGGTATCCTCCACATTTATCTCATCCTTTTTGCTCATTTCTTTTTCCTCCACTCTTTGATTGAACTCAGCACACATTTAGCAATATATGGAGCCGCCTCTGTGCGACAGGGTGCGAAACTCGGCCAATCGTTGAAGTCGATTATACGGATAGTACCGTCAGGGTCGACTATACAGTCGCCTCCGTAGATTTTAACATCAAGGATGTCGGAAGCTTTCTGGCACATCTCCTCCAGCTGGCTGAGATCGAAGTGAAGTCCACGGCTTTTTCCGTTGACGGCCTCATATCCGTATTTGCTGTGGCCTTCGTCAAAGGGATAAAACCAGAAGAAGAAAGGCTGACCGCTCACGCCGTAAAATTTGATGAGATCCCCCACAAGATGACGGTTTATCACAGCCCTCTTGATGCCCCTGTAGAAATATTCATGGAGCACCTCCTGCGCCTCTTCCGGATGACGGCAATAACTTACGTCCTCCTTATGCATGGCGTGGAAATCACCGCGTTTTATCCAGCATGATTTGAAACCTGCCTCCCGGAGCTCATCCACGACACTCTCATTCGTGTTGACGATAAGACTGTCGGGGTAAGGGATCTTGTTACCCAATAATATACGTGTCATACGTTCGCGGGTACAGTTCTCTATGCCGTAGCCTGAATTGATGACGAGTCGCCCTTCATCCTCAAGCGTCTGCAACTTGGCGATCGAAGCCTGTTCGCGACACATATTGAGGATAATAGGCTCCTCTATTTGCGTGGAATTAAATTTGTCTTCACTATAGACATTGACCTCACACCCTCTCTTCCGCAGCTGCTCCACGGTGGCATTGAAGATGGCGGCATCATTTCCAATATGGTTCGGGGAGTAGGCACCTGCCCTCATCACTCCCGCTATTTTTATGTCAGACATGTCCGGAAATATGTTTTTGTGGAATTACATTATTAATATTTCAGCCTCAGCCGTCAGTCTTTTCCGGCTATGAAAGCTTCTGCCGTGACTATATCGGCGGCATGGTCTACATCTATTATCTTGTTCATATTATATGCCTGAAGCCAAAGGCCTGCCTCCACGAGGGCACGCTGATAATTGCGCATACGTCCCACGCCTTCGGCAAGACATTTACTCAACACGGGGATAGCTGACTGTCCGAGGCCGTAAATTCCTCCGCTCACATACTTCACACCCTCCTCAAATTTATCGAGGAAACCGATGATGCGGTCTGTACTGTCGGTGGCCACATACAGAGGTTTCTCATCATCGATAAAGGTCGTGACAGCCATTACACCGTCCACCTCGGCCGGAGCGTCCTCAAAAGCACGGACATAGCGGGAGAAATCCTCTTCACGGAAAATAGTATCGACCGTAGTGATTATATAACGTCCCTTCCCCTCCATGATTTTCGACAGCTCATAGAAGCTGTGCATGGAAGTGGGAGTGGTCTTCACCACGAGAGCGAACTCACACGGCAACCCGGATGCCAGATCNGTAAGATACTCCGCCACTTCAGTCATCTCCTCATTCACGATTACAGAGATAGACTCGGCGCCGCATTTAACGAATATATCGATCAGGCGTCCAATCATGGGGCGTCCGTCAATTGTAACTAATGGTTTTGGCAGAGGCACACCCTCCTGCACAAGCCGCGAGCCCTGGCCGGCGGCGATTATACCGAAATTCATTGCTCTTCCTGATTTTTTATTTCATTATTTTCGGTCCCCTTCTCAGCCGGGGTTGCTGTCTCTTTTGTCTGTCGGTCACGAGGGAAAGGTCTTTCCTGCCGTTCTCCCTTATCCTGCCGCTCTCCCTTGTCGGGCCGTTCAGTAACTATTTTCCTTAGCGGATTCTCTGAAGATTTCAGGAAAACGTCGCGGCGCCGGCGGATATCAATAGCTTTGTATATAGCCTCTCTCATGGAAGTGGGGTCAGCCATGCCTTTCCAGGCTATGTTGAAAGCGGTGCCATGATCGGGAGACGTGCGCACGAACGGAAGGCCCGCTGTGAAGTTCACGCCCCTTTCTCCGGCAAGGGCCTTGAAGGGTCCAAGTCCCTGATCGTGATACATAGCCACTATGCCGTCAAATTTCCTGTAGTCACCTGCACCGAAGAAACCGTCTACGGCATACGGTCCGAACACCAGAGTGCCGTTCTCTCTGGCCTCGGTGATAGCGGGGATGATATGCTCCGCTTCCTCCGTACCGAGCAATCCGCCGTCTCCGGCATGAGGATTAAGTGACAGCACAGCGATTCTCGGACGTTCAAAGCCGAAGTCTTGTTTCAAAGAACTGCGCAGTGATTCTATAGCCTCCGAGACCGATTCTTTGGTGACAGACTCCGCGAGTTTCGCCACCGGCAGATGCGTGCTTACCAAAGCCACACGTATATAATCGTCGAAAAGGATCATCCTGGCTTTGTAACCCTCGCCTGCAACGGCCTCAAGATATTCCGTATGACCCGGGAAATGGAATTTATCACTCTGCACGGCTTCTTTCGATATAGGCGCTGTGACCAGCACATCTATATCTCCCGATTTAATGGCTTTCATGGCCATCTCGAGCGCCGCCACAGAAGCCTTGCCAGAAGCCTCGGTAGGTTTGCCTGGAGTGTGTTCCGGCATGGAAGACCCTATCTCCACTACATTTATGCGGCCCGGTTGCGCTGTTGCCGCGCTATGGGTCTTGCAAATATTCACTCCTTCTATACCCAACACTTTGCGTGCTTTCTCCACAAGAGTAAGGTAACCGAATATCACGGGAGTGCATATTTCAAGCATTCCCTCCTCAGCAAGGGCACCGAGCGTCACCTCATACCCTACACCGTTTATATCGCCGTGGGTTATACCCACTTTCATTGGTTGTGACATGTCTTTTTTATTTGTTTTTTCCTGCCAACATTCCGCAGGCAGCCATGATATCCTCGCCTCTTGAGGTCCTTATCGTGGCAGTTATACCTTTTGAGTTGAGATGATTCCTGAACATTAGCATGCGTTCCTCGCTGCAAGGCTTGAGATCGGCATCAGGTATTGCATGAAAGCGTATGAGGTTCACACGACAGTCAAGACCTCCTATCAGTCTTACAAGCTGGTCGGCATGGGCAATATCATCGTTCACCCCCCTCCACATTATATATTCAAGCGAGAGCCGGCGCTGGTGACTGAAATCATATCCAGCGAGCATCTTCATGACACTTGCGATCGGGAAAGCCTTTTGGGCAGGCATGAGTTGTCCTCTCTCCACAGGGTCGGCTGTATGTACGCTTACAGCAACATGTACCTGGGTCTTTTCAAGCAGATCCTTCAACTGCGGAAGTTTTCCGACAGTTGAGACTGTTATTCGCTTCGGACTCCATGCCAGACCCCACGGGGCAGTGAGTATCTCTATCACGGGGAGCACCGCATCAAGATTATCAAGGGGTTCTCCCATACCCATGAACACTACGTTGGTAAGCTCTCCCATTGGTTCCTGTCCCTTCTCGGGAGCCGGAGGGATGCTCAAGATCTGGTTGATAATCTGGGCCGGAGTGAGATTGGCTTTGAAGCCCATGCGACCTGTGGCACAGAAATAACAGTTCATCTTGCATCCCGCCTGTGAAGAGACGCATAACGTCGCCCTATCCTTATCAGGGATATATACGCTCTCTATATTACGGCCATTTCCAACGTTGAAGAGATATTTCACAGTGCCATCACTTGATTTGACATACGACACCGGTTTTTCACGACCTATCACATAATTCTCAGCCAGCCACTCCCGGTTTTTCTTTGAGATGTTGACCATCTCATCGAAAGATGTGACCCCTTTCTTATATAACCAATCGGCCAACTGTTTGCCCACAAATTTGGGCATACCCCCTGAAAGGGCCACTTTCGTCAGCCCGTCGAGAGTAAGACCTATCAATGGTAATTTCTTATTTTCCATAACTTATAGAATTTGAAAAAGGGTCGCCGCCTCATCTTTGGCGACGACCCTTTTTATATCATAATGCCGGGGACTACGGCTAATCAGTCGCCTGCCTCGAACTTGTAGATATTATTCTGGTATTTCTTCGAGCCTTTCAGCATCTCACCCATATTCGGGTTGATAAGCTGATAATACTGTTGTTCATACTGCTGCTCGCTGTAGGGGAAATTCTCAGTATTCTGAGCAGTGATCTGGTAAGCATAGACACCGTTATCGCCTTTCACAACCACAACCTGTCCGGGTTTGGAACCGGCGATCTTACCCATAACTGCGGCATCGCGCACCTGAGCGTTTCTACCGAAGCGGAAATTGGGATTGTTCTGAGGCTCGACAGCCATAGCCTGCGATACGGTAGCCATATCCTTGGCACTACCCTGATACTGTTTCACGAGTTCATCACCGGCTTTTGACTTGCGGGCACGGTCGGTGGCATAAGCTTTCACCTGATTGTTGGCCATAGGAGCATAGTCATCATACTCGGCAAGCACGGCAGCTGCGTAAAGAGCCGGAGTGAGGGCATCCTTGCTCTCATATATATGGCTTACCTCACCGGGTTTACCGTCAATCATCACCCAACGTACCACCTGACGGCTGTCGGGATAGTAACTCTGCATACCTACCACCCTGGGGACAGCCGGAGTAGCTGAGGTGAGACTCACTTCCTGAAGTGAATAGCCGGCCTTGGCAGCATTGGCAAGGAAATTCTTTGCGGTAGAATTCTCTTCGAGGAACTTCTCAAGTTTTTCACGCTCCTCGTTCACAGTCTGTGTGCTGGGTTTGAGCTCGTAAGTAACCTCGTCAAATGAATAGATTTCTACAGGAGCGTTACGCTTTGCCACCTGAGCGAGCACAGCGCCCTGGGGTGTAGAGACGAGATTTATGAAGCGGCCGCCGGCGTTGAGAAGAGAATCGAGCTGAGAAGCCTCGAGAGCATTCGTACGTCCCTGGGCATTGAAGAGAGCGATCCACTGTCCTGTCTGCGCCATAACGCTGTCAGCAGAGAAAGACTTGGCCACGCTGTCAACGGGAAGACCGCTGTTAAGACGGGCGAGCACTTTAGAGGGGAGCTGCTCACCCACCACCTGCACGATATTGAGCTGGATAGAATCGATGGCTGTGGTGCGACGACCCATCTTTACGATAGTAAAGCCCTTAAGGTTCTCAGAGATAATCTGCACTGAGTCAGCCTTCGCATTTGTGACATAGTCCTTTACCTGACCTGCAGGAAGATCGCGGGCACGCAACTCCTTGTGAGTCACCACCACGCCCTCTTTTCTGAGATCTCTGGCCACCTGTCCCGCGCTGTCGCGCAGAGCACGTGCAGTCTTTGTAGCAAGCATACGGGCGGCCTCACGGTCGGGCACGGAGGGAGTGATATTCACAGCGATAAAGCTGATATCCTTAGTCATGTCCTCAACCTTAAACTGACTCTTATCGTCATTGTATGCGGCGGCAATCTCCTGTTCTGTCACGGCATACTTGGCGGGGTCGAGCTGACCGTAGGGATGAAAAGCCAAGTCAACGTTGCTTGTAGCCACATAGTCGTTGTAGAGAGCTTTCTTATCCAGGTCATTGGCTTTCACAGTGCCATAGAGGAGCTGCTGGTACTGCTGACGACGTATCATCTGCATTGTTTCCTGCTCCATATTGAGCCATAAGCGCTGGAATGGAGCCATAGCCGCCTCGGTAAGGCCGTTACGTTTCGGATTAAAAATTATCTCGTATGCTTGGGAGGGTGTAGATACAGCCAGGCCGGAAGCGTTGAGCTGCTGAATTATAGTCTGAATCGAAGGATTGATAGGATTATCCATCACATAGAAACGGAGCTGTTCGCCCGAAGTCTGGATACCGGCGTCATCGGCAGCCTTGTCAAGGAGGCGTTCGCCTACAAGCTGGTCGAGGGCCATCTGCGATAGGAGCTGAGTGTCGAAACCTGCATACTGTGCGGGATTCTGACGACGCATCTGCTCAAGCTGATTGTTGAGCTCCTCACGTTTACGGATGTAATCTGTGTAATCAATTTTCTCGCCCCCTATTTTAGCCACCGTAGTGTGGTCGCCGAAAAGATTACGGCTGTTGGTAAGGGCGTCACCAATGATGAAGGCAAGGAGTGCCACACCGATAACGACGATGAGGAACACCGACTTGCTTCTGATTTTCTCTAACGTTGCCATTCTGTGCTATAGCTGAATAAATTGAGTTTTGTTAATTCGAAAAGGAATCCGCGCGGAGCGTCCGGGCGTAATTAGGCGCAAAGATAACACTTTTTTACTTAATACGCAAAACCACAGTTTAATTTTGCTTCCAAGCCGGATTAATTTTGAATATTGAAAGCCTTGCGGATGTCGTCGGTCCTGTCGGTATTCTCCCATGTGAAGAGTTCCACCTCGCGAGTGATCGGTTCNGTCTCGTAACGGTTGCGGAATGTCTTCACCACTTTTCGCGGAGTGCGCCCCATGTGCCCGTAAGCAGCGGTCTCTCTGTATATTGGGTTACGCAACTTCAGCCATGTCTCTATAGCACCGGGACGAAGGTCAAACAACTCGGGTATCTTGGCGGCGATCTGCTCNTCGGTGATGCCGGGAGCTGCCGTGCCGTAGGTGTCTACGAATATACTTACCGGCTCAGCCACACCAATAGCATAGCTCACCTGCACGAGCATCTCACGAGCCACTCCGGCCTTCACCATATTTTTGGCTATGTAACGGCATGCGTATGCGGCGGAACGGTCAACCTTCGAGGGATCTTTACCGGAAAACGCACCGCCGCCATGTGCTCCGCGTCCTCCATAGGTGTCCACGATTATCTTACGTCCCGTCAGACCCGTATCGGCATGCGGTCCGCCGAGCACGAATTTACCGGTAGGATTCACATGCAGCACCAGTTTGTCGTCAAAAAGGGCACGGATCTCCTCCGGCAGTTTTGCTTTGACTCTGGGGAGCAGCACTTCCTTCACATCTTTTCTGATTCTTTCGAGCATCTCCTCGTCAGCGCGCACCTGTGCCCTTTCGGTGTCATTGAGCGGAGTCACGAATTCATCATGCTGGGTGCTGACCACTATAGTGTGTATACGCTTGGGTGTACGGTCGTCATTGTACTCCACGGTCACCTGACATTTTGAATCGGGACGCAGATAGGTTTTAAGTTTCCCCTTACGGTAATAAGACATCTCCTTGCCCTCCCTGCGGATGTCGGCAAGTTCCTGAAGAATNAGATGAGAGAGATCAAGGGTAAGGGGCATAAGATTCTCTGTCTCATTCACAGCATAACCGAACATCATACCCTGGTCTCCTGCTCCCTGGCTGAGAGCGTCGCCACGGCTAACGCCACGGTTTATATCTCCGCTCTGCTCATGGATAGCCGAAAGGATACCCAGTGAATCACCGTCAAAACGGTATGCACCACGGTCATAACCTATTTCCTTGATCAGGTCGCGAGTGGCACTATGTATATCCACATACGCATTACTGCTCACTTCGCCCGCCACTACCACCTGGCCGGTAGTACACATTGTTTCTATGGCCACATGACTTGCCGGATCTCTGGCAATAAACTCATCAAGGAGAGTGTCGCTGATCTGGTCAGCCACTTTGTCGGGATGTCCCTCCGACACAGATTCTGAAGTAAATAGATAGCTCATATTCGGTTGGTATTTATTCAATATTTTGATCCGGAAATTATCACCCGCTTAAGTGATAATTCACCCGATCTTGTTTATGATTCTGATTTATGACTATTGAAATGTCGTCAGACGATTTAATGACAACTAAAAGGTCTTCAGGCAAAAAAGCAGTCGGCAAGAACCTGGCTCCTACCGAATGCTTTATCTGCTGTTTCCACGTGAAAGGCAGTGCATGTCTTCTCGCAGAAAAATTATTTTACCTTTTTGAGGAAACCCGTGGGCGTTATTGCCGTTAAGGCATCCGTGAAGGTGCAGTTTTAGCATTTTTTCAAGTGGTTGCAAGCAGCCAAATTTGTCCACAAAATAAGCCGCAGATCCGAGGGGCCTGCGGCTTGTCGGGGTGAGGCGACTCGAATGCCCTGCCTCTACGTCCCGAACGTAGCGCGCGAACCAA
>WFLX010058372.1_pt1 | contig 18704 bp, 19 predicted proteins | sample 4967041 | NCBI WGS metagenome assembly WFLX01 (sample SAMN12857096, study PRJNA449069) | gut metagenome | isolation source: stool from male and female vole | host: Microtus ochrogaster | place: USA:Florida | collected 2017
GATCTTCTCCTTTTCCCCAGCCATGACTCCATAATTGACATACAAACTGCCAATTTGATATAAAAGCGGAAAACAAGAAAAATATTTTTGGGTAATCTGACGGCAATGTTCAAGTACCTGTTCTATCGGTTGTGAAACAAATTCCTTAGATAGCTGGCTATAAATCTTCCGTATTTCCTCCCGTGTCATTTGAGGTTCATATCCCATCAATTTATCAATACTGATATTAAAATAATCAGCAAGTTTAGGAAGCAATGTTATATCTGGATAAGTTGTACCTGTTTCCCACTTTGATACAGCAGCTTTTGAAACACCCATATAGGCAGCTAAATCATCTTGTGTAATTCCCAGCCTGTGGCGGTTTTTGATTAAAACATGACCAAGATTTATTTCTTTCATCTGTTTTACCTCCTAATGACATTATAAAAAATCAGAAATCAGAAAACAATGGAGTAGAATTTAATTTAGAGCAAAAAGTTAACCTATAGGAAACTTTTAAATTAGTCTATACCAACAAGAAATTATATTCTTCGCTTTTCATGCGCTCTTTTGTAGATTGTATTCGGAACATTTTTGTGCTATAATCACACGTAATGGAAAGTACTTTGGCGAGAAAACATAGAAATGAGGATGAGTTATGAAATATAGACCCATGACAGTCAAGATTCTTTTAACAGCATTTTGTCTGGCGGCAACTTCTTTTTGTTTTACAGGCTGTTCCAAGACGCAGCCCCAACAGCTTAAAACGGTTAAGCTTTCCGTCTGGTGGAGTGATGAAGGTGACAGAGACTTACTGAACCAGACCATTGAGGAATTTAAAAAGGAATATGCCAGCGAAGCAGTTTTTGAGATCACAATCAGCACGGAGAGCGTTTTGACCTCGCGAGACACCATTCTGGCAAATCCGCAGGCGGCAGCGGATGTCTATATGTTTGCAGATGACCAGTTTGAAGCTTTAAGACAGGAGAATGTGCTTCTTGAGATAACAGAAAACGTGGATGAAGTGATAGCTGCAAATGGCGGTGTAGATAACGGAGCCTGCAAGGCAGCAATGCATGACGGAAAATTGTATGGTTATCCCGTAACAGCAGGAAACGGTTATTTTTTGTATTATAATTCAGCGTACCTGACAAAAGAGGATATCAAAGACCTGGACAGAATTCTGGAAGTATCCGCCAAAAATGGAAAGAAAACTACCATTGATTATTCCAGCGGCTGGTATATGTATTCTTTTTTCCGCGGAGCGGGTCTTGAGCTTGGACTGAATGATGACGGAGTTACCAATTATTGTAATTGGAATGCGACGGATACGCACTATAAAGGTGTGGATGTTGCCGAAGCAATGCTGAAAATTGCATCAAATGATGGTTTTGTGCATTGTGATGATGACGGATTTTTAAGAGGAGTTAAGGACGGAAGCATTATTGCGGGCATTAATGGCGCATGGAATGCCGAGACCGTAAAGGAGGCTTGGGGAGAGAACTTTGCGGCAGCTAAGCTGCCCTGCTATACGGTTGCAGGGGATAGTGTACAAATGTACAGTTTTTTGGGATATAAGCTGTTAGGCGTAAATCCTTATTCTGAAAATAGCTACTATGCCATGAAGCTTGCGGAATACCTTTCCTCGGAAGAAACCCAGATAAAGAGGTTTGAGATTGTGGGAGAATGTCCATCCAATGTGAAGGCAGCAGCATCCCCGGCGGTTCAGGCATCCCCGGTGATTGCGGCACTTGCGGAGCAGTCGCAGTATGCAGACACCCAGCGCATAGCCAATACATTCTGGAATCCGGCTTATATTTATGGAATCACCCTTGCCGGCAAAAATGCGGATAATCAAGATTTACAGGTATTGTTAAATATTATGGTGGATGGTATCACCGCTCAGCCCACGGAACAACAATAGTGATTTTGGCATGAAGCGGGGATGTTTTTGGGAGATTGCAAATGAAACTGATGAAAAGAATTCCTTTTCAGATATTTGTGCTGATTCTTTGTGCAGGAATCGCAGGCATTTCGGGTATGCTTATTATGCAGCGTAACCTGAATGAAATTGTGGGGAATTATGAACAGATCATAGAAGGTAGCCTGCAAGACAGGCTTAATATGTATGATTTGTGCAGGCTGATGAACCGGCACAATATGATTATATCATGGTATGCTCTTTCTGATTCTCAGGAAGAGAAGCTTTCCTATGAAGAGGATGCGGCAGAGCTTAAGACGGAAATTCTGGAGATTGTAAATGAACTGAACCAGGATATTTCAGGAAGTGAAAAAGAACAGCTCTTTCATACGGTATACTCTAATACCATCAATTATTTCAATAATGCAGAGAATGTTTTTCGGATGAATTCCGACAGCGGCAGCGGTACGGTCAAGTATTATATTGCTTCATTTCTGGCTAATTATATTGATGATATCAATGCTGATACGAATATTATGGATCAATATATTACGGCTGAGGTGGATGTAGTCACTGGGAAAATGGAGAGAAGTATTGAAATCGCCCAAATTAGTGAAATTGTGTGTATTCTGTGCATTGGCATTGTGGCGGCAGTGTGCATTATTTTGTGTGTGAATATCACATCACGGCTGGAAAAGTACAAAAACCAGCTGGAGGAAGAAAATGAGCGCAAGACACAGGCATTGATAGAGCATAGCCAGAGGATGCTTGCCATTCAGGACAGCACAGTCATNGGTATGGCAACCCTCATTGAAAANCGTGATCAGGATACGGGGGANCATGTANAACGAACCAGCAAATATGTGNAGCTTCTGACCAGAGAGGCGCAGAAGGCCGGATACTTTATCAATATTCTTACAAGCGAATATGCAGAACTGCTTGTCAAAGCAGCTCCCATGCATGATATAGGCAAAATTTCGGTTTCCGACAGCATTCTGCAAAAACCCGGAAAGCTTACTACGGAAGAATATGAAATTATGAAAGGTCATACAACCGCAGGCGGACGTATTGTGGCGGAGGTATTGGCAAATATAGAAAATCAGGAGTACATTGACATAGCGGCGCAGGTTGCAGAGGGGCACCATGAGAAATGGGACGGAAGCGGTTACCCCAAGGGACTTAGCGGCAATGAGATTCCTATCTGCGCCAGAATTATGGCAGTGGCGGATGTTTTTGATGCGCTGGTTTCCAAACGCTGCTACAAAGATCCCATGTCCATAGATCAGGCATTTTCCATTATTGAAGAATCCGCCGGAAGTCATTTTGACCCTGTACTTGCGGAGCTCTTTTGCGGCATCCGCAGGGAAGTGGAGGAGGTATTGCAGAGCCAGGCATAGTCAAATCAGCTCCTCATGAATCCACCTGCCACGTATAAACCGTACCGAGAAAATACACGCTCTTACAATCCAATCGGTAAATATTCCAATCCACACTGCCCAAAGTCCCAAGTGGTATGTCTTTACAAGAAAAATGCAGAATGCCACACGGCAGCACCACATACTGCTGACAGAAACAATCATTGAAAACTTAACATCTCCTGCCGCCCTGAAGCCATATGGTAAGCCAAACGCTCCTACCCACAACAATGGTTTTGCAATCGTCATTGCAATTACCAGCCGAAAACACATTTCTGCTGCTGCAGATTCCATTCCGCTAATCCATGTCACCGGCTTTGTAATTGCAAGCACCAAAAGACATGACACTAAGGCGCCTATCCATGCAATACTCATAAGTTTTACAATATAATACTTTGCTTCCTCTTTTCTGCGTGCGCCGATGCACTGTCCCACNACCGTCATAANCCCAATACCTACNCCGTNACNGAAAATGNCATTTACATTTTCAAAGACATCGGTCATTGCCNGTGCCGNTATTGCTATAGTTCCCATTGTGGAAACTGTTGATGCAATAGCAATTTTCCCAAACTGAAACATACCGTTCTCAATTCCTGCCGGAATACCTATTGCCATTATTTTTAATATCAGCGCCATGTCAGGACGGATTTTTAAATAATCCCTTACTACAATGGTTTGCCTTGGTTTTCTGAGACAATAATATATTACCACAGTACCGAAAGCTCTTGATAAAAGCGTTGAGAGAGCAGCGCCGGCTACACCCCATTTAAAGCCATAGATAAATAATACATTTCCTGAAACATTTATAACGTTTGAAATAACAGATATCTTCATTGGAAAATGTGAGTTGCCGGAGGCCCTGTAAAAGGCTGCTCCTGCACTGAATAATGCCAAAAGCGGATAGGAACCGGCAGTTATCATAAAATAAATAAATGCATTTTTCATGACAGAATCTTCAACCGTTCCGAATATCAGCCCAAGAAGCCTTTCTCCTCCCAAAATACAAAATGTCATAATGGAGAGTGAAATCACAAGTACAGTAAGCACAACTTGTCCAGCTGTCTTATTACTTTCCTCTTTGTTTCCGCCGCCGATATATTGTGAGCAGATAATTACCGCACCTGCCGCCATTGCCGCAAATATCTGTATAACCAGATTGTTTATGGAATCCACAAGCGATACCGCTGATATAGCATAACTGCCAACAGTAGACACCATCATCGTATCCGCCATTCCCATAAGTGAATTTAGAAACTGTTCTACAATGATTGGCAAAAGCAGTGAAAATAGTGCCTTATTGTCAAATAAAATATTTTTCGGGTCTATCTGTTCTTTATCATAGAGTTTCATTTCTAGTGACTCCCAAAGTTCAAGCAGTTTTGATAATTTTTATCAATTATAGCAGAAAGGCACTCATCTATCAATAAACTGTCAGTTGACAACAAAGCAAGTCCGGACGATTGCAATGCTCCCCTAAATCAAGTATAATATAANGNATANTANCAAAAATNCATAGCANTAANNAAGTGNAGGGANANGCAGGGCGAATTTTGTATTTGAAAATATGCAGTGTGAAAATAAAGGTATAAAGGAGTCGGATCTGTGAAGGACAGAATTTATGTATGCCATACCTATTATCATGTATATGTTACCATTTTGAAAGAATTGAAGCTGCGGGCAGAGACCGCCCAGCCGGCTTCCGGACAGGCAGCTTCCGGGCAGGAAGATGTGGGAGATGCTACTTTAGTGCTGTCCAAAATGTCCACGAATTTTGAAAATCTCAAGGAGCGGGTGGAAAGTACCGGATTTTTCCGGGAAGTGATTGAGTTTGACGAAAAGAGAGAGGATTTCTTCCCAGAGCTTGCAAAGTGGCGCAAGGGAGGAGGAAATCTTTTGGCAAACTTGTGGTGTCGGATTCGTTTTACAAAGCTGTACGCCAAGCTGGAAGCGCCGTATATTCCTGTGGATTTCCGGGAATACAAGGAGAGATATATCTATTGTGATTCCGACCCTGTGGGTTATTATCTGAATCAATACAAGATACCTTATCATGCCATTGAGGACGGTTTAAACTGCCTGAAAAATTTTGATGCAGCCCGCTATGACAACAGGGGACATTTCAAGTTAAAGGCGTTTCTTTCTCAGCAATGTAATTTGATTTTTGTACAGAACGGTTATGGAAAATATTGTCTGGACATGGAGGTGAACGACAGTTCCCTGATTAAGTATCCCTGCCCTAAGTACATTGATGAGCCCAGAAAAGCTTTGACGGACAGGCTCACCGAAGAGGAAAAGGATTTGATTCTGCGGATTTTTGTCCGCAACAAGGAGGAACTGCAGAAGCAGATAGAGGAGAGCAGCAGGCTGGGGGATAAAATATTGATTCTGACAGACCCCTTGTGTACATTGGATGTGCGGGAGCGTATTTTTAGGGATATCATTCAAATGTATGAACCGGAGGGGACTATTTTTTTGAAGCCCCACCCCAGAGACATTCTTGATTATAAGAAATTGTTTGGCGCATATCCGCAGTTTGATGCAACGCTTCCCATGGAAATGTTGAATTTTTTCCCGGGGCTTCGGTTTAAAAAGGTGGTGGCAGTCCTTACGGAAGTTAAAGCGATTCAGTTTGCGGACGAGGTGGTATGTCTAGGGGCAGATTTTATGGATGCCTATGAAGACCCCTTGATTCATCGGCAGAATGAACAGATTTAATGTCGAAACAATAGCAAAAACTTAAGTGGGAATGTTAATGACAAGAAGAGCTTTTTGTGCTAATATGTTACTTAATAAAATGTTACCATGGGGTAATTTTCAAAAGAAAGGAAATGATAAAAATGGACAGTAATCAGTTTAATGGCGGGCAGCAGCCCAATCCTTATTTTAACAATGATAACAGTTATCAACAACCGCAGAAGGCGCCTAATATTTTCCAGCAGTTTGCATTTTCTTTTGTGCCGCCGAAGTATAGCGGCCTGACAAAAGTAAAGACCGGTTCAATGATAGGTTTTGTGGTATTGCTGACTCTGGTGGCAACTATTTTGCAATTTATCTGGTTTTCTCTGGCATTTGCGGTAGTTATGAATCNTGANANGCTGGAGGAGAACNNTCCTGNGTTTACNATTAAAAACGGTGATNTTTCCATAAGTAAAGAAGTNATNTTAGACCAAGACAGNNCGCTGATTTATATTACGGACGAACAGGATCTTTTCACATATGAGGATGCAAAGACTCTGGCAAACAAGGGCTATACTCAGATTATGCTGGTTGGAAAGAAGAATTTTGCCATAATGCAGAATGGTCAGTTTCAGGAGGCAAAGTATAAGGATTTTGGAAAAGATTTTTCTCTTGACAGAGATTGGCTGATAAATGAACTAGTTCCCATTGTCTGGGTATGTATTGCTATTGGTTTTGTTTTCTATTTTGTGGGCAGAGTATTTTGGTATTTCTTCTGTGCCGTTATTTATCTTTTGATAGGGCTCATCATTTGTGCGGTCATGAACAAAAAGCTTCCGGCAGGCGCTTTGTACAGGACGGCCGTATATGCCAAGGTGCCTGTGTTTGTGGTAACTTTACTGATCTCGCTGATTCCTTTTATTGGCACCGGATTTTTGACTCTGGTAGGACCTATAGCAACCATTGTATTTATGGTATTTGCAATTCAAAAACTGCCGAATTAAAGCATGGGCGGAAGCCCAAAGAACGGAACTTTCTGCAGATGCATATGATAGGGTAATGGAAATCGGAGAAAATCAACTATGGATTTTTGCAAAACTATCATACACATCGTACAGCAGGGAGATACCTTTTATCGATTGGCACAGCGATACCAGACTACAGTGCCCGACATCATACTGCGCAATCCGGGAGTGAATCCCTACAATTTACAGATAGGAACCAGACTTCGTATTTGTTCGGGGTTGGAAGAGTCCATGCAGAAGGATGAGATTGACCTAAGCAAGGATATGAGGGAAGCTTGGGCGCAGCACGGATTTTGGGGCACTTTGTATCTGGTAAGTCTGTATCATAATCTGCCAAATCAGGATGAGGTGCTGAAACGCCTGTTGCAGACGGCGGGGGATATTGCAGAAGTCTTTGGGAAGTTTTATTCCAAAACCATGGAAAACCAGCTTAAAGTTCTTCTTACAGAGCATATAGAACTTGCAGGAGAGCTGATGAAAGCTCTCAAGGATAAGAATGAGCAGGAGGCTGCCCGAATAGAACAGGAGTGGCGGCAGAATGCAGATAAGATTGCAGGAATGCTCAGCAGCGCAAATCCCAACTATAATTATGAGGAATTGCAGAGAATGCTCCAGATGCATCTGGATTTGATGAAACAGCAGATGATGGCGGACCTTGACGGAAATTATGAAGAATTTGTCAAGGCAACGGATGAGAATTCAGAGCATTTGATGAAGCTGGCTGATGCGCTGACAGAGGGAATTATGAAGCAGTTTTATAGAGCATAGTGTGAAAGCTGTTGATACGGAGATGGGGGCAGTACTTCTNAGGGAAGCGCCCTCATCTTACATCGCAAATGAGGANTCATATGATAGATACATATGTCTGCATTGATTTGGAAANCACNGGGTTGAATCCNAAAAGTGATAAAATCATAGNAATCNGTGCAGTGAAAATGATAGGGGGAAAACAGGAAGAAACTTATTCTTCCTTTGTCAATCCCGGCAGAAAATTGGAAGAGCGCATTGTGGAGCTGACAGGAATTCGGGATGAGGACTTGGCAAACGCCCCGGATATAGGAGAGGTGTTGCCGGAAATCATGGATTTCTTGGGAGAACTGCCTCTGTTNGGACACAGCGTTCTCTTTGATTATTCTTTTTTGAANAANGCAGCGGTAGATCGAAAGCTCAATTTTGAAAAAACGGGAATAGATACGCTTAAGATTGCCCGAAAATATTTGGCTTCCCTGGAGCATAGAAATCTGGATTTCCTTTGCGATTATTATCACATTCCCCACCATGCCCACAGAGCCATGGCGGATGCTCAGGCAACCTGTGAATTGTACCACAAATTGGGAGAGCAGTTTTATACGGAGGAAGAAGAATTATTTTGTCCGGCTCCGTTAATTTTCCGGGTAAAGAGGGACACCCCTGCCACGGCACGTCAGAAGGAATTGTTATACCGCTTGATGCAGAAGCATAAAATAACTNTGGATGTAGATGTGGAAAAACTCAGCCGCAGTGAGGCNAGCCGTTNTACGGATAAGATTTTTTCAGNGTACGGANGATGACATTACGGTTAAGGGAGCGCAAGCTTTCCGCAGTTTCTATCAGTGAGGCAATACGGGAGTCCTCTCCTTGGGCATGATAATATTCCGCTAATTTATAATAGGCGGCGCTTACATCCGTGTGGGTTTCCAAGGCAAATTCCATAATAGAGACAGCTTCTTTTTTGTAATCGGCATTCCAGAGTATATCCGCCCATTTTTGAAGGGTGCTTGCCAGCAGGGTGTAACTTTGGTCGTATTCCGACAAGTCGGAGATGTTGGCAGCACCGTATTCTATCTTCAAATCCGTGTTGGTGTAGCCAGTCAGATTTACGATTTTAAGGGTGGACAGATTTCTCAAAGTATCCACACAGTCGCGGACATTCATATCTTCCGTCATAAGATGGGTGGGAAGTTTGTCCAAAGGAATCTGAATATAATTCAGGTCATCAAGGGATTTGCGTCTGGTATTGTTTGCCTCCCGTTCCCGCTCCCAGAAAGACTTCTCTTCCGATTCCTGACGGTTGCGCAGCAGATGAATTCTTCGAGTGAGGACAATAATAAAAATAAAAAAACTTGCCAAAAACGGAAATTTCATATATAATATCCTTTCAAGGTTAATTAATTTGACACGCCATGAGGCAGAATGGGAGGCACTATGTTTCACTTTCACAACAAGAAAGCAAAGCAGCGTATATCCGCAGCCATAATCATTTTTTTGGTGCTTGCTATGATAGTACCTACTTTAGCATATATTTTCTAGTAATTCAATATACAAAAGTAAGTGGTTGTTGGATTAAAGTTTAGGTGAGGAAATTATTATGAAAAAAAGAATGCAGAATTTTTGTTATGGGATGTTGTTTTCCGGTATGTTGCTGTCTTTCGGATTGACGGCACAGGCGGAGGAAGCAGGTACCATCAAAAGCGGTGTTTATGCAGAAGAGATTGACCTGTCCGGCAAGACCGGAATGGAGGCGGAATCTGCCATTGCGGCATATGTGGAGAGTCTTAAGGATGTGGAAATCACCTTAATTGCCGCCAATAATAAGGAAGTTACGGTTAAGGCAGGGGATTTTCAAATCAGCTGGGCCAATCCTGAGATGGTGACGGAAGCTTTAAATCTGGGAACCAAGGGCAATGTCATCGAAAGATATAAGGCCATCAAGGAGATAGAGAAGGAAGGTAAGGTTCTGGATATTAAGCTGATGTTTGATATGCAGGCAATTAATGATGTGCTTACCACAAAGTGCGCGAAATATGACCAGAAGCCTGTCAACTATTCCCTTAAGAGAGAGAATGATCAGTTTGAGATAATAAAGGGGCAGATTGGTTATACCATGGATGTGGAGACATCCATTGACGAGGTATATAATTATCTTACGGAAGAATGGGATGGCAAACCCTGTCAGATTGCGCTGAATATCGTGATGGCACAGCCCAAGGGAAGTGCGGAAGAGTTGGCGCAGGTAAAAGATATATTGGGCACCTACACCACTTCTTATAAATCTTCCAATGATGCAAGAGGCGCAAATGTGGAAAACGCCAGCCAGAAAATGAACGGCCACACGGTATATCCCGGCGAAGAATTTTGTTCCCAGCCTTTAATGGCTCCTTTTACGGCGGAAAACGGATATTACGCAGCAAGTTCCTATATTAACGGAAAAGTTGTAGATAGTATAGGCGGCGGTATTTGTCAGGTATCAACTACGCTTTACAATGCCGTATTATTGGCAGAGCTTGAAGTGACGATGCGCTACAATCACTCTATGACCGTGTCTTATGTGGATCCTTCTGCAGATGCTGCTATTGCCAGCAGCGCCGGAAAGGATTTCAAGTTTATCAATAACACAGATGCACCGATTTACATAGAGAGTTACACTAAAAATAAACAAGTTACTTTTAATATTTATGGTAAGGAGACCAGAGACCCGGGTCGTTCTGTCCGCTATGAAAGCGAGATTCTGGAGACCACCATGCCTCAGGCAGATGAAATTATTGCAGATCCTAATCAGCCCCTTGGCTATATTGCCAAAGAGGGCGCGCATGTTGGTTATAAGGCAAGACTGTGGAAGATTGTGACAGAAAACGGCGTAGAGGTCAGCAAGACTCAGGTAAACCGCAGCACTTACAAAATGTCGCCTCGAAGCGCCGTGGTGGGAGTTGCTACAGCGGATTCCCATGCCTATGAAGAGATTATGGCGGCTATTGGTACTGCTAATATTGAACATGTGGAGGGTGTGATTGCACGCCTGACTACACCGGTAGTACAAGAGATGGATGAAGATTAAAAAGACCTGAATTTGGGGGCTTTATGAATATTGGCAAAATATCAGAAAGTGTGTTAAAACATTCTATATTGCATCAAATTCATACAAAACGTGATGAAGTTTTAGAGGGCGCAGGCATAGGGGAGGACTGTGCCCTTTTTGCGTTTTCAGAGGAGGAAGCAGTGGCCGCAAGTGTCAGGGAGGCAGCAGTCGCCACAAAGACGGCTTTGGATTTTGCGGATACAGAGAAGGTCAGCATGGCGCACTTGATTCAAAAATGTGCCAACAATCTTGCAGTCTGTGGCGCAAAACCCATAGCCGTCATGATAACCCTGCTTTTGCCGCAGACAGCGGAGCCGGAGGATGTGAGAAAATTGATGGCAGAGGCGGAAGAAACCTGTGCCGGGCTGTCCATGCAGATTGTAGGAGGGCAGACCAGAGTGTCGGGGGCGGTTACAGCTTCCTTGGCAGTAGTGAATGGCTATGGCACGGTATCAAGGCAGAATTATGGTACCTTGAAGGCAGTAAAGCCGGGGCAGGCAATAGTCCTCAGCAAATGGGTCGGTCTGGAAGGAACGGCGATATTAGCCAGAAAATACAAGGATAGGCTGACGGCAAGATATCCCGCCTATCTGGCGGAGGAGGCGCAGGGTTTCGACAGATACCTGTCCATTATACCGGAGGCCGCTACCGCGACGAAGTCCGGCGTGTGCGCCATGCACGATGCTTCAGAGGGAGGTATTTTCGCTGCTCTCTGGGAGCTTGCAGAAGGCGCAGGCATCGGACTTGATATAGATTTAAAAAAGATTCCCCTGCGGCAGGAGACCGTGGAAGTGTGTGAGTGCTGCGGTGTAAATCCCTATGAGCTTTTGGCGGGAGGCTGCCTGATTATGGTTACGGAAAATGGGGAAAGGCTTGTGGCCGCTTTGGAAGCCAAAGGGATTCCGGCCGTAGTGGTGGGCAGAACCACAGACAGTAACGACCGCATTCTCCATAGCGGGCAGGATGTGCGCTATATGGAGCGCCCTAAGACGGACGAAATTTATAGAGAGCTGCTGTAGCAGCATAGAAACGGAGGAAGATATGAGAGAAGAATTATTGGCGATTATTGAAAAGAACAGTCGTATTGATTTAAAGGAGCTGGCTGTGCTTCTTGGAGTGCAGGAGATTGATGTGGTAAACGAAATGGCTGCTTTGGAAGCAGAAGGCATTATCTGCGGATATCATACCCTGATTAATTGGGAAAAGACTTCCATTGACAAGGTTTCCGCANTGATGTGAGGTGAGAGTGACTCCCCAGCGGGGACAGGGTTTTGACAGTATTGCAGAGCGCATTTACAAATACCCGGAGGTGCGCAGCGTTTATCTGATGTCTGGTGCGTATGACCTGCTTGTGATTCTGGAAGGGAAGACCCTGCGGGAGGTTTCCTCTTTTGTGTCAGATAAGCTGTCCACATTGGATACCGTGTTAAGTACGGCAACCCATTTCATTCTCAAAAAGTACAAAGACCACGGCACTTTTTTGAATTTAAAAATTAATGATGAAAGGGAGATGATTACCCCATGAGAAATCCCTTGGCAGATAAAATTGTAGACATAAAACCGTCGGGTATCCGTAAATTTTTTGACATTGTAAGTGAGAGAAAGGATGCTATCTCTCTGGGAGTGGGAGAGCCGGATTTTGACACTCCTTGGCATATCCGCGATGAGGGCATTTATTCTCTGGAAAAGGGAAGAACCTTTTATACTTCCAATGCAGGCTTGAAGGAATTGCGTCAGGAAATTTGTCATTACTTGAAAAGGAAACAAGGACTGACCTATGACCCGCTTCATGAAGTGATAATAACGGTGGGTGGTTCTGAGGCTATTGACATAGGGCTTCGCGCCATGATTAATCCTGGCGATGAAGTGCTGATTCCCCAGCCCAGCTATGTGTCCTATGAGCCCTGTGCTATTTTGGCAGGTGCGGTGCCGGTGATTATCAACTTAAAGGCGGAAAATGAATTTCGCTTGACAGCACAGGAGCTGGAAGAGGCAATTACCGACAAGACAAAAGTGCTGATACTGCCTTTCCCCAATAATCCCACGGGAGCTATTATGGAACGGGAGGATTTGGAGGCGATTGCCGAAGTAATTATCAAACATGACATATTTGTCATGTCCGATGAAATATATTCGGAGCTGACCTATAAGGGTAAACATATTTCCATTGCCTGCATTCCTGGTATGCAGGAGAGGACTATTTTAATCAATGGATTCTCTAAAGCCTATGCTATGACAGGCTGGAGATTGGGTTATGCCTGCGGACCAAAGGAAATATTGGAGCAGATGATTAAGATTCATCAGTTTGCAATTATGTGTGCGCCTACCACTAGTCAATATGCGGCAGTGGAGGCTCTGAAAAACGGTGATGAAGATGTGGAGATGATGCGCACCGCATACAACCAGCGCAGAAGATTTCTGCTGAACGCCTTTAGAGAAATGAATCTGGAATGTTTTGAGCCTTATGGGGCATTCTATGTATTTCCCTGCATCAAGGAGTTTGGCATGACCAGCGATGAGTTTGCCAACCGTTTTCTGGAGGAAGAAAATGTAGCGGCTGTGCCGGGAACTGCATTTGGCGACAGTGGGGAAGGATATCTGCGGATTTCCTATGCTTATTCCTTAGAACAGCTGAAGGAAGCCATGAACAGGATGGCGCATTTTGTGAATAAATTGCGTTCGGAGGGTTAGTGTGAATATCGTACTGCATCAGCCGGAGATACCGGCAAACACCGGAAATATCGGGCGCACCTGTGTAGCAACAGGAACGAGTCTGCATTTGATAGAGCCTTTGGGATTTCGCTTAAACGAAAAGGAAATCAAGCGTGCGGGCATGGATTATTGGGAGCATTTGAATGTGACCCGGTATGTGAATTTTGAAGAATTTAGGGAGAAGCATCCTGAGGCGAAAATCTGGATGGCAACTACTAAGGCAAAGCGTTCCTATACGGAGGTTTCCTTTGGCATGAATGATTTTATCATGTTCGGCAAAGAGAGTGCCGGCATTCCGGAGGAAATTCTGGTGGAGCATGAGGAGTCCTGCATTAGGATTCCCATGCTGCCCTCCATCCGTTCCCTGAATCTGTCAAATTCGGTGGCAATTGTACTTTATGAAGCGCTGCGGCAAAACGGATTCGAGGGGATGCAGAGTGAAGGAGAGCTTCACAGACTGCAGTGGTAAGGAGGTTAGCATGAAAATCGCAAAATCTACCTTTATAGCGCCGGGTGCAGTGGTATTGGGTGATGTGGAGATGAAAGAAGATGTGAGCATCTGGTATCATGCAACGGTTCGTGGGGACAAGGAGTCCATCTTCATCGGACGAGGCAGTAATATTCAGGATAATTGTGTAGTGCATACAGGAGCGGAATATCCCGTAACCATAGGAGAAAATGTCACCATTGGACACAGCGCAGTCATTCATGGCTGTGCCATCGGGGACAATTCCCTGATTGGCATGGGAGCAATCTTGATGAACGGCAGCGTGATAGGAAAAAACTGCATTGTGGGAGCGGGAGCGCTGGTGACGGAGGGAATGAAGATTCCTGACAATTCCGTGGCAGTGGGCAATCCGGCAAAGGTGGTGCGCCGTACCACGGAGGAAGACATCGCCGCAAACTTAAGAAATGCGGCTTCTTATGTGGAGGATGCAAAACTTTCCGTATGTTGAACAATCTCCTGATACTCTGGGTATTCCTGTAAGAATTTTTCAATAATTTCAGGCTCTCCCCAATAATGCATGGGATAGACTTTTCTTACGGGAATTTTTTTAAAAAAATATAACATCCCTCTGGAGTAATTTTCCTTGAGCAGAGGGTCTAGTGGCAGAAATGCCGCATCAATGGTATTAACGGCAGCCGATTCAAGGGAGGCTGCCAAAAGATTAATTTCATGACGGTAACTGCCGGTCATCTGTTTATTATATTGCTCGGTCTGTTCGCTTCTGACCCAATCGTTTAAATCTCCCCCATGATAGAGAATGCCGTCAGGGCATGTTATGCAAAAGGCAACCCCGATATCCGTGGACTGAAAAGTGTCCAAACGAGTGTCACAGGGAAGCTCATATTGTTTGTGAAAAGTTACCGTGTTGACGGTCACATTTTCAGGGGGCGCCATTTTGGAGTTTCCCCTTTTGGAAGCAATTTTTTTGGAAAGTTCCTTAGGGAAAATGGCTGACACATATGTCATATTTTTCTGAGCAAGGATTTCAAAGATTTTTGGATTATAGTGGTCGGGATGGCTGTGGCTGGCAAAGACGAAAATCGGCTTGTCCGGTTTTAAGGTTGGAAGCGTACCCCTATAATAGTCAAATAAATAATAGCAGCGGCTGCATTCCACCAAAAATCCGCTGTGAAAAAGGTAGGTAATCTTAAAAGGGTTGCTACACATGTTGCACATAGGGGGAAGACTCCTTTCGGAAATGATTCTGGATTCGCAAATTTTTATCAGTCTGCACTTCGCCGATTTATCTGCTTGCAAATCATAGCAGTGGCACATCCTGAAATCAGTATGATAAGCAAATCAGCAGGAGCCAATACAATCGCTCCGATTCCCTGAAAAAGAAATCCGGAGCCGAAACGGTACAGATGACCATGTAACAAAATCATTTCGCCGATATACATAAGAAGTGTGGTGACAGCGGACAAGACTGCCGGAAGCAGAATGGACAATTTACCTCCTTTGCCGAGGGTAAACGAACCTGTGAAAACGCCTGCTGTAATGCCCAATAAAGCAAAAAATACCGACATCAATACTGCGGATATAGCTGGTACGGTGAGTTCTCCTGTGCGATAAAAAGATGTAAAGCAGGCCCAGATACACATTCCGAGAAAAGCAAGGCTTGTCACGGTCTGTATGGTTAAAGCTGTTTTTCTTGTATGGTCTCCCGAAGCAATCATTTTGGCAAAACCGTAAAAACAGTTGAGCAAAGATAAAATAATCACAATGGAAATCATATAGAAATGAAGCTTGAAAGCAGGAGAATATCCTCCAAGCAAAACATCCACAGCCTGCCATGTTCTGGTCTGATATTCCTCAGGGGGAACCATACATAGGCTCATCTGCCAGCTTTCCAGAGGGACCAATCTGGTGGTTTGCACAAGGATCTTAGTTTCCATCAGTCTTTCCGCAATAAAGAAAATTACAAGCGAAAAAACAGCGCCCCAACAGAAATCCCATNTCTGGNACAGCTTCCGAAACACAGNCATCAATGCTACACCCAAAATAACGGCAATGGAAATCGGCGTATAGGGAATAATATATTTAGGATAGCTTTCTATGGGAACAGTGCCATTTTGCAATATTTCCCCTGCTACCCGGATAGCCATATATATCGGATAAAAGGATGCTGCTACTACAGCGGCTAATGCAAACAGATAAAATCGCCAAAAGGATTTATTGTTCATTTTTATACCCCACATCCGCCAAAGCGGACTTAAACTCAATAGTTGAATGTAATTTACATATTATCATATCATGATATCTCATCCAATGCAATATCAGGAGGGATTTAGGAAATCTAAAATACAATAGTTGTTCGAAGATAGGAGAAAGGAACTTTCCGGTGAGACAAAATATAATGGTACCGCAGATATAATGGTTGACAAGCAGGGTATGATACGAGTAACATGATAGTATATGGAGGGTAAAATCTCTGCGGGAGATGGAGATCCTCTGAATATGTGCGAAAGGAATCTTGCTTATACTATGATAATTAATACAGCAGTGATTGCTGAAGGGGATTTGTGGGGAACAATCGTAGCACATCAGGGGAAAACATTTATGACCAAAAAGGGGCTGCCTTTTACTTATAGTATAAAGGGCGGAGAGCTTTTTACGGACAGAAGAGAGCGTTCTATAACAAAAAGTACCTTCGACAAAGCATATGAAAAACTGAAACTAGACTGCATGGGGGACAATCCTCCCCACAAAATAGCAGGTCCCAAAAGCCTGAATATGTATGGCGCACCCTATATATGGGCGGTGTTTATGGGGATTGGACTGATTGAGGAGGAAAATAAACAAGAAGTGCTGAAGTTTGATGAGTAATAAAGAAAAAGCTGAACAGTCGTAGTTCTTACGACGCGTTCAGCTTTTATTATGGAGCCCTGAATTGTAATTCCCTCAATTGCAATCTGAAATTCCATACCCTATATCCCGGATTGCACTTATAAGCACACTGATTTTGACTAAAGAGAGAGGTATGGATTCTCTCTTACAAATGAGTGAGACTGACTAGATAGTTGGTCTCATTTTTGTTATGCTTTGATTCTGGCGGCTGGAAAGGAGCTACCATGTCAAAGTTTTTATCTTATGAAGACCGTTTGATCATTGCAAAGGGCCTTCAGGAAAATGCGTCCTTTGGAGAGATAGCAAAGGAACTTGGAAAGGATCGGACGACTATCGCAAAGGAGATCAAAAAATACTCCTACGATAAGAAAAGCGGGCGCCCGGGGTATCCCTATAACCCCTGTAAGTTCCGTGTCACATGTAAGGCAAAGAAGCTCTGTGGCGGTGCCTGCAGCCATCAGTCAGCTTATAAATGCAGCCTCTGCTCAGAATGTACCCTGTACTGTCCTGATTTTGAGGAGGATGTCTGCTCGGTGAAGAGCAGACCGCCTTATGTCTGCAACGGCTGCGGAAAACTCCCAAAGTGTACTCTCCTAAAGCGGATCTATGATCCTGCTGATGCACATGAGATGGCACATCATGCCATATCTGAGTCCAGGACCGGCATCCTTTCAAATGAGGATGACATCACAAGGATAAACAGAATCATAAGTCCTCTGGTACGCAATGGGCAGTCCCTCCATCAGGTCTATCTGGATCATATCGATGACCTGATGTGCAGTGAAAAGACCCTGTATAACTATGTTGATGCTGGGCTTTTCGATATCAGGAACATTGACCTGCCGCGCAAGGTGAAGTACCGTCCACGCTATAAACAGCCGGAGTTCAAGGTGGACAGAGGATGCCGGCTTGGACGCAGCTACCCGGATTTCCAGAAGTTCATGGAAGAGAATCCGGAAACTACTGTAGTACAGATGGACAGTGTCATAGGACGGCAGGGCGGTAAATGCCTTCTGACAATGCATTTCGTTGAGACAAGCCTGATGCTTGCTTTTCTCAGGGAAGCAAACACATCCGCATCTGTCATACATATCATCAATGCATTGGACAGGGTCCTGGGTGCAGAGGATTTTAACCGGCTGTTTCCGGTCATCCTTACCGATAACGGAAGTGAGTTCTCAAATCCGAAAGAGATCGAATATCGTGAAAAGATTCCCCGCTCACGGACAAGGGTATTCTACTGCGATCCGGGCTCCCCTTACCAGAAAGGTGCGTGTGAGGTCAACCATGAACTGATCCGCCGTATCCTCCCCAAAGGGACAAGTTTTGATGACCTGACCCAGAAAGACATCTTCCTGATGATGGACCACATCAACTCCTATAAAAGGAAAAAGCTGAACAACCGTAGCCCATACGACGCGTTCAGCTTTTATTACGGAGAAGAACTGCTTAAGAGACTGGGATGTTCTAAGGTTGCCGCCGAAGACATCATCTTAAAGCCGAANCTTCTCAAAAAGTAACAGATAAANCTGCATGAGCCGCCAGAAAACAACANCCTTATCACANCAGCCAGGGATGGATTCTCCGAATACAAAAATTTCGAGCGGGAATNGATCTCTTATTGGCGTACGNAGATTTANTGCTGAATGCATTATAACATGTCANGGTACAAATGAAAATACGGGAATTTCNCTTACAAAACGGGAGTTTCGTTTACAAAAGGGGAATCTCGTTTACAAAAGTAGNTTTTCATTTACAAAACGGGAGTCTTGGGTTACAAACGGGA
>WFLX010102759.1_pt1 | contig 18702 bp, 18 predicted proteins | sample 4967041 | NCBI WGS metagenome assembly WFLX01 (sample SAMN12857096, study PRJNA449069) | gut metagenome | isolation source: stool from male and female vole | host: Microtus ochrogaster | place: USA:Florida | collected 2017
GTCGCCGACTACGTGAAAGCGGGAGTGGAGTGGAACATGAACAAAAACTACGGAGCCGGAGAAGTCTATGACATCACCCGCCCCCTGACCGCCGGCAATAACTCGCGCCCGCGTCCCTACAGTGACATCCCGGCGATGCACCAGATGTCGGCATACGTTGAAAACGACATGCGCCTGTTTGCCGGCAACCACACTTTCCATGTCATTGCCGGAGTGAGAGGCACGTCGCTCCTGAATCTGGACTCAAAATTTTCGCTTCACAACAAGGTCTACTTTGATCCGCGAGTAAACGCAACATGGACTCTCCCCCAACTCGAAGTAAAGCGTTTCCCCATCAGCTGGGAGATTTCGGGCGGCTTCGGATGGCACACCAAGATGCCTGTCGCAGCCTTCCTATACCCCGACAAGCTCTATTCCGATTTCGAGCAGCTCAATTACTATCACAACAACCCCGACTACCGCACCATGAATGTGATGACATTTGTAGAAGACTTGACCAATTATAACTTAAAAGCGGCACGCAATTTCAAATGGGAAGTCAGAGGCGACATCAGCTACCGCAGTAACCGTCTATCCGTCACATATTTCCGTGAGAAGATGACCGACGGATTCCGTCATTCAGGAACCGTCCACCGCTACACCTACCGCCGTTATGACGCTTCTCAATTCAATCCCGAAAGCGTTGACCGCGCTCCGCTCATCGAAGAACTGCCCTATACCGAAACAACGGGTCAATACGTAAGGACCCATGTCACCAACGGAAGCTCAACGGTTAAAGAGGGTATTGAATACACTTTCCAATCGCGCCGATTCCCGAAATCCCACACCCGCATAACTGTGTCGGGCGCCTATTTCAAGACCAAAAACAACAACAGCCAGCCATTGTGGTACAAGCCCTCCATAATCGTCGACAACCACGAACTCCAATACATAGGGCTCTACGACGATACCGACGGAAGCATCTACCGCAGTTTCAACACCAATGTCATGCTGGACACCGACATCCCTTCGTTGAATCTCAATTTCTCACTCACGATAGAAAACCTTTGGTTCACTTCGCGACAAACAATGTGGCGCGACGGAATCCCAACCCACTATCTCGATCCTGACGGTGAATTGCGCCCCTACACTGCCGATTCGCAAAAGAATCCCTATCTCGTGCAACTCATACGCAATTTCTCCTCAACAGCATTCGAGCGCCTTACCGTTCCGGCTGAGACCAACTTCAATCTTAAAGCCACGAAACAATTCTGGTCCAACCGCATCGGCATAGCCCTCTATGTGAACCGTCTCTTCTCAATCCATCCCGACTATAAACGCTACGGGATGACGATAAGGCGCTACTCATCGCCCTATTTTGGAATGGAACTCAATTTTAAAATTTAATCAATATGCAACTCTACAACATCAAGAACCTTGCCTTAGGCATCCTTCTCTCCGGAGCGCTCGCATTCACAGCGACTTCATGCTCCGACGACGATTCGGTAACCACCTATCCCATCGTAATCAACCAGACTCTCCCCTCGGAACTCCCTGCCAATGCGGTCATCACCTCGGGCACCATCTCTTATACCGAACTCAACTCAGGACGAGTTTATAGCTTCGAGCTCCCACTGCCCGCTGAAGCCGAGATACCCGCAGGAACCTACGATATCGAAGGACAGATGGCAGTCAAATACACCAACGACGAGGGAGTCACCGTTGAAAAGACTCTCCGTGCCGCAAGCCGCCAGGTAGTAATCAGCGACGACAACAAGATTTCAAGCTTGAACTGGTTCTTTTTCAATCCCGACAACACTCTCGTTTTCGGCGAGATATTCTTCACCGGGACTCTCAATGCAAAAGGCACCAACGGTCTATATGACACCTATGTGACCATCTACAACAACACCGACGAAGTCCAGTATGCCGACGGGCTCGCAATCGTCGAGAGCAAACTCAGCAATGTTTCAACCGACCAGATTCTAACCCCCGCCAATGATCCGGAAGCCAATTTCACAGTTCAGGCTGTCTACGTCATCCCCGGCTCAGGCACCGATGTCAAAATCGAGCCCGGAAAGTCGATTAAAATCGTTGACCAGGCTATCAACTGGGGCGAAGAAGTGCCCGGAGCGCTCAACCACACCGATGCCGATTTCGAATGGTATGACGAAACAACCTCGGCTTCAATCAAGGACACTGACAACCCCAACGTGAAAAACCTTGACAAATGGTACTCCTACTCAGCAACCATCTGGCTCCCCTCAAACCAGTGCAACCGTTCTTACGCGCTTGTTAAATTCCCCGAAGGGATGACAGCCGACAAATTCCTTGCCGACTATGTGGGCGACTACGAATATATCAACAGCGCCACCGGCACCCAGATGAAAGGCACTAAGTGCTATCTCATCAAGTATGACTGGATTCTCGACGGTGTCAATCTGTCTCCCACCGAAAAATGGACAACAGGAGCGTTGAGCGTTGCTACCGACATGAGCTATTCCGCCATCAGCGAAAAGAATGCCGACAAGAACCGATTCGGCAAAAAATTCGCCCGCAAGCAAGCCGGAGTGTCGGCAGCAGGAAATATCATCCTCATGGACACCAACGACTCGGCAACCGATTTTGAAGTCTCATCTGTAAATTAATAATGAATCCAACCCTCCGCAGGTCAATCATGCTGTTTTCCGTCGTGGCGCAATCAATCCTCGCCACGGCGGGAAACAATGTGATTATCGACAGGATAGCAAGCTCCTCTCTACCGCTCTACAGGGTGGAGACCGCCGGCTATCTCGTCAATCCCGCAACATCTTTCTTCCGCGACTCGACATCACTTTCATCCGTCAGCTTGTCGGCACGCCTCAGCAAGGAGGCTCAGCCGGTCATGGAGCAAAACGGAACGGGCGACCGACTGCTGTCAATCGGAGTCGCCTCCTATCAGCGTCTGGCATCCGAAATGGCAGTGTGGGGCGATGCGTCCTACACAACAGGAACCTATAAAAACATCAGGTGGACCAACTGCATCGACTATGATTATGTGGCTCCCTACGTGCTCGGCGATGAAGTCGGCGGCGACCTTCAGACCCAGGCTTACCGATTTGCCGGCGGAATAGCACGCAATTGCAACCGCTGGACTTTTGGCGCCATGCTCAACTACCGTGCCGAAATAGCCAGCCGCGACCGCGATCCCAGAGTAAAGACCGTTGTGTCAGATCTCAACGCCGCGATCGGCGCCGCTTTCCGTTTCAACAGGCGATATGTGGCGGGGTTAAACGGAGGAATCAGCATCTACAATCAGAACTGCGACGTGGATTTCTACAATCCATTAAACGACATAAATATCTACACGTTGACAGGCATGGGCACCTACTACAAGCGTTTCATGGGCAATGCCAATAAGAGCAGCGGCTACAATTCGATCGGATTCTCAGCCTCGGCTCAATTACTATCGGTCGACAAATCGGGGCTGAAGGCAATCCTATCGGTCAAAAGCTATCGCATGAAGCAACAACTGAGAAACTACAACAACCTTACCTTAGGATTCACCGACAACACCATCCTTTCGGGAGCGGCATCCTATTGCCTCTCTCCGTCAAGCTCCCTGACAATCGAACCGGTGTTAAGCGGCATGGCACGCATGAGAAAAGGGACCGAAAACATTTTCGGAACCTCTTCAGGAGCGAGCTACGACAAAATAGGGTCAAGCTCACCCTACCGACATGAATCCTATTCCGCAACAGTTTCGGTTCCGATCCAGTGGCGTGTCAACGATGTCTATGTCACCACAACCCCCTTCTTCTCTATTTTCCACGACAAGGAAAGTTACACCGATCCTTTACGCAAAACCGATGTCACCCATTTCATACCCGGGATTGAGGAAAACGTCGCCCTCACCCGCGGCGACTGGTGGTGGAGCGTAAACCTCAACGGCAGCTACCGCATGTCGAGCTCAGGCACGCCACTGTGGACCGATCTCGACACTTCATCGGCGCTCGGCAAGTGCCAGCTTAACAATTATGCCATGCTCGCCGCCGACTGCGTTGACGGCTCGATTGACGTAGGCGTAGCTCGTGCCATCGGGAAAATAGCACTCAAAGGAAACATTTTTTACTCCATCCGCCACTACCTCCGCCACGGCAACGACAATGCCGCCGGAATCACTGTCGGAATATATTTTTAACCACGATTATGATCAACGATACAACGCCGGTAATATCCGTCAAGCATCTCACTCAGCGCTACGGTTCAGGAAGAATAATCTACAGCGACCTGAATTTCGAGATTCCCAAAGGCTCCATTCTCGGACTGCTGGGAAAGAACGGAACAGGCAAGACCACAACAATCAATATCCTCATGGGCTACCTGAAGCCCGTTGAGGGAGAATGTCGCATATTCGGCGAGAAAATCACCGAGCTCTCCCCGGCGGCAAGAGAAAGAATAGCCCTCCTTATCGAAGGGCATGTGCAGTATTCATTCATGACAATCTCCCAGATAGAGAAATTCTATTCCCGCTTCTATCGCAACTGGAACAGGGAGGCATACTATGAATTGATGAAAAAGCTCCATGTGTCGCCCAATCAGAAAATATCGACCATGTCGTGCGGACAGCGTTCTCAAGTGGCGCTTGGACTCATTCTCGCCCAGAATGCCGACCTTCTCGTGCTCGACGACTTCTCGCTGGGGCTCGATCCCGGCTACCGCAGGCTCTTTGTCGACTATCTCCACGATTTCGCCAAGTCCGAGAACAAAACAGTGTTCATGACCTCCCACATCATTCAGGACCTTGAACGCCTGATAGACGACTGCATCATTCTTGACTATGGTAAAATCCTGACCCACACTTCAGTCGACCGGTTGCTATCCGAATTCTCCAAGTTTCGGTTCACCACTACCGACGATTCTCCCCTCCCCGACGACGAGAATTTAATCAACCCCTATCGAATCAAAAACGAGGTCGAAGTTTATTCTTTCAAATCAGCCGATTACGTAAAGCAAGCTCTTGATCGACAAGGAATTATTTACTATTCTTTCCGAAAACAGGAAATGAATCTTGAAGACGCTTTCATCGGCTTAACCGGTAAATATTAAAAGATTATGTTCAAAGCTTTACTTTTCAAAGAATGGCTGAAAACGCGTCAGGTGTTCTTCATTTCGCTCATCCTCACCGCCGCAGTTTCAACTTACGTTATTCTCATGATGGCTCGCCTCATTCAGCTCAAGGGGGTCGACCATCTCTGGTTAATAATGATTTTGAAGGACAATTCATTTGTCGACACGTTAAAATACATTCCCACTCTCGTCGGAATTGCGATCGCCGTGGCTCAGATGGTTCCTGAAATGTCACAAAAAAGGCTCAAGCTCACTCTCCATCTGCCCTATCCTCAATTCACGATGGTAGGCATAATGCTTGCCACCGGGATTGCTGAACTCCTCTTCATATATCTCATCCAGCTTGCGGCAATCGGCATNTACGATTCNGGCATTCTCCCCTCCGAGCTCACGTGGCGAGTNTTGCTGACGATGATTCCCTGGTGTTTCGCAGGGTTCTCGGCTTATCTGTTCACTTGCTCCATCTGCCTGGAAGGAACATGGAAAAGACGCATCATGCTCGCCTTGCTCGGCATTGCAGTCCTGTTCGCCTATTTCGCCCAGCCCGCGCTTGAGGCATACAATTCAGTCCTACTCCTCATCTTCTTATTCATCTGCTTGTCAGTAATCCTGCCTTTTGGCTCAATAATTCGGTTCAAGGAGGGCCGTCAGTAAAGTCATGAAGAAATGTTATATCATATTTTTGAGCCTGCTATCCATTCTTGTCATGTCATGGTTCCTGCCCTGGCTCTACTTCATCATTTTCCCGGTGGGAGGCAATGATCCTTTTGTAGCATGGTCGCCGGTGAATGACTCGTTTATCATCACCGAAACCGGCGATGCGTCAGGCACAATCCACGGCATCGACAATGCGTTGCGTTACACAAAGGAGGACCGCGACTCCCTGCTACCACAGATTTACTACACCCAGTTGGTGGCGCGCGACAAATTGCCCGACTCCATCAAAGGTTATGAAACGACCATTCCCGTGTTCAAGCACTCTCAATGGGTATTCAATTCATCGCCAAGGGACATCAACAAGGTAAACGCCAAAGTGTATCTCATGATGGAGTCTATGCCAGAACGATTTGAACTTGAGGATCCCGATGTCATTTTCCGAGTGTCGGACAACAAAGATATTGAGTTTATCGACATCATCACCAATCAAGGCAACCAAGGCAAGTCGCGCCGATTCTCCGAAATATTCAGCCGCAACGGGTTCAACTTTCCTATCAAATCGGCATCAGCCAATGTCACTACCCGCAAGCAATATGACGAAGGCTATCTTCTCGCCGACAATTCAGGGAAACTTTATCATCTGAAAATGCAGGCGGGACGACCTTTTATGGTGAAAGCCGACACCCCCGACTCGATTATCGCCGAGCATGTGTTCATCATGGAAAACGCCGACCAACGTCATCTCGGACTCGTTATCGACAGCAACAGCAACCTCTATGCGTTTGAGAAAGAGGGGCATCGCCTTGTGCATTTGCCGGTGGGCAAAATCGACCCGACGAAACAAAAATTCTCCATCGTCAAAAACCTGTTCAACTGGGTGGTGAAAGTAAACGGCGAAGAAAGCGTGAGATGGATCGCACTGGATTCCGACGACTATTCCGTGCTTGGCGAATACTCACGCCGTTACCCCGAAAGCTCCGTCATCAAAGCTGCGTCTTTCATTTTCCCCTTCCAGCTATCAATCACCTCCTATTATGACTGCCTGGCAAAACCCCGGTTCAGCGACTTCTCGGCAAATGCGATATACCTCAATATCATACTCGCTGCAGCCATCGTCGCCATCTATCGCCGCCGCAACAAAAAATTCTTAGCCGCAAATGCTGTTACCGTGCTTATTTTCGGTATCTTTGCATTCATTCCACTATTAATAATCAATGAATAACTAAAAATAAATCAATTATGAAAAAGAACATCTTTATTGCATTGGCGGTTGCCGCTTCCGCTTTTCTTTACTCTTGCGGAAACTCAAGCAACAACTCAGCGCAGGAATCAGCCGACGATTCATCAGCTATGACCGTCGACCAGGTCCTCTCCGATGCCTCTCAGCTCGTGGGCGACACCATCACCGTTGAAGGAGTTTGCTCCCACCTATGCAAGCACGGCGGCAGAAAAGCCTTCGTCCTTGGAAGCGCCGACTCGCTCCTGCTCCGCTGCGAAGCTTTCCCCATAATGGGAACACCTTTCTCTAAGGACGCTGTCCACAAGCCCATCGCCGTCAAGGGAATCCTCAAAGAAGAGCGTGTTGACGAAAACACAGTCGCCGAGATGGAACACCAGTACGCAATGCTCAACTCCCAGAATGACGCTGCCGAGCAATTCTCAGAAACCACCGAGAAAGCAGCCGAACCCACCGGAGGATGCGACACCGAACGCACAGCACGCGGACAAAAAGATCTCAATTCATTCGCCGATCGCATCGCCAACTACAGGGCGCGTATTGCCGAACGAAACGAAAAAGAGGGCAAACCCTACCTCTCTTTTTACTATCTTGAAGCGATTTCCTACGAAATCCTCCCCGAATAATTTTGATAATCAAATTAAAAACCTTACCTTTGCACCGCTTTAATACAAACATAAACAAATAAAAAATGGCAACTAAAATCAGATTACAGCGTCACGGACGCAAAAACTATGCGTTCTATCCCATTGTAATCGCCGATAGCAGGGCACCACGTGATGGTAGATTTATTGAAAGGATAGGTTCTTATAATCCGAACACTAATCCTGCTACAGTAACATTGAACTTCGAACGTGCTTTGTATTGGCTTAACGTCGGCGCTCAACCCACCGACACAGTGCGCACAATCCTTTCTCGCGAAGGTGTACTTCTCATGAAGCATCTTCAGGGCGGTGTCAAGAAAGGCGCATTCAACGAAGAAGAAGCTCAGCGTCGTTTCGAGGCTTGGAAAGCTCAGCGTCAGTCAGCTGTCGATGCAGTGAAGACTGCTGTTGCAAGCAAGAAAGAGCTCGAATTGAAGCAGCGTCTCGAAGCAGAAACTGCTAAGAACAAAGTGAAAGCTGAAGAAGTAGCTAAAAAGAAAGCTGAACTCGCTGCCGCTAAGGCTGAAGAAGAAGCTGCAAAAGCTGCTGAAGAATCTGCCGCCGGCAACGAAGCTCCCGCTGAAGAAGCTGCTGCAGAATAAACCCTATTGCGACACACTTGCCGCTAAAACGCCGATAACGCCACCGCGCTATCGGCGTTTTCATTTCCATCACCCCCGTATCGCCGTCAATAGGTGGCGACATGCAACGGCACCGACAGGGGCTAACCGTAAATGCCGCCTACGGCGACATTTAATCACAGAAAAAGAACCCGTAAGGGTTCTTCTAATAAATAGCAGGAGGTTTGCCGCAGGTGATTAACCCATATCGAGCGAAGCAACTCCATGAGGAGTGCAAGAGGCGTTATGCTTCTTCTTGGATGATAAGGAGGGAGTCGCCTGATTTGAGTTTGACCGAACCGTTGGGCACGATGTAGCGAGAGCCGCGTTTGATCATCATTACCAGCGAACCCGCCGGAAGGTGCATATCTCTCAAGGTGTTTCCACCGGCAAGCTTTTCTTCAGTGAGGTTAACAGTGTAAAGGGTGGACTTAAGCTCNTCGGGCAACTCGATACCGAAGTCGTCATCCTCTTCGGAATCGGCATCGACAAGCTTCAGCTTACGCGCCGCCGAAATAACGGTAGTGCCCTGTATCAGCAACGAAAGGAGCGTGACGAAAAACACAATATTGAATATCTGTTCCGCGCCCTCGACGCCAGCCACTACGGGATATGTCGCAAATATGATGGGGACAGCTCCGCGCAATCCCACCCATGAGATAAACGCTTTCGATCGAAGAGAAATTTTGTGAAGCGGAGCGAGTGAAAGCATCACGCTTAACGGACGCCCTATAACAATCATGAAAATGCCGATAAGAAGCGACACGGCGGCTACATCGAGCATCTCGTGNGGATTGACAAGCAATCCGAGCATGAGGAACACCACAATCTGAGCAAGCCATGTCATTCCGCCAATGAATTTAGTGATNCTCTTGTGGGATTGNANCCCGGNATTNCCTATCACGATTCCACATATATAAACGGCGAGATAACCGTTTCCGGCAAGATCGGTAGTGACGGCAAAGGTGAAAAAGACACAGCCTATAATGAGAATCGAAATCATTGACACAGCTTGCGACGGATCTTCCTGAGTCTCCGACTTGCTGCCAAATCGCCTGTAAATGCTGATGAGCCACAAGGTAAATTTTCCCATGATGAAACCGCCGGCTATGCCTACGCCAAACTGAAGCACAAGTTCCAGCGCAATGTCTCCAGCCGAAAGGCTTCCGCTGACGGTAAGCGCTTGGATCAAGATGATCGTCAGCATATATGCCATCGGGTCGTTAGAGCCGCTCTCCAACTCAAGCATGGGGCGGAGATTGTGCTTCAACCCCACCTTCTGGCTGCCGAGAATGCCAAATACCGAGGCTGAATCGGTCGATGACATCGTGGCGGCAAGCAGCAACGACGGCAAGAACGCAAAATGGATATTGGTCCATGACATCCCTGAAAGCCACCAGATGAACAACCCCGTGATGAGCGCCGTAAAAAGCACTCCCACCGTAGAGAGAATTAGTCCGGGCAAAATCACGGGACGGATTGAGGATATCTTCGTATCGAGACCTCCGGAAAACAGGATTATACACAACGCAATCATGCCGATGAACTGTGCCGTTCCCATGTCGCTGAACTGGATTCCAAGCCCGTCAGAGCCAAAGCCCATACCCACAAGGAGGAAGATGAGCAACAACGGCAACCCGAAACGATAGCTTGACTTGCCAATAAGGACTCCCGCGATGAGGAGAGTGGACCCGATTAGGATTATATTCTCAGAAGTGATGAATTCCATAGGCTGTCAAGGACACATCATTTGCCAAAAAGGTTGTCGTAAATTATATCAGTGGCGCCTATGTTGGACTTAATGTATTTGCCGGCAGCAGCGCCTGCTTCAGCAAGAGCCTTTTCATCGTTGATGAAGCGGTCCATTATTTCATTGAACCGGGCATTTTCGCTGAAAGACACTCCTCCACCGTTAGCGATGAGATNGCCGGCTNCCTTGAACTTCTTATGGTTAGGTCCGAAAANAACNGGAATACNATANACCGCCGCCTCGTTGAGATTATGAATACCCACACCGAAACCGCCACCGATATAAGCGATGTCACCATAGGTGTAAGCACTCGACAACTTTCCGAAACAGTCGATTATGAGGCAATCGGCTTTCGCCGCCTCCTCGGGAGTGGTGTTGGAAATTCTCACATAGGGGCGCTTGAGCTGTCCTGCAATCTCTTTAATGCGACTCTCGTCAATCTCATGGGGGGCGATAATCAGTTTAAGCTCGGGATGAGAATTGAAATAAGGAATTATATGCGCCTCGTCGGGCTGCCATGTACTTCCGGCAACGAGCGTCAGCTTGTTCTTGTCGACAAAGCTCTCAATTTCCGGAATTTTGACGCATGACGACATGATGTCGGTGACACGGTCAAAACGGGTGTCGCCCGCAACTGTCACGTTGTCGATGCCGATTCCGGCAAGAAGGAGCTTCGACCGTTCATCCTGCACATAAATGCGTGTGTAGCATTTGAGCATCTTGCGGAACGTGCCCCCCCACGGTTTAAAAAACACCTGCGAGGGTCGGAAGATAGCCGATATTATATATGTAGGTATCCTGCGACGTTTAAGCTCGGCGAGATAATTGCCCCAAAATTCATACTTGACAAAAATAGCCATGCTCGGATTCACAATGTCAAGAAACTCCCTCACCCGGCTTTTCAAATCGAACGGCAGATAGCTCACCACATCCACCAGCGGAAAGTTTTTTCTCACCTCATAGCCTGAAGGGGAGAAAAACGTGAGAAGTATCTTCCGGTCAGGATTCTCCCGGCGGAGACGCTCAATCAACGGTCGACCCTGCTCGAACTCACCCAGCGAAGCGGCATGAATCCACACATAACGCTCACCCGGCTTAATTGATGCCCGCAGGTGGGACAAGGCGGCTTTTTCCCCTGCAGCAAGTTTTTTAAGCTTCTCATTGCGACAGGCGCCGACATTTATCCCCGCGCCCATAAGGCGAATGGCAAGATTGTAGAGAGGATTCATTTCCGTCAGATTGCGATTTCCTTTATTGCGCGCTCGATGCGCTTAACGGTTTCCTCCTTTCCAAGAAGCTCGGTGATGTCAAACATGTGAGGACCCTTGCACTCGCCAACAACGGCAAGACGGAATGCATTCATCACATTTCCGAGATGATAGCCCTTGTCGGCTATCCATCCGAGAACGATAGGCTCGGCAGCAGCTGAACTGAAATCATCAATATTATTCAGCACATCGATAAGCTCGGTCATGATGCGCGGAGTCTCCTCCGACCAGCGTTTCTTAATATCCTTAGGATTATATTCGGCAGGAGCCACGAAGAAGAATTTCGCATGATCCCACAAGTCTTTCACAAAGTAGATGCGACCTTTAACCAGCCCTACCACTTTCGCGAGGAATTCATCGGAATAAGCTCCGGCATCAACTCCATGAGCGGCAAGAACAGGCTTGAATAGTTCCGCAAGCTCAGCATCGGGCATCTTCTGAAGATATTCGTGGTTGAACCAACGTCCTTTTTCAAAGTCAAATTTCGCGCCCGAACGGGAGCAATGGGCGAAGTCAAATTTAGAGATAAGCTCGTCCATCGACATTATTTCGGTGTCATCGCCGGGATTCCATCCAAGCAACGCAAGGAAATTGACAACAGCCTCGGGAAGATAGCCCGATTCGCGATAACCTGATGACACTTCACCGCCTTCAGGATGCCATTCGAGCGGGAACACCGGGAAACCGAGACGGTCGCCGTCGCGCTTGCTGAGCTTTCCTTTTCCGTCGGGCTTGAGAAGCAGCGGCAGGTGGACAAACTGAGGAGCCGTGTCGCTCCAGCCGAAAGCGTCATAGAGCAGCACGTGGAGCGGAGCCGACGGCAACCACTCCTCGCCGCGGATCACATGGCTGACCTCCATGAGGTGGTCATCGACAATATTTGCGAGATGATAGGTAGGCAGGTCGTCAGCGCTTTTATAAAGCACCTTGTCATCCAGCACCGATGAATTTATAGTCACCTTGCCGCGGAGCAGGTCGTTGACTTCGACATCCACCCCCGGCTCGATTTTAAATCTCACTACATATTGATTCCCGTCGGCAATAAGGCGGTCAACCTCCTCCTTGGGAAGAGTCAGCGAATTGCGCATAGACATGCGGGTCGATGCGTCATACTGGAAATTGGGAACCTCCGCACGCTTTGCCTCAAGCTCGGCGGGAGTGTCGAACGCAATATAAGCCTTGCCGTTGTCAAGCAGCTTCTTAACATACTCGCGATAGATGTCGCGGCGCTGGCTCTGCTTGTAAGGACCGTAATTACCGCCCTCCTTGACACCCTCGTCAACGGTGATGCCAAGCCAGGCAAGAGAGTCGTTGATATATTGCTCAGCTCCGGGGACGAAACGGTTAGAGTCGGTATCCTCGATGCGAAGAATCATGTCACCGCCATTTTTGCGGGCGAAAAGATAGTTATATAGGGCTGTGCGCACGCCGCCTATGTGGAGTGGTCCTGTGGGCGACGGAGCGAATCTTACTCTTACTTTACGGTTCATATCTCTATGTTGATGAATTTTTTTGCAAAATTAACAATAATTTATGACAGAATGCTATCTGCCATCGATAATTTCGCTTAACAGGGCTATAAAGCGCCGATTATCTCGGCGTAGCCCCGGTATAGAAAGCGCGCACTTTGCCAAGCGGAAGCGCTCCCTCAAGCTTCACGGGAATACGGCTGTCGTCAACGGTAATCCACGTGTCCATCGCATCGGACGACACCGATCCCTTCATTGTGAATGAGAACACAAGGTGGTAGGTGGTCCATGTCTTGCCATTGAATGTGATGGTTTCAATCCCTTTATAGGCAACCGAAAGCCTTTCAGCATTTTTGCCGGAAAGGATAGCCACATTTATCGTCGCTCCGGGGCGCTTGGTCGAAAAATCCAATGACCGCAAATAGTAGAACACGGAAAGCATGTCGAGCGCCGGACTCTTGGCGTAGAGCACTGTGTCGGTGCGGCTTATCGGACCTCCGTTTTTCGAGCGCAAGCGCGTGGCATATCCGGTCACATCGCCGTTTGCCACTGAAAATTTAACCACATCATTGCCATATCTCACGCCTTCGTGAGTGATTTTCTGATACTCCACGGGCAGACACGAGGGGCGTATCATGGTTGAGATAAGCGTGTCGCGCACCATGAGAATCTTGTCGGCCCATGGCAATGTCGACGCCGCAAGTTTAGCCTGATAATAAGGTCCGTCATTTCTCAGAGAGAGCACCGCCGTTGCGGCATCTTTGTTAATAAGCCCCCATTTATAAGTGATGACGTAATGCAAGTCTTCATCAAGAAGATCGATAGCCGATGACGGCAGCGAAAACGCAAGCATAGCACACAAAACCGATAAACGCGTCAATACGGTTCTAAAATATCTTTTAGTATACATCTGAAAATATATTAATTTTAATTAAATATATTGTATCATAGATAATACAATCCAAGCCGCCCCAAAGTTCATCCCGCCCCTCTTGTGACAGCAGAAAAATTTATTCGTTGAACGGCAAGGAATGGCGAATCGACTGCTCGATGCGCTTGTTGCGCCAACATTTGCGGCACACCGCTATATAGCGGTCGTCGCCGCCTATCTCAAGCTGGTCGCCTTCGGTCACGAAATCTCCCTCGGAGTCTATGCGGGCGTTGACAATTGTTTTCCTGCCACAGGTGCAAGTGCTCTTTATCTCATCGATCGTGTCGGCAATTTCAAACAACCGTCTCGACCCCTCAAACAAGTGGGTCTGGAAATCGGTTCTGAGCCCGTAGCAAATGACATTGCTGCCATAGTCGTCGACAATGCGGGCAAGCTGATCCACCTGCTCGGCGCTAAGAAACTGCGCCTCGTCGATCAAGAACCAGTCAATCACCGTCATCGTCTGCTCAAACATGTCCTGAGCAAGCTGATACAAGTCGGTGTCGGGATATATCCATGAGCATGCGCGCTGAATTCCAATGCGCGATCGAATCACGTTTTCCTTCTCACGGGTGTCCACGACCGGTTTCAAACATGCGTAGGTCATGCCGCGCTCTTCAAAGTTATATGCGGTGGTAAGCAACAGGGCGGTCTTAGCCGATCCCATGGTGCCGTAGCGGAAATATAGCTTGCCTTTTCGGTTCATCACGGTGTCATAAAAAGTTTGAGAGAGTAAAGTTATAGATAAATCCGGTAAATGCAATAAGAAAAACCGACTTTAATCCACGGGGCTATAAAACAAAATGAGACGCATCCTGCTACAGGAGCGTCTCATTTCGGGTTCTGTTAAGCGTGTTAAGCCTTAGCTTCGGGAGCCACGTTTACAAACTGGCGTCCGTTTTTGCCTTCAGTGAACACAACAACACCGTCAACAAGAGCGTAAAGAGTGTGATCTTTACCCATACCTACATTTTCACCGGGATGGTGAACGGTACCGCGCTGACGCTTAATGATGTTGCCTGCTTTAGCATGCTGACCACCGAAAATCTTAACACCAAGTCGTTTGCTTTCTGATTCACGACCGTTCTTAGAACTACCTACACCTTTCTTATGTGCCATGTCTGTTTAAGATTTTAATGGGTTAAGCTACTAATTCTTTAATCACAACTTTGGTGAAGCACTGGCGATGGCCGTTTTTGCGGCGATAGCCTTTACGTCTTTTTTTCTTGAAGACGATTACTTTGTCACCTTTTACGAGCGGGGTTGCCACTTCGCAAACTACTTTCGCACCTTCTACGGTAGGCGCGCCAACCTTTACGTTGCCGTCGGCATCGACCAAAAGAACACGGTCAAATTCAACTGTTTCGCCCTCTTTTTTGTCATCACCGAGGTAGTGAACATACAAGAACTTTCCGGCTTCTGCCTTGAACTGCTGTCCTTGAATTTCTACGATAGCGTACATCTGTTAATTAAAATATTACAGGTTAACTCCGTCAGGCGAGCATCCTTATGGCGCTTCTTTACGAGCCCGTGCGGAAAAATTGCCCACAAAGTTACGACTTTCCTCCTGATCTACAAAATTATTCCACAATCTTTTTTATGAAATTTTTATGTATAAACCCGCACAAGGGGCGTGGCGCTATTTTTTATCAATGTAAGGGAGAATGACAGTTTCAAAGTTCTCGCGGGAGATGATGCGGTAATGAAAATGAACGGAGTCGTTGAATCGCTTGCTGTGATGCGCAATGTAGTCGCCACGTCCAAATTGCTCGGCAAGAGCCGCACGGTCAATATCTTCATCGATAAATGCGAGCTTTTTTCCCATAATCACGCTGTCAATTTCACTCCATGTCTTCATCCATTCTTCACCCGATGGCGGCGTTATGCCCTGAACGCTCTCAACAAAAGCGCGGAAGAAAACGTCGTAGGGGACCACACTGTCGCGAAGAAGCGAGAGATTGACCCTGTAGAAATTGCCCTTATAGCCGGTCTTTTCATAGAGAGGTCCATCAAACGGTCCTTCCCCGGAAAGTTCATGACGCAGATAGCGCCCTGACGCGGCTGTGTCATTGAGAATGTGCCCGGGTCCGAAGAAATCCTGCATGAAGTTTTTATACACGTCGCGATATTGCGACACGGGGTAATTGGAAAGTTGATAATCCAATGTGGCTGATATAGAATCGGCAACTGATGGGGAGTCAACAGGCTGCGCGCCGTTATTATGCGAGCAGGACACCGCCGCNCATAACACCGCGATGGCAAANAGAAGTCTTGATTTCATTGTAATAAGGAAGGCATATTGTCGATTACGGAATTTAGTCGGCACCCATTGATGCCGCGCAAAGGTAATCATCCCATTCAAATTATGCAACCTCATCAAATAGACCGGAGGATAAGTTTTCTCATTAGCGGAAAGTAGCTATCTTTGCAAAAGATGGTAGAACAATCCGCCCTTCAATTAGCGGAATATGCAAATTTGATTATGAAACGAATCGCAATATTTGCTTCAGGCAACGGCTCAAACGCTGAAAACATAATTAGATACTTCCGGGAGAATCCCCGCAACGCTGAAGTGGCGCTGGTCGTGTGCAACAAACCCGACGCAATGGTTCTTGAACGCGCAAGCAAACTTGGGGTCGACACAGCCGTCATGACACGAGCCGACATCAACGATCCCGAAAAGATGCTCAAGCTCATGGACGAATATGAGATCGGTTCAATCGCTCTCGCCGGCTTCCTNCTGATGGTGCCGTCGTTTCTGATTGAACGCTATGAGGGTCGCATTGTCAACATCCATCCTTCGCTGCTGCCAAAATATGGAGGCAAAGGGATGTATGGCAAGCACATTCATGAAGCCGTCGTTGCTGCAGGGGAAAAGGAGACCGGAATCACCGTCCATTTCGTAAGTGAGGATTGCGACGGGGGCGACATAATTTTCCAAAAGTCCATACCCGTCGANGCTACCGACNCCCCTGCCGATGTGGAGGAGAAAATTCATGCGCTCGAAAAAGAGCACTACCCGAGAATAATCGGCGAAACAATCGTCGGTACGCACTGAATAGAAATAGGGAGAGCCTGCAACAGCCCTCCCTATTTTATGGAATACGGGTATTATCCATTTTTCACAAGATAAAAAAGTATATTACGCACAAACTTTATCAGTTGCCCTTGGAAAACATCTCTTTTATCGAGCCGATTGAACTTAACACGCCCGACGCTTCATAGGGAATGTAGACAGTCTTGTTATTCTGTCCTGAAGTCATGTCGCGAAGAGTTTCGATATATTTCAACGCAAGCATGTAGGTTGCAGGATCAGTATTGGACGCCTTTATAGCCTCAGCTACACGGGTTATCGCCTCAGCTTCAGCCTGAGCGGTCAACACCTTCGCACGCGCCTCACCCTCGGCTCTGAGAATCTCAGCCTCCTTGATGGCGGTAGCCTGGTTGATCTGGGACTGCTTGTCGCCCTCCGACAAGAGGATGACCGATGTTTTCTGTCCCTCGGCATTGAGGATTTCAGCNCGGCGGTTACGTTCAGCCTGCATCTGCTTCTCCATCGCCTCTCTCACGCTCTTAGGAGGAGTGATGTCCTGAAGCTCGACGCGATTCACTTTCACGCCCCACTTGTTGGTCACGTCATCAAGAATAGCCTGCAAGCGGGAGTTGATAGTGTCGCGCGAAGTAAGCGTCTGGTCAAGCTCCAGTTCGCCGATGACATTTCTAAGAGTGGTCTGGGTCAATTTTTCCAACGCATTGGGAAGATTGTCGATTTCATACACAGCTTTCTTGGCATCGACAATCTGAAAATAAAGCAGAGCATTGATTTCGGTAGTGACATTATCCTTTGTGATCACTTGCTGAGAAGGGAAGTCATATACCTGCTCCCTCAAGTCGATTGTGGTCGAAGAGGTCATTTTGACAATCTGACGCCCGTTGACGGTCGACTCGACACGGCGGGTATAGACAACTTTGGGCTTGTCGATAAAAGGCCAGATTATATTAAGTCCGGGCGAAAGCACACTGTGGAATCGACCGAGACGCTCCACTACCCTGGTTTCGGACTGCGGAACGATTTTAACACCTGCCGAAACGACTATTATAACGGCAAGCACAAGAACTCCAAGAAGAATATAGGTTTCCATATAGAAATATTAAATTGGTTTTACAATAAGGATTATACTGTCATATCCGGTCACCTTCACCGTCGTGCCGTAGTCAATCGCCTCCCCGTGGCTACTGCGCGCCTGCCAGCTGTCGCCGTCGATGCGCACGCGCCCGAGCCCGTTGAGCGGTATCGACTTCTCCACCGGTATCTCGCGCCCTATCAAGGCATCCATATTACTGTTGTAAGCCTCGCGGTGAGGGCGAGATTTACGCAATCGGTTGACAAACGGAGCAAGAAATATGAACGCAAGAATAACACCTGTCACCACTCCGGCAAGCTGCCATTGAAGCGGGCAGCCCGCAATGTCCATCACAGCGGCGACAAGACATCCCACTCCCACGCAAAAGGTGGCGATCCACCCGGTGAGCAACTCAAGCACTAATAAAAGCGCGGCGGCTATAAGCCACATAACCCACGTAACCATTTTTGAAAATTATTAAGTTCAATCAATAAAACGCTTTGTCAAACCTCCGTATGCGTCGATGCGACGGTCGCGCAAGAAAGGCCACCACCGTCTCACATTCTCCGAGCGGTTCATATCGATGTCAATAATCGCGCTCTCCTCTTGGGTTGAAGCCCTGAAAAGNAANTCTCCCTGAGGACCGGCNACAAACGAATTGCCCCAGAACAGGATTCCATTGGTCATCCCCGACGGGTCGGGCTCCAAGCCAACACGGTTGACCGTCACGACCGGAAGACCGTTAGCAACGGCATGACCGCGCTGCACAGTGACCCAAGCCTCCAGCTGACGAGCTTGTTCGTCGGGAGTGTCGGAACTCTCCCACCCTATAGCAGTAGGATAAATAAGAATCTCAGCTCCTTGCAACGCCATGAGACGGGCAGCTTCAGGATACCACTGATCCCAGCACACCA
>WFLX010101292.1_pt1 | contig 18692 bp, 13 predicted proteins | sample 4967041 | NCBI WGS metagenome assembly WFLX01 (sample SAMN12857096, study PRJNA449069) | gut metagenome | isolation source: stool from male and female vole | host: Microtus ochrogaster | place: USA:Florida | collected 2017
TAGTCCATGATTGTTTCTCCTGATGGACCCAATGAGTCAAGCTGCTTGAGGCCACCATATCGGCTACCCATTCCTGCAGCAAGGATAAATAATGTTGGTTTCATATTATAAGAGTTTTTTTAGGTAATTTTTCTTAATTATTTTCTTAATTGCAACATGATTTTTAGCATGAAGTCAAATATCACGAGTTTACCGTTTCCGTTCCGCAAGATATCTTCATGTGCTTTTTCTGTCTCTGCCATGATTCTCTCAACATTCTTATAGTTGATGAATGGAGAGAACCTTACGCTGAATTCTGATTCTCCGCGGGTCATGGCATTAAGCTGTGGTTCTTTCAGATTGTAGATGAAACTTTCTCGTGTCATTCTTGCGCAATAAGCGAGATATCGCCCGGCCTTTTCCCTGCCCATCGCAGCAATTGCATCGCTCAGCATACGGAGCCCGGCTGCATTGCGTGCATACGCCATTCGCATCATCTGAATATAGAGCTTTGAAAATTCATTTACTTCTCCACCTTCACCGGCAATGTCATAAGCTTTTATCATGTTCCCTTCTGAAAGGAGTGCAACTTCCCGAGCCTCGCTAAGGGAAAGACCCTCCGAAACAAGAATTGAACTTATCTCTTCGTCAAGGAGTGGCTTGAGGTTGAATCTTTGTGTGCGTGAGAAGATGGTTGGAAGTAATTTATCAGGTTCATTGCTCACGAGAAGAAATATAGTATCCGGAAATGGTTCCTCAAGAAGTTTCAGCAAGGCATTTGCACATTGCGGCTGCATTTTCTCCGGCATCCAAATGATATAGGTCTTATAACGGTAGGCATAGCTTGAAAGAGCTGCTGTCCGAGATATCTCCGTTGCATCGTTGCGGTAGATTGTTGGAATTGTGTTGCCTGCTTCGATAGCCCTTGCCCATTCTTCTTTCGGCATATATGAATGTTTTTCTATAAATTCATACCATTGCGGCAGAAAAACATCTGTGCTTTTTTTTTCAGAACCGATTCTGGGAAATATATAATGCACATCCGGATTGTTATGATGGGCATTCTGCAGACATGCAGGGCATTTTCCACAGCTGTCTCCATTCTCTTTGTTCATGCAATAGAGATAGCTTGTGAAGGCACGTGCAACCCTCATTTTCCCTATACCTTCTTGTCCACCAAGCAAGATTGCATGGGGTATATGGTCAGTGTCGATTAATTCCCGAAGGGAGTCTATGGTTGATTTATGTCCTGTTATGTCGGCGAATTTCATCTTCTTATCTAAATTCTGAAATCTGATTTACGATTTCCGAACTCTTTTTATCGCAAATTTACAAAAAAAAATAAGGCTGTACAAAATTTTTTTATTAAATTTGCATAAAAATCTCATATCTCCATCCTCAAATCTATATACTTCGTATTAGATATTCACAAATAAGTTTAAAGAACTTCTATGGCAATCCCATTTCTAAATGCTGTTGCAAAAGCATACGCCTCACTTGATATAGATCTCTCAGGACACTTGTTTATTTTTCCCGGACGGCGGGCGGCCACCTTTTTTCAAAAGAATATGGTAGGTCATTTGCATGGTCGTATTGCTATGCTACCAAGGGTGATGACAATGTCTGATTTTGTCGAAAAGGTGACGGGAAGGGTGGTTCCGGGTAGAATAGAGCTTCTTTTTGTTCTCTATAAGTCTTATGTCGCTCTTCTTGCTCAATCGGGGGTGAAAAGCATTCCTGAGTTTGATGCATTCAGACGTTGGGGAGAAACCGCACTCTCTGATTTCAACGAAGTTGATATGCAGGATGTGGAGCCGGATGAAATTTTCAAGAATGTTAAGGATCTTAAGGAGATTAGCTCAAATTTCCTGTCGGAGGAGCAACTAAAGGTGATGGAGGAGTTTTTTGGACAGGTTTACGACCCTAAGACTATTGCAACCGGTTTTTGGAAGAAATTCAATGAGAATGAAAACGATACGCTTCATTCAAAGTTCAGGCTTCTTTGGCAGGTGATGGCTCCTCTTTATCATTCTTTCTCAGAAGAACTAGAAAAACGATCCCTGATTTCCTCTGGTGGTGCCTACCGTTTGGCGGCCGATATTCTTGAAAAGAAGGTTCCAATTTCTGTCTCGGCAGATAAGATCGTTATCGTAGGTTTCAATGCGCTGACTCATTCAGAACGACGGATATTTGACGCTCTTTCTTCCTATNCTGTTGATGANGGNTCTGAGTCGTNNGCTGATTTTTTCTGGGATGTGGCAGGTNCCGTGATTTNTNACAGGACTTCTGCTGCTGGAAGATATGTCCTTCATAACAGAGATCGTTGGCCTTCTCCTGAGTGGAGTGCTAAGTTCATTTCTGAGTCTGACGTGGATGATATGCCCGAATCTCTAAAGGTGATTGCTGTTCCCTCCAATTCAATGCAGGTTAAAGTAGTTGGTGATGTGCTTGAGGATATGACCAAAAGAATTGAAGTCAATGCTCTGGATGATGCGAAAGTAGCTGTGGTGCTTCCCGATGAAGGTCTGCTTATTCCTATGCTTTATTCTCTACCTGACGATGTGAAGGATGTGAATGTCACTATGGGATATCCGTTAAAACTCTCCGGTGTCTCGACTTTTGTGTCGTTGCTTCGTCGCTTGCAGGCTGGCAGACGCAAAACCGGTAGTAGAATCGGTTACTATTATAAAGATCTTGAAGCAGTTCTCTCCCATCCTTTTAGTCAGATGCTTTTTGGTGATTCCGTTACCAAGGTTAAGGACTGGATTCGGAAACACCATCAAGCCGTAGTAGATGTTGATGAATTTAGCAATATTTCATCAGAATTCACACGATTGCTGTCTCCTCTTCCTGATGATTCGGGCCCTGATGAAGTTGTGGTGTGGCTCGACAGGTTGTTGAATAGCGTGAAGGCTGCTTCCTCAGATTCAAATCATATTCTTTTTAAGGCGAAAGTTGATGTAGCGAATATTGAATATTATAGACTTGTGCTGGGGCAGATGCTTGAGGTTGTCAAAGAATATGGAATAGGTATGCAGTGGAGAACATTCCTTTCGCTTGTCGACAGGCTTATTTCTGCAGAGACAGTTCCGCTTGAGGGGCAACCGTTGAGAGGCCTTCAAGTGATGGGAATGCTTGAAACCCGTGCTCTTGATTTTGACCGTGTGGTGATTCCTTCACTCAATGAAAGAATTTTGCCATCGCGCAGGAGGGTACGAACTTTCATTTCTGATTCCCTTCGTAAGGCTTACGGCCTACCTCCTGTCACCTATTCGGAATCAATCTTCGCCTACTATTTCTTTAGGATGATTGCTCGTGCAAAAGAGGTGGTGCTACTATACGATGCACGATCATCAGATGGTGCAAGGAGTGGTGATGTGTCGCGCTATGTGCTTCAACTTCAATATTTATATGCCCGCGATCGTCTTAAATTAGAATCCAGAACCTTTGATATTTCTAAGTCCGACCTAAAACCGTCGCCTATTCCAAAAACTGACGAAATAATGAAGATGTTGGCTTCTTTTACCGATCCAGGACCAGACGGGAGAAATCTGTCTGCCACTGCACTTTCCAGATTTGCAGACTGTGAGATTCGGTTTTATTTTGAAAATGTGCTTGGAATTAAGACTGATGAGGAGGCTGTTGGCTATATCGATGCTATCACACAAGGTTCAATCCTTCATTTTGTAATGGAAAACATATATCTTCCCGAAGAAATGCAAGGTCGCTATCTTGATAACCCTAAACAGATTGATTCTAATTTTATAAAAGAGAAGATTGGAGATGTGAATGAAATCGACAGACTAATAAGGGTTGGAATAAATAAACTCCATTTTCACCGGAAAAAGGATAAGCTTGACACTCCTATCAGTGGGTCGGTTGCTTTCGTTGCCAAAGTGTTCCGTTCACAAATACTTTCTATTCTTGATTTTGATTTAAGACAAGCGCCATTTCTTCTTTATGGTGTTGAAATAGAAGGGAATGTGAGTCTTAAGATGCCGGTTGGCAGGCCGGTGAATATGAGGTTTGCAATAGACCGTCTTGATCAAGTTCGTATTTCAGGTGAAAACAAAACGTCAGAATATCTTAGGATAGTTGATTATAAGACAGGATCTGTGNATGTGGAGACTGATTNAATGCAACATGTTTTCGAAGGTGATCTCAAAGNNAAAAATCTGNTTNAGCTTTGGCTATATNCCAATTTATTTGATGCTCTCNAGGATAAGAATGTCGATAAAAATGCANCGCGTCCGTTNCTTAATCTATTTGGAAATGAGACAAGCGATCTGTCACAACCATTGTTGCTTGAGATCTATGATGTGAATTCGATGAAGACCGGTAAGCATACCTATCCGAAAATTAATAAGGTTGAATGTACCGAACATACTGAATATAATGAGGATTTTTTGCAACAGCTGGAGATAATGCTTCTCCGACTCTTCGATCCGGAAGAACCATTTATGGTTTCCCACGATCCGAATTCTTGCAATTACTGTCCCTTCAAAACTATTTGCTGGCGTTAGTTTTTTTCGTTTTCAGTTTCAGCGGCTGATAATCCGATATCCGCAAAACTTTCCCGAATTTCTTTATTAGGAGAGATGATAGATGTGAGAATTATTTGCATATTTCATATAAAATCATTAACTTTGCACTCGCAAACCCCAAAAGCAATCAAGGGCGGCAATTAGGCATCGCGAATGCATCTTGCCGGACCCACTGTGTGATGGGAAATATTTTTTATTTTTAGTAACACATTAACAAAAATGAAGAAATTTCAACTCAAGGCTGAGGCTCGTGAAAATCTCGGCAAGAAAGCAGTGAAAGAACTGCGCAAGGAAGGTAAAATTCCTGCTGTCCTCAATGGCGGTAAGCTCGTGGAACTCCCCTACAATGGCACTCTTGAGGCAGGTGAGAAACTTGTTGAACTCGATGCAAAGCGCGGTATCATCACAACTGATATTGCAGTTAATGCTGAAGACGTTCGCAAGCTCATCTATACTCCGGAAATTTTCGAGATCGACCTTGAACTCAATGGAAAGGTTCGCAAGGCTGTTATGAAAGATCTCGCTTTCCAGCCTGTAAAAGACACTGTTCTTCATATCGATTTCCTTGAGGTTTATCCTGATAAGCCAATCGTTATGGAGGTGCCTGTGAAGATCGAAGGTCACGCTGAAGGTGTTAAGGCCGGTGGTAAGCTCCAGCTTTCTATGCGTAAGCTTAAAGTTAAGGCTATTTATACAGAAATCCCGGAACAACTTGTTGTTAACGTAGACAATCTCGGACTTGGTAAGTCACTCGCTGTTGGTGATCTCCACTTCGAGGGTCTTGAGCTCATGAATGCTAAGAACGCAGTTGTTTGTGCCGTTCAGCTTACAAGAGCTGCACGTGGTGCTGCTGCAAAGGCAGAGTAATCAGTGCTCTTCAAAGACTAAAAGGCGATATGGAACCCATATCGCCTTTATTTTTAAAAAAGAAACCGGTTAGACTTATATTATTATGAATTCATCATGTTTTGAGCCGTTTTTCCTGTTGAATAATGAGCGATGCTGGCATTGAGACTGATGAAGGAGGTAAAAGGTAGCCAAATAATGGAGGAATACGAAAAAAAAGAATCCTTGGTTTTACACTTAAAGAAATATTTTTAATTCGTAAAATAGATTAATCCACTTTAATAATAATACTTATGAGTCTGTTAGGTCTTTTTAATCGAATATTTCATAAAACGGAGACTCTCTCTGTTGAAAATAAAATACAGGAAAAGTCTGAAACAAATGAAGATANGAAAAAATTCCTGATANTTGGTCTTGGAAATATAGGTCCTGACTATGTCGGCNCCAGGCACAATGCAGGTTNTATGACAGTTGATANACTTGCAAAGCGTGCGTCCTCTGAGTGGAAGTCATGTCGCTACGGCGATATGGCGATTGTTAAGATTAAGAATTGTGAACTGATGCTCCTTAAGCCATCTACGTTTATGAATCTGAGTGGAGTGGCTGTTCGTTATTGGATGAACCATGAGAAACTCCCTCTTGAGAATCTCCTTGTGGTTGTAGATGATCTTGCCCTCCCCTTTGGTTCAATGCGCCTTAAGCAGCGTGGCTCTGATGGGGGCCACAATGGACTGAAGAACATAGCTTCTGAACTTGGCAATGTAAATTATGCCCGTCTGCGCATCGGTGTAGGTAATGAATTCACACGAGGTCATCAGATTGACTATGTACTTGGTGTATTCAATGAAGAGGAGCGTAAGCAATTACCCACGATCCTTGATAAGGCTGCTGATTGTATCTCGGCCTATTGCCTCTCCGGCCCGGCATTTGCTATGAATCATTTTAACTGATCTCCTCTCTTCTTGCATGAGAGCATAATACGTTGAAATTGATTTGACTTTCAATTGTAAGTGACTGGCATTGCATGGATCTTATCAACTTAATCGTGTTAAGTTAGATATTTTTCATGATGCCGTCATATTCTTATCATGCTATCAGATCTGAAATTACCAAGTGCATAAAAATGCATTAGCCCATATCTGAACGTGGATTAAGAGCAGAATTGAATGATCTTTTTTCATTCTATCTTGAGCTAATATTTTAATCATCCATTATGCCTTCGGTAAACATTGAATGGCATGTTTAATCTGTACATATTCCATAATCACAGTTTTCGACTTCAAAAAAATTGAAAGATTTAGAGGTTTATTTCAAAAAAAATATTAATTTTGCGTGCTGAATAAATTTTTACAGCATGGAGACAAAATACATTTTTGTTACCGGAGGAGTTGTCTCTTCACTTGGAAAAGGGATTATATCCTCCTCTCTTGCCTGTCTGCTTAACGCACACGGCAACAGGGTCACAATTCAAAAGTTTGATCCTTATATAAATATCGATCCGGGTACCCTTAATCCTTATGAACATGGTGAATGCTACGTCACAGAAGATGGACATGAAGCCGATTTGGATCTGGGTCACTATGAAAGATTCACAAACGTCCCTACATCAAAGGCTAATAACGTGACTACAGGTCGTATCTATCAGAATGTCATTGAAAAAGAACGCCGTGGAGACTATCTTGGTAAGACAGTTCAGATTATTCCTCATATTACCGATGAAATTAAGAGGAATGTTAAGCTACTTGGAGATACCGGCCGTTTTGATTTTATCATTACTGAAATAGGTGGCACTGTAGGTGATATAGAATCTCTTCCATTTCTTGAGGCTGTACGTCAGTTGAAGTGGGAACTTGGTGATAGCGCGCTCTGCATTCATCTGACCTATGTTCCATACCTTCACGCAGCAAAGGAACTAAAGACAAAACCCACTCAGCATTCAGTGAAACAGCTTCAGCAGCTTGGTATTCAGCCTGATGTACTTGTTCTTCGTACTGAGCACGATATTCCGGAAAGTATGAGGGCCAAGATAGCTCAGTTCTGTAATGTTGCAAAAGATGCTGTCATCCAGTCGCTTGACTGTCCAAGTATTTATGAAGTTCCAATTATGCTTCACAAGCAAGACTTGGATGAGATTGTATTGCGTAAGATGCACGTCCCGGTTTATGGAAAACCTTACATGAAACCATGGCTTGATTTTGTTGATAAGATCCATAATGCAGAAAAAGAGGTGACTATCGGACTGGTAGGAAAATATGTAGAACTTCAAGATGCATATAAATCTATTAATGAGTCACTTTTCCAAGCTGCTACATATTGCGACCATAAACTGAATCTTAAGTATATACATAGTGAGAAACTTACTGATGAGAACGTAGCATCCATGATGGCCGGTCTTGATGGAGTGATCATCGCTCCGGGATTTGGCAATCGTGGCATTGAAGGTAAGTTTGTTGCTATCAAGTGGTGTCGTGAAAATGATATCCCAACTTTCGGCATCTGTCTCGGTATGCAATGTATGGTTATCGAGTTTGCACGTAATGTTCTTGGTTATAAAGATGCTAATAGTGCTGAAATGGATCCTAATTCAAAGCATAATGTAATCGACATAATGGAGGAGCAGAAGCATATCTCCAATATGGGTGGCACGATGCGTCTTGGTGCTTATGATTGTGTGCTTGTTCCCGATAGTCTCGTCGCAAGAGCATACGATAAGACTGAAATTAAAGAACGTCACAGACACAGGTATGAATTCAATGATTCATATAGGGATGAATTTGAAAAGGCTGGGATGCGCTGTGTTGGTGAGAATCCTCAGTCGCATCTTGTAGAAGTGGTGGAAATACCTGGTAAGAGATGGATGATAGGTACTCAATATCATCCAGAATACTCAAGTACAGTGCTTAACCCACACCCGCTCTTCCATTCGTTTATGGAGGCTGCTATAAAATATCATGATAAAAATGAATAAAAGAATAATTTGCGTAGCAGCAGTATTACTGAGCATGACTGCTGCTTACTCCGCAGAACCGTTTTGGCTTGGAGGAGACATTTCAGGCACTACTGCAGATGAAGCTCGTGGTCATTTCACCAAGAATTCCAAAGGTGAAGTGACAGAGACCACTCAGCTTATGAAAGACTATGGCATGAATGCAACTCGTCTTCGTGTGTGGGTTGATCCTAAAGATGGTTTCTGCTCTCCTGAAGATGTGCTTAAGATGGCAAAACGATCTCAAGCTCTTGGTATGCCTGTCATGATAGATTTCCATTATTCCGACTGGTGGGCAGATCCGGGTAAGCAGAATCCTCCGAAAGCTTGGTTAGGAATGAATGTAGATCAGACTGCAAAGGCGCTTGCAAACCATACTCGCTCCACTCTTAAGTTACTTAAAGACAATGGCATCGACGTGAAATGGGTGCAAGTTGGCAACGAGACCACCCACGGTTTCTTGTGGCCGATGGGAAACTATCATGAGAATCCTCAAAATTATGCTGAACTTACAAAGGCGGGATGTAAGGCTGTCAAAGATATTTATCCTGATGCCAAGACAATAATTCATCTTGATGATGGTTTTAATCAGCAACTCTATGACGATGTCTTTGATTATCTTAAAGCCAATGGAGTAGAATGGGATGTAATAGGCATGAGCGTATATCCATTTTGGGCGATGGAAGGAAAAAAGGAAGAAAGTGAAATAATGACTCTTGTCGATGCAATAGCAAACATCAATCACCTTAAGCAAAAATATGGAAGCGAGGTGATGATTGTGGAGACGGGTGTTGACGCCCGTGAGCCCGAGAAAGGAAAGCAGTTTATTGATGCTTTGATTAAAGCATCGAAGAAGCTTACCGACGGTGCATGCACCGGAGTATTCTATTGGGCACCGGAAATTGATGCTGATGCTCAATACCATCTCGGTGCTTTTGCTAATGGAATGCCTACCGCAATCATGGATGCTTTCAAGCAAGCCTCATCAGAACCTTAATTTCTCTGACAACTGACAACTCAAACATGGTAAGCGTCAACGATCTGACAATGGAATTTTCTGCACGTCCGATATTCTCGGACGTGAGTTTCGTCATTAACAAGACCGATAAGATAGGCCTCGCCGGTAAAAATGGAGCCGGCAAGTCCACCTTGCTTAAGATTATAGCCGGATTACAGCCACCTACGTCCGGAACTGTGGCTAAACCCTCTGAAGTGACCATTGGTTATCTACCGCAACAGATGAAACTCGCTGATGACACTTCAATTATAAACGAAGCGAAAAAGGCTTTTTCTCATATTGATGAGCATAAGGCCCGACTTGATGAGCTTAATAACCAGCTTGCCACTCGTACCGACTACGAAAGCGATTCCTACGCAAAACTAATTGAAGATATAGAGTATCTCAATGAGCGACTTACTATGGAAGGCGCTGATAATATGGAAGCAGAAGTGGAGAAAACTCTATTAGGCCTTGGATTCAACCGTGAAGACTTCGACCGCCCTACTTCCGAATTCTCAGGTGGCTGGAGAATGAGGGTGGAACTCGCTAAAATACTGCTTCAAAAACCCGATTTGCTTCTCCTTGATGAGCCAACAAATCATCTTGACATCGAGTCTATTCAATGGCTGGAACAATTCCTGCAGAACAAAGCGAGGGCTGTTATGTTAGTTAGCCATGACCGTGCTTTCCTCGACAATGTCACTCGTCGCACAATAGAGATTTCCTGTGGTAAGGCTTATGATTATAAGGTGAGCTATACTCCATATACAGAACTTAGGAAAGAACGCGTGGAGCAGCAGATGCGGGCTTATGAAAATCAGCAGAAGCAGATTGCTGATATAAAGGCTTTCATTGAACGTTTCCGTTATCAAGCCACTAAGGCTATCCAGGTCCAAAGCAGAATTAAGCAACTCGAAAAGATTGTGCCTATTGAGGTGGATGAAGTTGACAATTCCAGATTGCGTCTCAAGTTTCCTCCCGCTCCAAGATCTGGCGATTTTCCTCTTATCCTTGAAGATGTAGGCAAGGCTTATGGCGATCATCAGGTCTTTGATCATGCTGAATTTCGCATCCGCAGGGGCGAGAAGGTTGCTTTTGTCGGTAAGAATGGAGAGGGTAAATCTACTCTTGTGAAGTGCATCATGGGCGAGATCGACCACACCGGAATGCTCAAACTTGGGCATAATGTAAAGATAGGTTATTTCGCACAAAATCAAGCTCAACTTCTTGATGAGAACCTGACAGTTTTCGAAACAATCGATAACGTTGCAGTAGGCGACATACGCCTAAAGATTCGTGACATTCTTGGTGCATTCATGTTTGGAGGTGAAGCTTCAGATAAAAAAGTAAAAGTACTTTCCGGTGGTGAAAAGACTCGTCTTGCAATGATCAAGCTTCTCCTTGAGCCGGTGAATTTTCTTATCCTCGATGAACCGACAAACCATCTTGACCTTAAGACAAAAGATATTTTAAAAGATGCTATCAAGGATTTTGACGGCACTGTGATTGTCGTCAGTCATGACCGTGACTTTCTTGATGGTCTTGTTGAGAAAGTCTATGAATTTGGAGGTGGCAAAGTTAAGGAAAACCTTGGAGGTATTTACGATTTTCTTCGTTCCAAAAATCTTGATAATCTGCGTGACCTTGAACTTACTAAATCTCCTTCAGTTCCAACGGCAACCAAAGANANNAACGANGTNANCNAGGTGNNTAAACANTNCGAAATAACTTCCACNGCACCNAAACTGAGTTATGNTGAGCAGAAAGCTCGTGAAAAGATGGTTAAGAAGGCTGAGAAAAAAGTTAAGGATGCTGAAGCAGAAATAGCTCGTCTTGAAGCATTGCAAAAAGAGATTGAAAACAAGATCGCAGGTGGTGATACTTCTCAGGAGATTCTTGATGCCTATGGAAAGGCTCAGAAAGATCTTGAAAATGGAATGTCTCTCTGGGAACTCGCAACAATTGAGTTAGAAGAAATTTCTAAAAATTGATAATATGATACTTATAAATTTTATAGGGGTTATTATCATATAAATATAATAATTAAATTTGCTGCAAATCAATGAAGCACGGAATAAATAAAGTAAATCTTGTTTGGTCTGTCGCACCAAAAGAAGACTTTTATCAATATAGCTGTGGTGGTTGGATGAAAAAACATCCCTTGACTCCTGAATATTCACGGTTCGGGATGTTTGATTTCATTCGAGAAAATGCTCGAGACCAGCTTAAAGACTTGATTCTTAATCTTTCAAAGCATGAAGATGCAAATGTTGAAGGCACTGTCGCTCAAAAAGTGAGCGATCTTTATGCTTTGGGAATGGATGAAAAGCGTTTGAATGAGGAAGGGGCAGCTCCTTTACGCCCGCTACTCGACAAGATTAATAATGCCGACATTTCAAATATTGCTCAACTGCTTTCATGGCAACACTCCGGTGTTGGTGGGAGTTTCTTTGGAAGTGGTGTAGGTCCTGATGCCATGAACTCCAATATGAATATACTTCATGTTGGCGAAGTTGGTCTTGGACTTGGCGATCGTGACTATTATCTTGAAGAGAATGAGAATCATTCTGCAATTCTTGACGCATATCGGATTTATGTGATGCGTCTGATGGAGTTGATTGGATATGATGCTGATGCTCAGGAGAGAGTTTGGAAAGCTGTTATTAAACTTGAAACAGAATTTGCACGCCACAAGATGACTCGTGAAGAAAGGCGTGATCCCAAGGCAAGATATAATATCTTCACAATAGATGAAATTCGTTCAAGATTCAATAAGTTTGATTGGGACACTTATTTTAAGTTATTAGGGCTTGAGAATGTGGATAAAGCCAACTTTGCCAATCCAAAATTCACGGATTTTATTACTGCCTACATACCCACTTTGACAGAGCAGGAGATCAAGGATTATATGACTTTTGAGACAGTAAGTGATGCTACGAATCTTCTCAGCGATGATTTCTTTAATGCAAGTTTTGAACTATATGACCGTGTGATGAGTGGCAAGGAGGAACAGCAACCGCGTTGGAAACGTGCTATGGCAATTCCAAACTCCATGCTGGGTGAGGCGGTAGGAAAACTCTATGTCGAGAAGTATTTTCCGGAAGAAAACAAGACTTATATGAAAGCTCTTGTTGATAATCTTCTCAAATCGCTTGGCAAGCATATTGATCAGCTTACATGGATGAGCGAGGAGACAAAAGCGAAAGCTCGGGAAAAACTTGCTACTTTTAACGTTAAGATTGGCTATCCTGATAAGTGGAAAGACTACTCTGAAATCCACATTGACCCAAAGAAATCGTATCTTCAAAATGTTCTTGAGGCTTCACGTTGGTACGTTAAGGATAATTATGCCAAGTTTAACAAGCCTGTTGATAAAGACGAATGGCACATGACTCCCCAGACGGTGAATGCATATTATAATCCTACCACCAATGAGGTGTGCTTTCCGGCAGCAATTCTCCAACCTCCTTATTTTGATCCTTCAGCTGATGATGCTCAAAACTATGGTGCTATAGGAGTTGTGATTGGGCATGAGATGACCCATGGTTTTGATGATAGCGGACGTCAGTTTGACAAAGACGGTAATCTTTCAGAGTGGTGGCAAGCTGATGATGCCGAACGTTTCAAAGTTTTATCTGATCGCCTTGTTGATCAATTTGATGCAATTGAAGTTGCTCCGGGTGTACACGCAAACGGTCGCTACACACTTGGTGAGAATATTGCGGATCAAGGTGGGCTGAGGATAGCATTAACTGCCTATCTTGATAGTCTTGGAGGAAAGGATGCACAAGATATTGATGACTTTTCACCACTTCAGCGTTTTTATATTGCTTATGCCAACGTTTGGGCCGGAAATATCCGTGAAGAGGAGATAAAACTTAGAACAAAGACTGATCCTCATTCCCTCGAGAAACTTCGCACCAACGCTACTCTTCAAAATATTGAAGAATTCTTCGATGCATTTGGTATAAAAGAGGGTGATCAGATGTGGAGATCGCCTGAAAATAGGGTTATAATCTGGTGATATATGGATAAGAATTTTAAAGAATATGGTCTTATAGGAAAGGTGCTTGGTCATTCCTTTTCTGCAAAATATTTTAATGAAAAGTTTGAGAAGGAAAACATCCCTGCCCAATATAATCTCTTTCCTCTTGAGACAGTGGAGCTTCTACCTTCTTTGATTGCCGAGCATCCGCTTCTGGTCGGACTCAACGTTACCATTCCCTATAAAGTTGAAGTAATGAAGTTTCTTGACTCATTAAGCGAGGAAGCAAAAGGTATTGGTGCCGTTAATGTAATTAAGATAACCCGAGATTCTTCATCAGGAAAAACTGTGCTTAAAGGATTTAATTCAGATGCCTTTGGATTTACTGAGTCATTAAAGCAGGTTTTCAGTTCTGTAAATTATAGTCCTGATGCAAATTCGGCAAAACCATCCGCTATTGTTCTTGGCACAGGAGGAGCATCTAAAGCAGTAGTATGGTCATTGCATAATCTTGGATTTGAGACGCAACTTGTCGGACGCTTTCATCGTGATGATTGTCTTGCCTATACTGAGCTAACAACGGAACTGGTCAGTCATGCTAAAGTCGTGGTAAATTGCACACCGTTAGGAATGAGTCCTAATGTTGAAACTGCCCCTCCTTTCCCCTATGAGTATTTGAGTCCCGGACAAATATGTTTTGACCTTGTCTACAATCCCTCTGAGACGTTGTTCATGAAACTATGCAAAGAGCGAGGATGCGTGGTCAGCAATGGTCTTGAGATGCTTCGGCTGCAGGCTGTCGGTGCCTGGAAAATCTGGAATGAATAATTCATTTCCTGAATGAAACCACATGGACCGCTAATACCGACTTTGTCGCTTGTTGCTGGAATTGCAGTAGGATATGTTATTGGCATGCCCTGGTGGATTGGTATTATCCCGGTCATTGTTGCAGTAGTGATTTATCTTTTAATACTTAATGCATCATCAGATCCATATTCTGCTTTCAGGATGGCTAAATGGCATTTTGTTTGGGTTATTTTTATGTTCTTTGGTGTCGGATTGGTAGATGAAGCCATGAATCGTCCGTTGTCTTTTGAAGAATCATCAGATGGTGAGACACCGGAAATAGTGACATGTGAAGTAAAGAGAATACTTGCAAAAACTTACGGAGATAGAATTGATGTAAAAGTATTTGGTACAAATGGAGCAAAAGCTCGTATTAGAAGTGGAGTCACTGATCTTTGTGCAGGAGATATCATAAGGATTCCATCAAAATCTCTAATTGAAATTTCCAAAGACACTACCGATATCGGACAAAGAATAGCGCCTATTATGAAAGCGAATGGCTTTCTTTATTCAGGAAGAGTATTTCCTAAATATATTGAGAAAATAGGCAGAAGCCGGTCTCCTGAATATCAATTCATAGAATTTAGAGAAAAAATTGAGAGTAAGATAGAGAATAGTCATATTGCGAAATCCACTTCTGATTTCCTCAATGCCATTCTTATGGGTGATAAGGCTGGAATTGATGAGAAAACAAGGCTTACATTCTCAAGTGGGGGAACTGCCCACATGCTTGCGCTTAGTGGTCTTCATCTTGGGATAATTGCAAGTTTTCTTCTCTTTCTGATGTGGCCAATCAAATATATTGGAAAATATAAATGGGGATATGCATTGACAATTATTCTGCTTTGGTTTTATGTGATGCTCACAGGATTGTCTTTCTCTTCTGTGAGGGCTTGTATTATGCTGACATTTGCTTTCACTGCAATTATTTTGGAAAGAAGAAATTTTGCAGGTAATGCCCTATGTTCTGCAATCCTTCTTATACTCCTTTTTGATCCATTAGCCCTATTCGATGCAGGATTTCAATTAAGTGTGGTATGTGTTGGTGCGTTGATTCTTTTCTCATCGCACTTAAATCCAATTGACCATAGGTCTCATCCTTACCTTTATGCAATCTGCGGCACTGTTATAGCTACGATTGTTGCTACGGCTGCATCTTGGGTATTTACATCCTTCTACTTCTCTCAGATTCCGTTGATGTTTCTTCCGGCTAATCTTCTTCTTCTCCCCTTACTCCCATTATATCTTGCTGTTGCTTTTATATTTGTGGCTTTACTTTGTTGTGGCGTTGAGTCTAATCTTCTTGGTAGTTTTCTTGACAACGGATACAGTTTCCTTATATGGGCTACAGAGAATTTATCAGGTGGCAGGGAATTTGTTGTTGACTATCAGATGCCCATGTGGGGTGTGGCGATTTGGCTTTGCATTCTCGCTGCAGCCGCGTGGTTTTTAAACCATAATCAAGTATCTGAATGAGAGCTACAATAGAATTCTTAATATCCGGATTTAATAGATTTAACCACATGATATTTGCCGGAGAATTACCACTGCCACTAATGCACATATCTTCGGCAAGGTCTTTCATGGGGCAATTTAAGGTGGTTAGATCACGAAGTGTATTAGCCCGACGATGTGATACTTTTCATCTCACACTTAGCAACCGATACGATCTTGAAGAGCCGGTTCTTGAAGATATTCTGATACATGAGATGATCCATTTCTATATTCATTACAAGAAAATTAAAGACACATCAAGTCACGGACGACAATTCAAGGCTTTGATGACAAGCATTAATTCTCGTTTTAGTCGTAATATAACAGTTAGCCATAGATGCACAAAGGAGCAATTAGAGAGTGACACATCCAAATCGCATTCTATAGTATGTATTTGCACTATGGCAGATGGACGACGTCTCGCGTGTCGTGTCTCACAAAGCAAGGTGTTTGATATACACAGGGCTTTTCAGAATTGGGATCAGGTTGTAAAGGAAGAATGGTATTGGGTATTTGGAAGTTATTGCAACCGTTTCCGCAAAGTGGTTACTCCGCGGTTGTTTTCTGTTGATAATGAGGGTCTGGAAGTAATGGAATCCGGAACCAGACTGGAATTTGTAGAAGTGTCTGGCGGAAGGATGACTTTGCGTCCGGCCAGGCCAACCTTACGTTGAAAGCCATTCTTGCTATATTCATCCCTATTGAATGGCTGATGCAACAAATAAACACTGTCTATAAATACTTTAGACTTAGAGTGCTCGAATTTTGCAATGGCAAATATTCGGTCTACTCTTAGTATTGAGTCGGTTTGTAATGATGCCTCGACCCATTTGTCCATGCCCATATTGGATATTTTTGACATCTCTGATGTGCCGTTCTCATAATCTACTCCAAGGGTAAGTGATCGTCCGGTAGCTCCATCAGTTGTCATCTTCCATGTTATTTTATCACCTGGCATAAGTTCAGTAACAGGAATATTTACCACTAAACCATTTGTAAGAGATTTATCGTCTATCACAAAATGACGTCCGTATGGCCACAAATCAGTTGACGAACCTTCTTTTTCAGATTCACCGGCTGCCTTTGCATATACTTGTTGGCGTTTATTAAGTTCAATATCTATCTTTTTATATAGTTTTGAATACTCGTCCATGTTGCGGCCATACCATGCAAGAGTACTGTCCATTTGCTCTACAGTGACTCCATGGCGCATCAGGATACCTCTTCCAAGCATCTCGTGGCTTTTGCCATCCAGAAAATCAGATGCATTTCCTGTACGTTCGTATGCCTCTGCAATCTGAATATCAGCCATTATTTTCACCATTTTGTCTTCATCAATGATCTCTTTGGGCCTTTTAGAGCATCCGGAAGCAAGAAGGGTAATTATGAATATCAGAGATAGGTATTTCATTTTTAAGAGGAGACCTTTCTAAAGAACAAATTCAATATATGATTTATGTTAATGGGCAAAGTGCATCGACAATAGATTTTACTTTCCAATTCTTGCTCCTTCTTTTTTTTCTTTGTCGAATACTGCATTAAATGCCTTTGAACAATCAGAAGAAAAGAAAATAATCAGCAGCGCTACACCCACACATATTGATGCATCGGCAACATTGAAGATATATTGGAAAAACTCATATTCTTGACCTCCGATGCCTGGAATCCACGAAGGCCATGTAAAGGAGAAGAATGGGAAATATAGCATATCCACTACCCTTCCTTCAAACCATCCTGCATAACCTCCACCAGCGGGAAACAACACTGCATGCTGAGGCGGAAAAGGATTGTTGAAAATCTCACCATAGAATACACAGTCAAATATATTACCTGCAGCTCCGGCTGTAATCATAGCGCAAGCTACGAAAAATCCGGTACGCAGATTTTTCACATTTACGGCTTTCTTTATAAACCATATAAAAAAGATGACCGCGGCTATTCTTCCAAAAGTGAGCACAAATTTGTTGAACAGCTCCATGCCGAATGCCATTCCATTGTTTTCTATAAATTTAATTTGAAACCAAGGAAATATCTCGTAAGCTTCTCCTAAATAGAAATGGGTCTTTACATAAAATTTTACGGCTTGATCTATCACCACTATCAGGAGCATGACTATAGTAACCAGCCACCCCGTGCGTATCACGGAGTGGCGGGTACTGTTTATAGACGTTGTTTCTATCATATCTATCAACGCACTACGTTGGCTAAAATTTTCATGCCATCGATATCCAATTCCTTTGCAGGTGCCGGCACTTCTGAAGCGAGTTCTATTGAGTCTGCGAGCACCTGAGAAGCGATGTAATCCTTATATTCATTAAGACAAGCATCAACCTCAGGAGTATCTGACAGAATTACTTTCACGCGATCTGTGATGGAAAATTCAGAATCTTTACGTATATTCTGTATTCTGTTGATAAGTTCACGCGCAAGTCCTTCATTGCGTAGCGCATCAGTTACTGTCACATCAAGAGCTACGGTCACATTTCCTTCGTTGGCTACCAGCCATCCGGGAACATCCTCAGGTATTATCTCGACATCATCAAGGGTTACTACCGGAGCACCGGGCAATACAGCAAACTCAAATTTACCATTCCTTTCAAAAGTTGCTATTTCTTCAGCTGTCATATTGGTTATAGCCTTGCCAAGATCTTTCATAATCTTGCCATAGCGAGGACCAAGTTTCTTGAAGTCTGCTTTAACCTTCTTAACAAGACCCGATTCTTCGTTGTCTACAATCTTCACTTCCTTAACGTTGACCTCTGCAGCAACGAGAGGAGCAATCGCCTCAAAATCGGCCTTTTGTGCAGAGTCAATAGCGGGTACGAGCAACTGACTGAGGGGTTGACGAACCTTGATATTGACCTTTCGTCGAAGTGCAAGTACAAGTGATGTCGCAATCTGAGCAAGAGCCATGCGTCGCTCAAGAGCCGGGTCAACAAGAGCCTGATCACTCATCGGAAAATCTGCAAGGTGCACGGAAGAAAAAACGTTATTTCCCGCTGTTGCTCCTGT
>WFLX010172850.1_pt1 | contig 18683 bp, 14 predicted proteins | sample 4967041 | NCBI WGS metagenome assembly WFLX01 (sample SAMN12857096, study PRJNA449069) | gut metagenome | isolation source: stool from male and female vole | host: Microtus ochrogaster | place: USA:Florida | collected 2017
CTGATATGCTTGCGGCGATAGGTTAAGGACGCGCGGGAATAAACGTCGCCATTTTTGTGAGAGGATGGGGATACACGGTGTAAATGTTCTGTTTGAAAATTCTTTTTGCCGTCGTCCTTCATTGTTCTCATTTCCGATGCGCCGCCGTAACAATCATATAAGTTTTCTGTTAAGGCTGCGCGATATTTGTAGATGCATATAGTATAACATTTTTCATGAATTTGTACAAATTAGAAATATTTTTAGGACTTGTCTCATAAACTAATATATCGGAGGTGTTGTCCAATGTATAAAAAAGCATTAAGCTGCTTGGTGTTAATATATCTGTTGTTTTTATTTGGATTTTTATGTATTGAGGGTGTGGAGAGCAANTTGAGCACAGTATCGGCTTTTCAGATATCTGCACCCAAAAGTATAATTGCCGACCAAAAAAGCAGTACTNTGGGAATTGCCAGTATCGCAGCGTCCGGTCAGAGAGTGGTAGATTGTAATGTGTTGGNGAAAAAGCTTGCATATGAACTGCCCGAAGAGGATCTGGAGGTTCTGTTCCGCANTGTAGAGGCGGAAGCGGNTACGGAGGATGAGGAGGGAANGCTTCTTGTGGCAAATGTGGTTTTAAATCGTATGAANAATGAGAAATTTCCCGATACAGTGTCCGATGTGGTGTTNNAGAAGGCAAATGGAGTCACACAATTTTCCCCTGTGGCAAACGGCAGGTTCTGGAAGGTGGAAATCACCGAGGAGACTGTGGAAGCGGTCGGACGAGCTTTGGAGGGCGAGGATATCTCGGAGGGAGCCTTGTATTTTGCGGCAAGAAAATACGCTGACAGCAGTAAAATGAAATGGTTTGACGAGCATTTGACCTTTTTGTTTAAGCATGGAGGACATGAGTTTTTCAGGTGAAGTGATTGCGTCAGAAACAAAAGTGTGCTATACTATCCTAAATCTCGACATGGCAGAGTACAAAGCTATGTCGATGGGTGGGAACACCGCAGAATAGTTGTGCCTGCAGGGAGCGCGGAGCGTTCCGACATGTAGGTATCGGAAAGGACATGGTTAGTTTAGATGGAAGTATTATATCATAGCACACGAAGCAAGGGTGAGCCGGTGACGGCCTCAAGGGCAATTTTAAAGGGGCTTTCCGATGACGGAGGTTTATTTGTTCCGGATCATATCCCTGCCTTGGATAAAAGTTTAAAGGAATTATCGGGCATGACTTATCAGGAGGTCGCCTATGAGGTGATGAAGCTTTTTTTGACGGATTTTACCGAGGATGAGTTGAAGAATTGCATTAACAAGGCATATGATAAGAAATTTGATACTGAGGTGATTGCACCTTTGGTGGAAGCGGAGAACGCCTATTATCTGGAGCTGTTCCACGGCTCTACCATTGCATTTAAGGATATGGCATTATCCATTCTGCCTCATCTTTTGATTACTTCCGCAAAGAAGAATCAAATTAAGAATGAGATTGTTATTTTGACCGCAACCTCGGGAGACACAGGGAAAGCTGCATTGGCGGGCTTTGCCGGAGTTGAAGGCACCAGAATTATCGTATTTTATCCCAAGAACGGCGTAAGCCCTATTCAGGAGAAGCAGATGGTTACCCAGAAGGGGGATAACACTCTGGTGGTGGGTATCCACGGCAATTTTGACGATGCGCAGGCCGGCGTGAAGAGGATTTTCTCTGACAAGGAGCTTACAAGTAAGATGGACGAGAAGGGCTTTCAGTTCTCTTCAGCCAATTCCATTAATATCGGCAGGCTGGTGCCTCAGATTTGTTATTATGTGTACGCCTATGCAAAGCTTTTGCAGGAGGGTAAGGTCGCTGAGGGAGAGAAGATTAACGTGGTGGTTCCCACCGGTAATTTCGGTAATATTCTGGCGGCATTCTACGCAAAGAATATGGGGCTTCCCATCGGAAAGCTGATTTGTGCCTCCAATGACAATAAAGTGTTGTATGATTTCTTCAGCACGGGTACATATGACAGGAACAGGGAATTTGTCCTCACAAGCTCTCGTTCCATGGATATTTTGATTTCCAGCAATCTGGAGCGTCTGATTTACCGCATTGCCGATAATGACTCTGATAAGAATAAGGAGCTTATGGCGACGCTTACCTCTCAGGGTAAGTACGCCATCACTGATGGGATGAGGGAGAAGCTGTCGGATTTCTACGGGAATTATGCTACCGAGGCGGAGACGGCAGGGATTATCAAGAAGATTTACAGTGACTGCGGCTATGTGATTGATACCCACACGGCGGTTGCGGCGGTAGTGTATGAGAAATATAAGGCGCAGACAGGGGATAGGGCTAAGACTGTGATTGCTTCTACCGCGAGCCCATTCAAATTTACTAGGAGCGTAATGAATGCAATTGATGCAAAATATGACAGTATGGGCGATTTCGAGCTGGTAGATGAATTATCCAAGCTTGCCAATGTAAAGGTTCCCATGGCAATCGAGGAAATCCGTACCGCGCCTGTGGTACATGATAAGCAGTGCGATGTGGATAAGATGCAGGAAGTTGTGCGAGAATTTTTGAATATCTGAACAGAATAAAACGGGCAAGAGATGCCGGCAGATACGTTGGAAGCGTTTTCCAAGTGTCTGCCGGTATGATTTTGCCCGGACATGGATTAGGCTATGGAGCTGCGAAGAGCTAGAGAATACATAACAGTTCAGTGACCTGTCTGAACTGTTACGAGAATATAAAAGGCAAAATAAAACAATTTAAGACTATGTTGACACAAAATAATTATCAATGATATAATTAAAATACTTAAAATGCGCATAAAGGGGAAAAGAAAATTTTAATTGTTGATGAGAGGAGAGGCATACATGAAGAACAGGATGAAAAAACTATGTATGGGTATTGTGCTGGCGGCGTCTCTGCTGGGCAGCAGCCTGACGGCAATGGCATCTTGCGACCATAAGTTTGTACAGGTAGACAAGAAATTTAAGGATAAGAAGGTGGTAGCTTATCATACCCACACGGACAAGGGAACAGGGCTTACTTATAAGTGTACTACATATAATTATTATTATACTATTATGGAACAATGTAAGAAGTGCGAAGGTACAATTACATACGAAGAAGTAGAAGAAAATGTACATGAACCCGGCGACTGGTAAGAGATGGGCGAGAGGAAAGAGAGTATAAACGTGGAAGGGAGAGTGTGCAGGCTATGGCAATGAGGCATAAGGCAATGTGGCTGTTGGCGGCTGCATGTTTTCTTCTTGCAGGCTGTGGGGAGGATTCCCTGCAGTCCACGGGAGGGGATAAGGAGACTGTGGGAACGCCGGGGCAGGAGGAAGGCTTGTCAAAAGAACAGGGTGAAAAAGAACCGCAGGAGATTTTCATAGATTTAGGAATAGACAGCAGGGAATCTAAGGCGGTGATATGGGAAGAACTGATTGACAGGTTGAACCGGCAATATCCCGAGTATCATGTAACGATGCTTTACNGTCCGGATGATGAGGATAGTAATGCCTATCGCGCAGGGANAAGAGAGAAAATCACCGCCGGCAAAGGACCGGATATTTTGTCGAATTGGTATGTGGATACCTACAGCTATGCCGAGGCAGGCTATATCCAGCCCTGGGGCGAGGTGTTTACCGATAAGGAGAAGGAGGAATTCCTTCCGGGTATTATGAAGGAGGGGGAGATAAAGGGGGAGCTTTACGCAATCCCCTATGGATGGTCCCTTGATACGCTGGCAACCTCTGGAGAAAGAGCAGGAGGCAGGGAGGCTTGGACCTGGGAGGAGCTGGTGGTATGCACAAGGGCTGCGGGGGCGGAGAAGGTGGCGGAGACCACGACAGGGAGAGACCTTTTTGTGGATGGTATTTTATCAGATAAGGGGAATAAAAGGCTTATTGACTGGGAGAAGGGAACCTGTGATTTTAGCGGTGATGAGGTGTTAGAGGCATTGGAGTTTGCCAAGGAGTACGGAGCAGAGACCAGCGCAGGATACGGAATGACTTATGAGGGTACTTGGGAAGGAAGGACTTTGACGCAGAACGTACATTTAACCTTGGAGAGGAATGCTTCGCAGGGGTTTAATTTTTGCGACGCGCTTTTTGGGGGAGATTGCGTGTATATCGGTTATCCCAATGAGCAGGGAAGAGGACACCTTATCAGCCTGAGGAAGCTTTATTTGAACGGCGCATCCAAACAGAAGGAGGGGGCGGCGGCATTTATAAGGTATCTTTTGTCGGAGGAGGTTCAGAATGAGCTGATTAGGGAGAAAAAGGAGAGATACATTGTTGATTATTTCAGCGTTCGCCTAAGCTCGGTGGCGTATGCAGTCTCCTTGGCGAAGCAAGAGGCGGATAAGGGGGAGTGGGCGGAACCCTTTAAGGGCTTTACATACGACTGTAAGCCTTTGACTCAAGAGCAGGAGGAAAAGTTTTACGGGATGTTAGAGCACTCCTCCTTCGTGGGGGAGGATGTTTTGCAGCTTAGCAGATATACGAGCGACGCTCTCGATGGCTTTTTTCATGGGGAGCAGACGGCAGAGCAGACGGCAAAGCTGCTACAGCAAGCCGTGGAGAGGTATTTTGCGGATATGGATGCCTTGGAGCTGCCCGTGAGGTAGGATTTTGGGCATGGTATTACGGTAAATTGCTTTGGCATGGAGGGAGTATGAAAAAGAAAAGAAAAAGTCCATATATTGCCTTTGTGTTGCTATGCGCTTTGTGCGTAATATGTTTTTGGGGCTGTGGGCTAAAAGATGGGCAGGCAGTTCAAAACGTCAAAAGCTACTCCGCAGAGTTTATGGAGCTTGCCGAAATAACCAAGCTTATCCCCAGGCAGGATTCCTTTTGCATGGTGGGAAATGATATCTATTTTCAGGCTTCGGCAGATGAAAAAGCCGGGATTTACCGACAGGTAATGGAGGAGGGGGCTCAGCCTGAAAGACTGCCTCTGTCGCTGCAGGACGATGAGAGGATTGACAGCTTTTGTGTTGGAAAGACGGGTGAAATCTACTGCGTGGTGGTTAGGGGCGAAGATTATATGTTAAGATATTACGGCTCCGAAGGCGATTTGATATCCGAGGCGGATATTACGGAGCGGCTTAGGGGAGACGGGGGCATATTTCTNATAAAAAAAATACTGGCTGATGAGAACNGCAGACTGTACGTTTGTTCAGGGGAGCAGGTGTACGGCTTTGATGAAAAGNAACAATTTGCGGGAATGGTGGAGGTAAAGGACATAAGGGATATTTGTCTTGGCAAGGACGGTGAGATATACGTTACTTATGGAGAGGCGTTCCGCCTCCGGCTTGCCAAGGCAGATTGGTATTCGGGAAAGCCAAGGCAGGATGGGGCTATTACGGGGAACGGCGCTCTGTACACAGGCGTGGAAGGAAGGGTGCTGTATTATGATGCGCAGTATCTGTATGAATATTATCCCGACAGCGGGGAGAAAAGGGCTGTGTGCCGCTGGCTTGACTGTGATATTGACTCCGCCGCCATATGTGCCGTTTCTGCCTTGGCGGAGGGGAGCATAAGAGTTATTACGGGCAATTCCTATGTGGATATACAGGAGGGAAAGCCCATAACGCTTGCCATTCTTTCGGATAAGGAGACAAAAGCCGGACAGGCTCAAGAAAAAGAAGAGCTACTGATTGTTGCAACGGACGAGATGGATGCTCTCCTGCAAGGCTTTGTTGTGGACTATAATAAGCAGAGCGACAAATATCACCTGACCTATGAATTGGTTTACGATTACAATAAGGGAAGGGATGATAATTTGGCGTTGATTAACGCCAGATTGGTGTCTCAGAATAGCCCTGATTTGATGATTGTCAATTATAATTTGTTCCAAAGCTATATGAATGCGGAGGCTTTGGAGGATTTGACCCCTTACCTGCAGAAGGATATGTCCGTTCGCAGGGAGGATTATATAGATTCCGTGATAGGGGCGTTTGAAAGGGATAACGGGTTGTATGGCATTCCCAGACAATTTATATTAAACGCTCTTGTGGGGCGGACCTCTCAGGTAGGCGGGAAGCCGGGGTGGAGCATTGAAGAATTTATAAGGTATCTGGAGGAAAATCCCGATGTGGAGTTCGAGTGGGACGGGGATGCTTATGGAATCCTGCAGCTTTGTTTAAAATATGGCTTGGATAATTATGTGGATTTTGATTTAAAGACCTGTCATTTTGATGAGGCGCCCTTTAAGGACCTGCTTCTAAGGATTAAGGCGCTTAACCGGGATAATTCTTCCAATGCGGACGTCTGGAGGGAGCTTTTGGAGGATGGGGGAAAAGTAATGGCAGAGATTGGGATTGTTACTTTTTCATCCTTTCAATATGAGGAAATGACATATGGGGATTCTCTGACAATAATAGGTTATCCCAGCTCGGACGGCAGCATGAAATGCCGGCTGTTTCCGTCCGACGCCATAAGCATTGTGAAAAACAGCAGGCATAAGGAGGGAGCATGGGATGTGCTGAAGCAATATTTACTGCAAAGCAAAAGAAACTATGATTTTCCCGCAAGGAAGGCTGAATTTGAGGAAGAGGAAAAACAGGTATTGGAAAAGCAGTATCAGAGGGAAGAGGACGGAAGTTTTTCTCTGGATGAGAACGGCGAGAAGATAGAGCAGCCAGTAACATACTATAACGGACAGCCGTTTTACGCCATGACTGAGGAGGAGGTACAAAAGGTCAGGGAGGCGATAGCGGCGGCAATCCCCGACAATACCGATGCGGAGGCGATAAAGGAGTTTGTTATGGCGGANGCGNTTGAATATTTTTATGATAGAAAGACCTTGGATGAGGTGATTGATATCATTCAAAACAGGGCGCAGCTTTATTTGAGTGAACTGTAAAAAGCATTTTAATTTTAAAATACGTGAAATATATAACTTAAAATTCAAGAAAATATATAACTCAAGCGGACAACTACAACAATGCAGAGTTATAATAAATTATGTCATAAGTATTTGTGATTAATATAAAGTATTCGGTAAACATAATTGCAACGAAAGGAGANTTTACTTATGAAAAATTCAAAGAGAANATTANTTTTAATAANTTTGGTTGTTGTTATGCTGCTTGGCTGCTCGATTACTGCAAATGCGGCAGCGAGTACGCAGGCAACGCATGAGTGTGCATTTTCATTATGGAATGAAAATATGTGTTATACTTCACATAGTGCTGGAACACATACCTATGTCCGAGAAGGCAAAACTCTTAGTTGTAGAATGATGATTTATTGTTATAGAGATTACTATAAATGCGCTTGTGGAGCAGGGGAATATAGGAATTACCATAATGAAACCAAACACTTAGATTGTGGATTATAAATAAAATTGTAAAAGGGAAACGCATTGTCAGGTAAAGTATAAATAGGAACGTAGTGTTATACAAGGTAGAATCCAACGTGGTTTTACCTTGTTTTTTTTTGCCTCTCGTATTAAAATCGTATATAATGTTAAGTGTTAAAACGAATTAAGACGTTTTAGCCGTATGGATATAAGACGTATAATAAACCGGAAAGGAAACAATAGTATGAACGCAAAAGAGATGCTTCAAAGGGTAGACCACACCCAGCTAAAGGCATTTGCCACATGGGAGGACATTGCAAGGCTTTGTGAGGAGGCAATTCAGTATCAAACGGCAAGTGTGTGTGTTCCGCCTACCTATATCAAACGGATTGCAGNTACTTATGGGGANAAATNGAATATTTGTACGGTAGTAGGCTTTCCCTTGGGCTATAGTGTTACGGAGNCAAAGCTNGCGTGAGATAANGCAGGCGCTTTTGGACGGCTGCAATGAGATTGATATGGTGGTAAATATCAGTGATGTAAAGAACGGGCATTACGATAAGGTGGAAGAGGAAATCAGGCAGCTAAAGCAGGCTTGCGGAAGCCATGTGCTTAAGGTGATTATCGAGACCTGTTATTTGACTGAGGAAGAAAAAATCGCCATGTGTAATGCCGTGACAAATGCAGGTGCAGACTATATTAAGACCTCCACAGGCTTTGGCACGGACGGGGCAACCAAGGAGGATGTGGAGCTGTTTAAAAAGCATATAGGACCGAATGTGAAAATAAAGGCGGCAGGAGGCGTGTCCACATTGGAGGATTTGGAAATGTTTATCGGGCTTGGCTGTGACCGCATCGGCACTTCGAGGGCAGTGGGATTATGTAAGGGGGAACTGACGGAAGGTTATTAACAGGAAGCCTGCGGTATATTGCAGATTTCGGAAGTGAGGAAGTTTATGGAGAATTATCAGATACAGAACCGATTAAAGGCATTAAGAGAGCTTATGCGGGAAAACGGTATTGATTACTATATGATACCCACGGCAGATTTTCATAATTCCGAGTATGTAAACGATTACTTTNANGTACGGGAATATTTCTGTAANTTTTCCGGCTCTAACGGAACGCTCCTAGTCTGGCAGGATGGGGCGGGGCTTTGGACGGACGGACGGTATTTCATACAGGCAAAAAAGGAATTGGAAGGCACTACGGTGGAGCTTTTCCGTATGTTTGACGAGGGTGTTCCCACCATAGAGGAATTTTTGGAAAATCGTATGACGGACGGGCAGACTTTGGGCTTTGACGGCAGAGTGATTTCTATGCTGGAAGGTCGGCGCTATGAAAAGGCGCTTGCAGATAAAGGCATTCGTTTTGCCTATGAACAGGATTTGACAGAAGGTCTTTGGCTTGACAGACCCGATTTCCCAGCGGGGAAGGTCTGGGTTTTGGAGGAAAGCATTGCCGGAAAAAGCGTGGAGGAAAAGCTTGCCGATACACGTAAGAAAGTGAAGGAGGAGGAAGCGGAGGGGCTTCTTCTTACAAAGTTAGACGACATTATGTGGCTGTTTAATATACGCGGCTGTGATGTGGAATGTAATCCAGTGGCAATGTCCTATGCCTTGGTTATGGAGAAAGAAACAGTGCTTTTTATTCAGGGAAAGGCGCTGGAACAGAAGACTTTGCAATATTTTATGGCTCATGGCATACAGGTGGAAGAATATGACAGCCTTGTGACTTATTTAAAGGGAGTAAAGGCAGGAAAACGTCTNCTTTTGNACAAGCGGTACTNCAGCTATATGNTGTATAAGCTGCTTGACAAAAAACACACTATTGNGNAAAANAAAAACCCTACAGAAGACTTAAAGGCGGTAAAAAATTCCGCAGAGCTTGCCAATATGGAGGAGATTTACTTAAAGGACAGCGTGGCGGTGACAAAGTTTATCTACTGGCTGAAAACAAATATCGGCAGACAGGAGATTACGGAGGTCAGTGCGGCGGATTATCTGGAGAGGCTCAGGCGGCAGATACCGGAATTTTTGGATTTGTCTTTCCCGACCATTGCAGGGTACAAGGAAAATGCCGCCATGATGCATTATGAGGCAACTTCTGAAAACTGTGCGGTTCTGAAACCGGAGGGGATGCTTCTTGTGGATTCAGGAGGTCAGTATCTGGGAGGAACCACGGACGTTACCAGAACCATTGTGCTGGGTCCTGTTTCCGATGAAATGAAGCTTCACTATACCATGGTTGCCGCAGGTATGCTTAAGCTTACTAACGCGCGCTGGCTGCACGGCTGCAGTGGGCGTAATCTGGATATTCTGGCACGCCAGCCTATTTGGAATCTGGGGCTTGACTATAAATGCGGAACCGGTCATGGCGTGGGCTATATTTTAAATGTGCATGAAGGCCCTCAGAGCCTGCGCTGGCGCTTTAGCGGGGGCGCTGACGAAGCGGTTTTTGAGGAGGGCATGGACGTTACCAACGAGCCGGGAATCTATGTGGAGGGCAGCCATGGTATTCGTATCGAAAATGTAATGGTTGCAAGATATGATGTGAAAAATGAGTATGGTCAGTTTATGCATTTTGACACGCTCACATGGGTGCCAATCGACATGGAAGCCATCGATGAAAAGTATCTGACGGAGGAGGTCCGTATCTGTCTTTATAGCTATCAGAGGCAGGTGTTTGAGAAAATCTCTCCTTACTTGAATAACGAGGAGAGGGAATGGCTCCGCAGGGAGACAAGGGCTGGCAGTACGGTGATTTTAAATAATGAAAGCAACTAAGAACCAAGGATGAAAAAGACAGGATACAGTGCCATAATCCGGATGAAAAGTTTGAAAAACAGCAGCAAATTTGGAATGACGATATTCTTGCAGGAAGAACAAAAGAGGCTGCTGAGGAGGAAGTCAGGGAGAAGAGCCAGTTGGTATTCTAAAGTTCTAATTGTAAAATCGGCATAAAATTTTGCATCCCTTTCTTGACTTTTATTTGCAGTTTTGAGATAATACAAAGGAATATAGCGATTCTTTAGCAAAACGGTGGGAATTGCCGTAAGGTCACATATTACCTCTTGGAGCATTATCTTCCGGAGAGTAAAAAATACATTTTTAAGGAGGACGTATCAAATGTCAACAAAAGCTTATTATCCGATTTCCGAGATCGGCGCAGGCAAGCCTGGTTTTTCCAAAACACGTTCTATCATTGAGGGCGCTTTCTACGGCAATAACGTAGTAAAGGTGAACACCTTAAAGGAGGCATATGAGTTAGCAAAGAATTCTCCCGGTACCGTAGTTACCGATATGCCTGTTTACAGAGCAGAGGAGATTGGGCTTGAGAGAGACGCAAAAGTTCTGCTTTTCAATGATGGCGCAGTTACCGGCCGCTATGCTCAGGCGCGCCGTATTAAGGGCGAACCCGGTGTGGATGCCGGCAAGCTTGATAAGATTGTTATGGATGCGGTTTACAGGGCACGTTGGGAGACTTTGTACCATGCTGAGTGTTACATAGGTCTCGACCCTGAATTTATGGTAAAGGCACATCTTTTGATTCCCGAAGGAGAAGAGAATATCCTTTACAACTGGATGCTGAATTTCCAGTATATGTCTGACAAATATGTTGAGATGTACAAGAACTCCCAGCCTGTAGGCGGCGGCAAGGAGCCTGATGTTTACATTTTCTCCAATCCCCAGTGGGTACCTACCGAGGCTCCTGACCTTGATTTCAGCTGCCTGAGTGACCCTTTGACTCTCTGCTACTTTGATACGGACCAGAACTGTGCATGTATCCTTGGTATGAAGTATTTCGGCGAGCACAAGAAGGGTACTTTGACTATGGCTTGGGCTATCGCTAACAGAAACGGTTATGCTTCCTGCCACGGCGGACAGAAGGAATACATTCTGGCAGACGGCAGCAAGTTTGTTGCATCTGTTTACGGTTTGTCGGGTTCCGGCAAATCTACCTTGACTCACGCAAAGCATGACGGCAAGTATGAGATTAAGGTTCTTCATGACGATGCATTTATTATCAACACCGATACTTGTGCATCCGTTGCTTTGGAGCCTACCTACTTTGATAAGACCGCGGATTATCCTACAGGATGTCCTGATAATACCTATTTGCTTACCGCTCAGAATTGCTCCGCAACCCTTGACGAGGACGGAAAGGTTCAGCTTGTTACAGAGGATATCAGAAACGGTAACGGACGTGCAATTAAGTCCAAATTGTGGTCTCCTAACCGTGTAGACAAGATTGACGCTCCTGTAAACGCAATCTTTTGGATTATGAAAGACCCTACCATTCTCCCTGTAGTAAAGCTTAAGGGCGCTGCACTTGCATCTGTTATGNGTGCAACCTTGGCAACTAAGACTTCTACGGCAGAGCGTGTGGCAGCAGGTACTGATATGAATGCACTTCGTATCGTTCCTTATGCTAATCCTTTCAGAACCTATCCTCTGGCAAACGACTATGAGAAGTTCAAGAAGCTGGTTCAGGAGAAGAACGTAGACTGCTATATCATCAACACTGGTGATTTCATGGGCAAGAAGGTTAAGCCTGCCGATACTCTTGGAATTTTGGAGACTATCGTTGAGAAGAAGGCTTCCTTCAAGCAGTGGGGTCCTTTCTCCGATATCGAGATTATGGATTGGGAAGGCTTTGCTCCTGACTTGAACGATAAGGAGTACACAGCCGCATTAAAGGCTGCTATGCAGAACCGTGTAGACGCAGTAGAAGGCTTTGCTACCAAGAAGGAAGGCTATGATAAGCTTCCCGGTGAGGCATTAGAGGCTCTTAAGAGAATCGTAGAGCAGGCTGCAAGTTTATAATTAAAAGTATAATTTATAAAATATGTTAAAAAAAGAGGATGTTCTCGCCTTGTGAGTTCTTGGATTCACTGAGCGGAACATCCTCTTTGCACCTTGTGTACAGGTTTCTTTTCTCCTGCCATAATAATAGGTCTCCTACGATATAGATATAATCGTAGAAGACCTTGTAAATCTTAAATTACAAAAAACTTTCATAGGCTCATATACATTGCAGCGCCAATTTTTTCTTCAAATTTGATATCAGCCTTGTTTTGTCAATTCAAACTGTTTAACAAGCTGATCCAGCATCATGGCCTGTGCGGATAATTGCTGACTGGTTGCCGATGCCTCTTCGGCAGTTGCCGCATTGCTTTGTACGACACCTGAAATCTGATTTACACCTATTTCTGCCTGTCGCATTGCTTCTGCCTGTTCATTCATTATAACCTTCAGGTTTCTGGAGAATTCGGCAATCTGTTTGATTCCATCCACTACGGATTCAATAGCGCTTGATGCGTGATCTACCACACTGTTTCCTGTAGAAACTTCGCGGATTGAAGCCTCGATCAGGTCTCTGGTATCTACTGCAGCCTTTGCGCTTTGATCTGCCAGCTCCCTAATCTGAGCTGCTACCACCGCAAAACCACGTCCTGCTTCTCCTGCTCGGGCAGCCTCAATGGAGGCGTTCAAGGATAGAAGATTGGTCTGAGCCGCAATCGATTCGATTTCGGATATAATATCCCCGATTTTTGTGGAGGCAGCATTGATCCGCTCCATGGCAACTATCACAGTATCCATTTCCTGACGGCTCTTATCAGCCTCATCTGCATAATCTTGTGCCTTGGTATAAGCCTCGTCTGCACTCTGTGCACTTTTTTCCATTGTCAAAGTGATATTGGAAATAGTTGCATGTAATTCCGATACAGCATGCGCTTGGTCTGTTGCACCTTCCGCAAGGCATTGCGCGGCAGTTGCCAACTCATCGGAACCGGCAGATACCTGATTGGAGGCATCGCCAATGGATAATAATGTCTCTGTCATCTGGTTTNTNAANCCACGCATAGACTCANACNGNNTCTTNAAGTCNCCGGTATACCGTTCTGAAACNTTCGACCTGNCGGNATAATTACNACGAGCCATCTCACCCNGCACTTCACCGATATCATATATAATTGTGTCGAGATTGTCGGCCATTTCCCTTGCATCGTTTTCCATATCTTCCACTTCATCCCCTGTTTCAATTATAGGAAATGGAGAAGCAAGGTCTCCCGCCGCAAATGTTTTGAGGCGTTCACCCAGTTTTTTCAAAGGAACGGAAATTTTTCTGGCAATTTTTCTGCCAATTCTGGTGGATAATACCATTGCTATTACAATTACGGCAAGGATTGCCGCAACAAGAATCNATCCGATTATTGTAAGTGTCTTGGCAAGACGATTTCCCTCATTGACTTTTACATTTAATAGCATTTCCAACTTATCATAAATACTGCTATATGCGCTTGTTAGTTCGGTGAGTGCCAAATCCTGTGCCTGAACACAAAGTTCACGATCCGTTGTTGCCCCCAGATCCATTATCTTGGCATCCAGTTTCCAGTAATCATCCAGTTCTGCTTTAATCGCATCATATGTAACTCTGCCATCATCCGATACAATTGTGTTTTCGATTTCTGCAAAATAATCGTTAAATAGGATTTTCGCTTCATCGTGCTGTTTTACTACGGTGTTAATGGCATCTTCATTATCATAACCGATTGCGGCTCGAAGCGATGACCGGATATCTGCAAATTCAAACATCGCCTTTCCGATATCCCCTTGTGCAAAGCCGAAATTTTCCAACGCATAAGAATATCGACGGGATATAACAATAAGGGCAATCACGCCCAAAATTGCCGCCGCGGCTGTAATGGTTGACACCCTAAAAATAGAGGCAGTCAGCTTCTTTTCAATATTTTCTTTTTTATTCATTATAAAAAATCCTCCTCTCGGTTTCATAGCAATCATTTTCATAGGAATTGTTTTTCTTTTTCTTANGNANAGNTTTAAGCGTNGNTTCTGTANTGCTTATNTTGCNTCTGGTATGCTGGAAAAGTTTGGCTTGCTATACATTANTTATACTATTTTTCCCTGAAACTTCAANACNTCTAANCAAATTAGCGGGTTAANTTTATAGTGCAATTTATAAACTGTTTTTGTCTACGAATACCTTTACATTTTCCGACATTTAGCGTATACTTACAAAAATATGATTTTTATGCANAAACAANATGGCACTTCTGTGTGTTATATAAACACTTTTACAAGAAAGGATTTGCGGANTAAAGCTATGAGAACCTTAACAGAAATTCGTTGGCATGGAAGAGGCGGTCAGGGAGCCAAAACGGCGGCACTATTATTGGCAGATGTGGCTTTTAATATGGGAAAGCATGTGCAGGGCTTTCCGGAATACGGCCCTGAGAGAATGGGGGCGCCTATTACCGCTTATGACAGAATCAGTGATAATCCTATCAGAGTACACTCCAATATTTACGAGCCGGATTTTGTTGCCGTTGTGGATGATACATTGCTACATACGGTGGATGTTACCATGGGGTTAAAGGAAGACGGCGCTATTTTGATTAATACGCTGAGAAATAAAGAAGAGATACTTCCTCTTTTAAACGGCTACAAGGGCAAAGTATTTACTATTGATGCAAGAAAGGTCTGTATGGAAACACTGGGTAAATATTTTCCCAATACACCCATGCTGGCGGCTATTGTGAAGGTGTCCGAGCTTATGGGGGAGGAGGAGTTCCTGCAGGAAATGGAAGGCTCTCTAAAACATAAATTTGCAAAAAAGCCTGAGGTATTGGAGGGCAATATGAAAGCTTTGAAAATGGCATTTCAGGAGGTGCGCTAATGGCATTAAAGGCAGAATTGATAAATGAAAAAACTGCATGGCAGGATTTGACGGAGGGGCTTCAGATACATGAGCCTGCAACGTCAAAGCTTTTTGAGACGGGAGAGTGGCGTACATCGACGCCCGTGTGGGAGCAGGAGAAGTGCAAGCAATGCCTTCTGTGTGTGCCTTATTGTCCTGATACCTGTATTTCGGTGTCCGAAGGAAAAAGAGGGGAATTTGACTATGCACATTGTAAGGGCTGCGGCATTTGTGCCAAGGCATGTCCTTTTAATGCGATTTCGATGAAGGAGGGCGAGTAAAATGGCAATTAAAGAAAGAATGTCAGGTAATGAAGCGGTTGCCCATGCAATTAAGCAGATTAACCCGGATGTTATGCCGGCTTTTCCTATTACCCCTTCTACGGAAATACCTCAGTTTGTGTCGTCCATGATTGCAAACGGTGAGATAGATACGGAATTTATACCGGTGGAAAGCGAGCACAGCTCCATGAGTGCGGCAATCGGCGCTTCGGCTGCGGGGGCAAGAACTTTGACGGCAACCTCTTCCTGTGGTCTGGCGCTTATGTGGGAGGTTCTGTATGTTGCGGCATCAAACCGCCTGCCCATTATGATGGAGGTAGTAAACCGTGCCCTGTCGGGTCCTATCAACATCAATGCGGAGCATTCGGACAGTATGGGGGCGAGGGATTCCGGCTGGATTCAGATTTATGCGGAAAATAATCAGGAAGCTTACGATAATACCCTGCAGGCGTATCGTATTGCGGAGCATACTTCTGTAAAGCTGCCAATTATGATATGTCAGGACGGCTTTATCACCAGTCACGCGGTGGAGAATATTACACTTTTGGAGGATGAGCCTGTCAGGAAATTTGTGGGTACCTATGAGCCTGAGCATTATCTCTTGAGAGAAGACGAGTCCATGGCTGTGGGTCCTTACGCTATATCCAGTTATTGTATGGAGGCGAAGAGGGCGCAGGCACAGGCGATGATAAATGCAAAAGAAGTTATTTTGCAGGTGGCAGAGGAATTTGAAGAGCTTTCAGGAAGAAGCTACGGTTTTTTTGAGGAGTATCGTCTTGAGGATGCGGAGTATGCCATTGTGGCAATCGGTTCGGTTTGCGGTACGATAAAAGAAACGATTGATAAGCTGCGCAAGGAAGGAATCAGGGTAGGGCTTTTAAAAGTGAGAGTTTTCAGACCTTTTCCGGGAGAAGAAATGGCGGCAGCGCTTATGCATTGTAAAGCGATTGCCATTATGGACAGATGTGAAGGCTACAATGCCACGGGAGGTCCTTTGGGGGCAGAACTCACCGCTGCATTATACCGGACAAAGGCTGGCGCTGAGGTGATTAATATTATTTACGGTTTGTCCGGCAGAGATGTAAGGATATCCGATGTGGAAGAGGTATATGTGAAGCTTGAAAAGCTGGCGCAGGGAGAAAACTGCTTTGGCGATTATCCGTACATAGGACTTAGAAGTGTAGATTGAGATTCGCATCGCAGTGCCGCAAAAGGAGCTGCATGGAGGATTAGAATAGTTTAATGGAGATTAGTATGGAACAGAAAAATACGTTTAGTTTCAGGGAAATACAGGAGAGAGAGGAGAGGCTTGCGCCGGGGCATAGGATGTGTGCGGGCTGTGGCGGAACCATTGCAGTGCGGAATGTACTTAAGGCGCTTCATCCGGGCGACAAGGCGGTTGTGGGAAACGCTACGGGATGTCTTGAGGTATCCTCCTTTATGTATCCCTATACGGCATATGAGGACAGCTATATTCACAATGCCTTTGAGAATGCAGGGGCAACTCTCTCCGGGGTGGAGACGGCTTACAGGGCTTTAAAGAAAAAGGGTAAAATCAAAGACAATTACAAGTTTATTACCTTTGGCGGTGACGGCGGTACTTACGATATTGGTTTGCAGTCTCTTTCCGGTGCTATGGAGAGAGGGCATGATATGGTTTATGTGTGTTATGACAACGGCGCTTACATGAATACCGGAGTGCAGCGTTCTTCTGCAACGCCTATGTTTGCAGACACCACAACCACGCCTACGGGAAAGGTTTCCGACGGTAAGCCCCAGACAAGAAAGGATTTGGCGGCAGTTATTGCGGCTCACAATATTCCTTATGTGGCACAGACTACTTTTATAGGCAATATGAAGGATTTATATGTAAAGTCTGAAAAAGCAATTTATACGCCGGGCGCAGCTTTTTTGAATGTTTTGGCGCCCTGCCCCAGAGGCTGGAAGTATGATACACCGGATATTATTGAGATTTGTAAGCTGGCGGTGGAAACCTGCTACTGGCCCTTGTTCGAAGTTGTTCATGGGAAGTGGCTTTTGAGCTATAAGCCCAAGAATAAGCTGCCCTTAGAGGAGTTCTTAAGAAAGCAGGGGCGTTTCAAGCATCTCTTTAAACCCGGCAGCGAGTATTTGTTGGAGGCATTCCAAAAAGAGGTTGACAGGAGATGGGAGGAATTGTTATACAGGTGCGGGGAATAAGCGGCGAAGGTGGGATGATAGTTTTGAGTAGCCGCTAAAGCGGGTGCATGGGAATCAGGGTGGAAGAAAAATAAAAAATATAGAAAGGGAAAATATGAGAAATTAGAGATTATNTTTAGCATTGGCGNTNCTTGCCGTAGTGGTGGTGACAGGCTGCGGGAACGGTGCGGTGCCGACAAGTGACAGTGCGGCGGATGGGGATAACCCTCAGGGAACCGAAAATATTGCGGATACGGAAAATTTTGAAGAAACGGAGAGTGGTAAGATGCAGGGAGCACAAGAGGATATGATTGCAGAGGCAATTCGTCAGGAGACTTCATCAGTAGAGCTGGAGACCGATGATACTGAGACTGTGGAAGCGCTTGAAAAGGAGCCTACGGCTGAAATCAGTGAGGTGATTCCGGCTAAGTATATTGCACAGAGGTTTGACCAATGCGGAACCATTGAACAGATTTCCTACACTACATATGACTATTTCGGAGACGGTTCCGAAATAGAAAAAGCTGCTAATGTATATTTGCCCTATGGATATGACAAGGAAGCAAAGTATAATGTGCTTTATCTGATGCATGGTATCGGCGGCGATGAGAATGAGTGGGGAATGACCGGTGTTACCTCGCAGGTAAAAATTATGATGGATAACCTGATATATAACGGAGATATTGAACCGTTTATTGTGGTGACGCCAAACGGGCGCTCTGGGGCAGATTTCGCCAATACAAATTCCGATTACAATTCCTTTTATGAATTTGGCAAAGAGCTAAGGAATGACCTGATACCTTATATTGAGCGCAATTATNCAACATATGGNCAGTATGATGAAAACGGCTATGACCTGAGCGAGGCAAGAGAACACAGGGCAATGGCAGGTTTATCTATGGGCGGTATGCAGACCATTAATATCGGTATGTGCGAATGTCTGGATATCATAAGTTATTTTGGAGCCTTTTCCGCTGCACCAACATCCTATGAGGGATCGAAAATCGTAGAAATGATTGATTCAGAATTTTCGGGTGAAACGATTAACTATTTTTATAATATCTGTGGAACAGGCGATTCCATTGCCTATAATAGTGCATCGGCGGCAGCAAAAGCTCTACCGCAGCTTAGCGATAGGTTTGTGGACGGGGAAAACTATATGTGGCAAGAGCTTAGCGGCGGACACGATTTTAAAATATGGTATCTTGGATTTTACAATTTTG
>WFLX010171335.1_pt1 | contig 18681 bp, 17 predicted proteins | sample 4967041 | NCBI WGS metagenome assembly WFLX01 (sample SAMN12857096, study PRJNA449069) | gut metagenome | isolation source: stool from male and female vole | host: Microtus ochrogaster | place: USA:Florida | collected 2017
TTTCNTGCATGTNATTGTGTGGCAGATTTTGTATCGNCTTTNATAAATGGTNTGACAACGCCCAATATGGGTAGCAGAATTTCCATAACCACTGCCTATGTGATGGTGTACCTTTTCCTGACCGGAGTGGCAGCGCTGTCGATTTTGGCAGTCAGAAAGGTAAATAAGAAGTGGAAAAGTGAATAGATATTAGGAGGAATGTGAGAGATATGTAGTGGCAGCTGCCGNAANNCCNGNNGAGCTTGNANCTATGGTNTTGCGNNANNNTTTGTTAGGTCANTATTATCATNGNNGTGNNNTNGTGTTATNTTATTGACTNTATTGGAGGATTAATATTGGTTAAAAAGGGATAAANCAATNTAATATATTCATACTTGAGATAAATCGCAAATTGAGGTATACTTAGATATAAGAAATTTAAAGTTGTACATAATGAACAATAAATATTTTAAGGAAGAAGCAAAATTTAGTAAAAGTAAATTAAATAGTATCATAATATGTCATATCTGGAATGGGAATATAAGGTAGTATAGTATGAACTTTAGCAGGTTTATGGGTGTTCGACAAAAGGTGTAAAATTTCGACAAGGGGGAAGGCAGAAAATGACAAATGTACAAGTAGGAGAAAGAATTAGAGAATTGCGAGAGGTTCAAAATTACACGAGAGAAGCCTTAGCAGNAAAAGNGGAATATTTCAGNAAAATTTTTATATGAAATTGAGGTAGGGAAAAAAGGTTTTTCGGCGGAGACTTTATGTAAGATAGCGCAAGCGTTATCTGTGAGCTGTGACTATATTATGTTTGGTGAGGAGAAGAAACATAAGTGTGCAGATAAAATCGTTTGTGTATTAGAAATGTTAAAGCCTAATCAAGTGAGTAAAATTCAAGATATATTAAAAATTTTGTATGATATCTGTGATGTAGTATAAATTCGGTTAAGAAATACATAATTCATATAATGGGCTGAGTATAAATAATTAAATGAAAAGGGCGTTATTTTAGATTAAAGGACAGGCTTGTTTTTTTGCTGATATGGCAAATAAATAAGTCTGTCTTAGCATATATTTATAAGTGAAAAAGAATAGTGAAATGTGAATTAATACTATGAAGAAATGGTGGACAACAATATTGCTTTTGGATATTATGGCGGGTCTGCTGCTCTTTTGTGCNTTTNGAGCCAAAAANGCGGNGGNAGGAAAAGCGGNTGATGTATGGGCTGGTAAAGAAAACAGGCAGTATCAGTTGGAAAGCGATGAATTAAAAAAACTTGCACTGACATTTGATGATGGTCCACATCCCTACTACACGGAGCAGCTGTTGGATGGCTTGAAGGAGCGGGGAATACACGTTACCTTTTTTGTTACAGGGGAACATGCGNAGCTACATCNTGATANTATAAAGCGAATGNATGAAGAAGGNCATTTAATTGGCAATCATACCTACAGTCACATNCAATTAAAAAAGTCCAATAGAGATACCTTTAAGGAGGAGTTGGTTAAAACGAATAAAATTATCGGTGATATTATAGATGAAGAAGTAGTATTTGTCCGTCCGCCCTATGGTTCTTGGGATAAAAGCTTTGAGACGGAGCTTAATATGTTTCCGGTTCTATGGACCGTTGATCCGTTAGACTGGTGTTCCAGCAATGTGTCCTGTATAACCCAAAAAATTGTGGATAAGGTGAAAGAAAATGATATAATACTGATGCACGACTATTATGAAACTACGATCACAGCGGCTCTCAAGGTGGTGGATGAGCTGACAGAACAAGGGTATACATTTGTAACTGTGGAGGAGATATTGTTTGATTGATTGAAATTAGCAAAGTCAAAGAAACTTTAAATATTTTTTACAATTAAGATACACTTATATTAAAAGTTTGTGACAAAGTCCTAATATTATGAAAAATNTATTATGGTNAAGATACATTGTCCGGCTGAGATGAATCATGCTATAATATATAGATAATGCTAAGGAATAGGTAAAAAATATGATGAATTACAGACAGAACCGAAGGAGAATGGCAGAAAAGAAGATAAGGGTATTTATGGTAATTCCCCTAATTCTTTTATCTGCCAATATTTGTTTATTGCTTAGGATAGAGAGTCAGATAAAAAATGCCAATATTACGTTAAAGCAGTTGGATTCCATACAAAATGCAAAGGAAAAAGATATATAACAGCAAAATGAAAACGAGATACAAGATGTAGAGCAAGAGGGAACACAAAAATATTTGCCTACATCGAATGACACGGCGGTTGTGGGAACCTTGGATTATGTAAGCATGTGTGAACTGCCTAAGGTGGACAAACCCATCCAGCGCAGTTATTATGAGGTTTTGGCAAAATTGAGTGAACTGGGGCAGGAAAATGACGTTATTGCACAGATTCTTGAGGACAGAGAAGTTTATCCGGAAAAAATGTTGGAGGCGTTGGCTAATAATCNTGAAATGGCANANTTTGTAGAGAATTATCCAANGAAAAAGGNTGAGNTTACGGGAGGCTTGACGGACTTGGAGAAACAGNAGGAATATCCCTTGTTCCTACAGTGGGANCCCAGATGGGGATATGNCCGATACGGCGATGACGACAGTAATATCGGATTATCTGGCTGCGGTCCTACCTGTCTTTCAATGGTGCTTTATTATTTGACAAAGAACGAGACACTTACGCCGGATATGATAGCGGCATACAGTATGGATAATGGGTATTATTTGGCAGGAACCGGTACCTTGTGGGCACTGATGGAGGATTTTCCATCCTTATATGGAGTGGAGGTAAGCCAGCCGGAAATCAGTGAATGGTCAATGAAGTCAGAGTTAAATAAAGGTAACATTCTTATTTGCTCTATGGGGGCGGGAGATTTTACTGCAGGCGGACATTTTATCGTTATTTACGGATGTGATGAAAACGGCTTTAAAGTAAATGATTCAAATTGTGTAGCAAGAAGCAGACTAAGCTGGTCGTTTAAACAAATACAAAAACAAATTAAGCATATATGGTCTTTCGGGAATTAATGCGGTTTATTCGCATATTGTAAACAGGGTATAATCCCCACTATCCATATTTGCAGCATCAAAAATACCATTGGAATAAAAACCTATATAGTTAGAGTCATACGGATAATCCAGCAGGCTCTCACCGTTCACTATAAGGACATAGTTATGTAATACTAAACAGCAGAAATTTTCCTCGTTATAAAATGTATCGCCTTCGTTGCGCTCAAAATAGTCGTCCAATTCCTCCTGAGTGACAGCATATTCCCACAGGTCGTTTACGATGTAATCGCGCGCACTGTGTTTATAATACTCGCTATAGCTGCCGGAGTAGTAATTGTCATCGTGATTATCATCGGACTGATACCAAAAATAAGTGCCGTCCTCTTTGAAATAGATTACTGATCCGTCACTTGCCTGAAAGGTATGACCGGAAAAAGCGTTTGTTTGGTAAAGAATGCCCCAATCGAATTCGTCATCTTCTATCAGTGAGTCTATATAGGGTTCGGATATGTAATCTTTATAGTCATACATGTAATCTTCATATTCATATAGATAATCTTCATACTCCGACATACCTTCATTGAAAGCATATACGAAAATAGCTAAATAAAATAACATAAAAATCCCGATCAAAACGCCGAGCACCGAAGTGATGATTCCGGCGATTGCCATGCCCTTGCCGTCATAATTTTTGGTAAGGGAGATAATTCCCAAAATGATACCTATAATACCGAGAAATGTACCGCCTGCGCAACACAGAGTCATGGATAAAATTCCGATTACCAGTGCGGCAATCGCCGTAGCCAATTTGGGAGGCTGCGGGGGCTGGGTATAAAATTGGTTAGGAGTATTATTATAGACAGTCTGAGTGTTGTCTATGTAGTAATTGTCGTTATTATTAGTGGTATAGTTATTGTAATCCATGGTGATACCCTTTCTTTAAATGATTATATATATGCTGTGACTGTAAATTATTTATTAATACTATAACATATTAAAATCGGTAATTCAATTAATTCATATCAGCTATTTGTGTGTTTGTACTTTTATATTTGGATGAAAACTTACAGGAAACATATTTTACAGTTTGCGTAACGAGTGGGCTTGTGATAAACTGAAAATCAGAAATTAAGAGAATACAGAGGTCATTTCTATGGATTTATTTGATTATATGCGCAGTACCAATATGGAGAAGGAGTCGCCGCTGGCGGCAAGAATGCGCCCTCGGACTCTTGAGGAGGTTGTGGGGCAGGAGCATATTATCGGCAGGGATAAGCTTCTTTATCGTGCAATCAAGGCGGATAAAATCAGCTCGGTTATTTTTTACGGCCCTCCCGGTACAGGAAAGACTACGCTGGCGAAAGTGATTGCCAATACTACAAGTGCGGAATTTACGCAGATAAACGCCACAGCGGCAGGAAAAAAGGACATGGAGGAGGTAGTTGCAAAGGCAAAAGGGCTTCAGGGAATGTATGGAAAGCGCACTATCTTGTTCATTGATGAGATTCATCGTTTTAACAAGGGTCAGCAGGATTATCTTCTTCCCTTTGTGGAGGACGGTACGGTTATTTTAATCGGTGCAACTACGGAGAATCCTTATTTTGAGGTAAACGGTGCACTTATTTCCCGCTCTATTATCTTTGAGCTTAAGCCTATCCCTAAGGAGGCTATTTGTGAGCTTCTGAAAAAGGCAGCCTATGATGCGGAGCGTGGTATGGGTGCCTACAATGCGGTGATTGAGGAGGAGGCGCTTGAGTTTCTGGCTGATGTTTCCGGCGGAGATGCCAGACATGCATTGAATGCTATCGAATTGGGAATTATGACTACGCAGCGCAGTGAGGACGGCAGGATACATATTACGCTTAAGGTGGCACAGGAATGTATACAAAAGCGTGCCGTGAGGTATGATAAGAACGGGGATAATCACTATGACACCATTTCCGCATTTATCAAGAGCATGAGAGGGTCGGATCCCGATGCGGCAGTGTATTATCTGGCGCGTATGCTGTATGCGGGAGAGAGTGTTACTTTTATTGCNANAAGAANTATNNTCNGCGCCNCGGAGGATGTGGGAAATGCAGACCCCAATGCNCTTATGGTNGCAGTGAACGCTTCCCTTGCTGTGGAGAGGGTGGGTATGCCGGAGGCACAGATTATTCTTTCGCAGGCAGCGGCATATGTGGCATGCGCCCCCAAGAGCAATGCCTGCTGCAATGCGGTTTTTGAAGCGGTTGAGGAGGTTTATAGGTCGGGCAATCTGCCCATACCTACACATTTACAGGATGCCCATTACAAAGGAGCGGCAAAGTTGGGGCGCGGAACAGGTTATAAGTATGCGCATGATTATCCAAATCATTACGTGGAGCAGCAGTATCTTCCTTATGAGCTAAGCGGCAGGGAGTTTTACCGCCCCACAGGAAACGGATATGAGGTGAAAATCAAGGAGCACATGAAACGCATTAAGGAGGAAGCGAGAGCGCAGGCGGGAGAAGCAGGAGTTTAGTCTGAGTCCGCAAATGCTGCGTTGTCGTCAGTCGCCGGTNCTCAGCNAATCCTTCCTCCATCTTGCCNTTGCAGACTAGTTATTTATAAGCNGTTCATTNGGTGTCAAAATAAAAGTGATACAGGTTTTCAGAAAGGAAGTATANGCCATATGCAGAAAANTTTCTTAAATGGTACGATACTAACGATGAGCCGGCAATATCTGAATCCGGATGCCGTTTTGGTGGAGGACGGGAATATTGCTGCGGTGGGAACCAAGGAAGAGGTGTTTGCCAAGGCAGGCAAAAAGGTAAAAATAGTAGATTTAAAAGGCAGAACGCTAATGCCGGGTTTTTTGGATGCACATGGGCATTTTATGTCTACGGCATTGTCCAAGCTCTATTTTGTGGATGTGCGTTGTGCGCCAATTGGGAAAATTAAAAGTATAGAGCAGTTGATTACTGTTATGAAAAGTTCTTTACAGATGAGGAAGGGAAAGGGTATTGTTGTAGGTTTTGGCTATGATGATACCCTTTGTTCGGATGAAAGAATGCCGGAAGCAACTGATTTGGACAAGATTTCTAAGGAGCGTCCGGTGCTTGTGATTCACGCGTCCTTTCATGTGGTAATGGCGAATACCAAGGCTATGCAGCTGGCAGGTGTTGACAGAGAGGATTTTGCTCCGGAGGGAGGCGTGGTTCGCCGCAGGAACGGTATGGCAATCGGTATATTTGAGGAAGTGGCGGCAATCAAGCCTCTTATGGAGCTGATATACAGTGACGGTATGCTTGCGGAATTGCCGAAGAAGCTGGGCGGTATCTGTGAAGAATATTTAAAGCAGGGTGTCACCACTATCTGTGAGGGTGCAGGCGGAAACGACATGGCAGGGTTAATCCGCAGGGCTATGCGAAAGGGAAACTTTCGGGCAAGATATATTGTCTGCCCTGCATTGACGGAGCAAGAGGAGGTTCCTGAGCGGATTCGGGGAAAACACATTATCAACGGTCCGGTGAAGCTTTTGATGGACGGAAGCATTCAGTGCTATACGGCAGCCCTTTCTAAACCATATGCCACAATAGCGCCCGGCCATGAGGAAGATAAGGGTTACAGCGGGAATACTTATATGAGTGTGGAAGCGCTTCGGGGGAAGCTTGAGACTATTTTAGACTCTGGTCGTTCGTTTGCTATTCACAGCAACGGAGATGCGGCGTTGGATAAAATTATTGAAGCGCTTGAAGGTTGTGAAAATTTAGAAAAAAACCGTTATAAAAGAAACATTATCATTCATTGCCAGACAGCGCGTGAGGATCAGCTGGATAAGTTCCAAGGGCTGAATCTGTACCCCTCTTTTTTCCCGTCACATCTATATGTGTGGGGAGACCGGCATTATGAAACCTTTCTCGGGCAGGAAAGGGCGGAAAGGCTGGATCCGATAGGAAGCGCCGTAGGGAAAGGGTTGTGCTTTAGCTTGCATAACGATTCGCCTGTGACACAGACAAAGCCCTTGGAGGCAGTGTGGAGTGCCGTGACCAGAAAGACAAAGAAGGGGCGGGTACTGGGGGAGGAGCAGAAAATCTCGGTGGAGGAAGCTTTANAAGGCNTCACCNTTTATNCCGNCANNCAGNATAAGGTAGAGGANATTCTGGGGNGCNTAGAANCGGGAAAAAANGCGGATNTTNTGGCTCTTGACCAAAATCCCCTCACAGTAGAGCAGGACAGGCTGCCAAACATTAAAGCGGAACGTGTCTGGGTGGACGGTACAATTGTGTGGTCCGCCGCCGGCAGAACGAGAAGAAACGGAACCGTTAAAAAAGCTCTTGAATCAAATATTTATAAATTTGCTGATTTTTTTTCTGCCAATTGTCGCATATGGCGGAGGCAACCTCCTCGGTAGGAACGGAAATGGTAATATCCAATAAGTTGATATCTCTGTCCTTGGCGATTAAATGTGCCTCGTATTCGCCTGAGGTAGATTTATAATAATTGCCCAGTACCGATGCCTCATTGCGCAAGGTAAATTCATTTTCTCTAAGATAGCTGTCAATGTCTTTTTTAATGGCGGCACTGACCCGGTTTTCAAAATAGTGCAGAGTTTCGCTCCCTTCCTTTGTAATGGCAAGGTGAGTGCGGTTGCGTATGGACTGGGCGGAAATCATACCTGCGTCCGTCAGCTCACTGATTACCTGCTGGAGAGTCAAAAAGCCGGTATATTCCTTTTCCAGAATAAAGTCGCTGATTTGAGCATTAGTCAGGGGAAAGGTCACTTTGTTCAGCATGTATAAAACAATTAATTTGTATAGAGTTAAGGGGTCTTGTAACATGTTTCCTCCCATTATGCCATATTTCCGGCATTTCAATTAAATAGTAAACTGCTTTCCCTGAAAGGAATTCTGTTCCCTCATAAGCTTATGCAGGGAATTTAGTACGTCACGTTTGCTGCGGCTCCAGTGAGGGGCAAGCAGGCTTTCCTTTGGCCCGTCGCCCGTTACCCTGTGGACTACGATGTAAGGAGACAGCCTTTCCAGACATTGTATCAGCAGTTGGAGATAGGCTTCTTTTTCCAGTACGTCCACCTTACCGGAACGGTATTCGGCGGCAAGGTCAGTGTACTCCAAAATGTGTAAAAGCTGCAGCTTAATGCCGAAGATTCTCTGCCTGTTCAGATAATCGACGGTACCAAGCTGCATTTCTGCTGTCTCATGGGGAAGCCCCAATATTACGTGGACGATTACCGGAATATCCAGAGCATGTAAATCCGCAAGTGCCGATTCAAAGGTGGATAGGGGATAACCTCTGCGGATATAGGCGGCGGTTTGTTCGTGAATAGTCTGTAGCCCCAGCTCCACCCAGATGAATTTTTCGGGAAATTNCCTTTTTAGCGCGGCAAAAAGNGTGAGAACCTCCGTAGGGAGACAATCCGNTNNTNTGGNAACGGAAATGCNGCATACTCTTGCGGAGGACAGAGCTTGTGTGTAAATCTGCCGCAGATAAGAAACGGGTGCATAAGTATTGGTGTATGCCTGAAAATAAGCAATAAATCTGTTTCCCACCTTTTTATCTCCNAANAGTGCAAGTCCTTCTTTTAACTGANCTTCTATNTCAAGCAGGTCNGAATTATGNACGCAGACCAAGTCCTGATTCGATACGGCAAAATCCCCGCTGCCGCCGGCGCTACAGAAGATACAGCCCCGAGAGTCCAGACGCCCGTCTCGGTTGGGGCAGGTCATGTGGGCATTCAGGGCTATCTTGTAGCACTTTTCATGAAATGTATTTTTACAGTAAGCGTCCAAAGAATAGTAAGGCTTACCGTGCCAGATTTCAGGTAACATGCTTTTACTTGAGGATGTGAGACTTGACGGCATCGGCGACAAGCTCGGCAACCTTGGGATTAAATGCTTCCGGCATAATATTGTCCTCGTTCAGCTCCGATTCGGGTACGAGACCGGCGATAGCCTCCGCGGCTGCAAGCTTCATTTCCTCTGTGATCTGTGTGGCACGTCCCTCCAAAGCACCCTTGAAAATGCCGGGGAAAGCAACTACATTGTTGACCTGATTGGGGAAATCGCTGCGGCCTGTGCCTACAACCCGTGCGCCGGCTGCTTTTGCCACATCGGGCATAATCTCGGGTACGGGATTTGCCATGGCAAATAGGATGGAGTCATGGTTCATGGAAGCTACCATCTCGGGAGTCACAATATTGGGAGCGGATACGCCNACGAAAATATCTGCGCCTCTTAANGCATCGGCAAGNGAACCGGTNTCGTCGTTTAAATTGGTCACNTCCGTCATTTTCTGCTGCATCCAGTTGAGACCCTCGGTTTTTTTAGATACAATACCTATTTTATCGCACATGATAATGTTGGGGAAGCCGTAGGTCAGTAAGAGCTTGGTGATCGCCACACCGGCGCTGCCGGCACCGTTTACCACCACGCGGCAGTTTTCCTTTTTCTTACCGACAACCTTCAGTGCATTAATAATTCCGGCGAGAACCACAATAGCCGTACCATGTTGGTCGTCATGGAATACAGGGATATTCAGAGTCGCTTTCAGACGCTCCTCAATCTCGAAGCAGCGGGGAGCACTGATATCCTCCAGATTGATACCGCCAAAGCCCGGAGCCAAGTAGGTGACAGCCTTGATAATCTCCTCGGTATCCTGTGTGTCAAGGCAGATAGGCACTGCATTGACGCCGCCGAATTCCTTGAACAGTACAGCCTTTCCCTCCATAACGGGCATTGCCGCATAAGGACCGATATTTCCAAGACCTAAAACTGCGCTTCCGTCGGAGACAACGGCAACAGTGTTGGCTTTCATGGTATATTTATATGCCGCCTCCTTATCTGCGGCAATCACCTTGCAGGGTTCTGCTACGCCGGGAGTGTAGGCTATGGATAAATCTTCACGGGATTTGACCGGAGATTTGGAAACGATTTCCAGTTTACCGTTCCATTTTTCATGCATTGACAGTGCTTTTTCATTTGTTGTCATAGGCTACCTCTTTTCACTATATATTTTCTATTTCGTTTAAAGTTGTTTCTTGCGGTTGACAGTCTCGAAGGATTGTCTTAAAATCTTGCATATGTATCATATAATAGTTTGTTTTGCTTCGCAAGGCTTTTTTCATTTTAATCCCTATTTCTACGTTGCTTTTAATGGCGCGGTTTGATGAGGCAATGCGCGGACACAAACCGAACTGTTGCCAACTGTTACTGCTGTCAGGCGATTTTTAATCTAGGACTTCCTATTTTTAAAAAAATGTATTATAATGTGAAAATAAGTATGACTAATGAATCATGATGTTAATGTCGTTTGGCAGAATAGCATATCCATGACAAGTCTTTAAAGACCCCCATTTTAGAGCATAAATTATGAATAAAGCAGCCGAAACTGTTTTTAAAATCAGGAGGAGTATATGAGAGAGAAATATGAATCATTGGCATTGGTGCAGCTAAAGGAGCTGGCAAAGGTGCGCGGAATTAAAGGTACGTCCACCATGAAAAAGTCAGAGCTTGTAGAGGCTATGCTGGCGGAGGACGAAAGAGAAAAGCGTGAAGAGCAGCAGACAGCTTCCAAGCCGGTTAAGGGGGGCGGCGCAGCCAGAAGCAACAGAGGCGAGACTTNCANAAGCGAAAGCACCGTGAGAAATGANAGCCNTTATAGAAGNNAGNGNGCTTCCGNAAGTGAAAGTCAGGCGAAAAGCGACGGCACGGCAAGAAATGATAGCGCGGCAAAAAGCGAAGGAGCTGCCGAGGGAGAAGCATCTGCCAGAACGGAAGGCTATACAAAAGCCTACCGTCCGAATGAAGTCTATGACGAAAACCAATACCCTAAGGAGCTGGATAGCGGTATAGAGGCAAGCGGTATTCTGGAGGTCATGCCTGACGGATATGGATTTATCCGCTGTGAGAATTATCTGCCGGGTGAGAATGACGTGTATGTGGCGCCCAGCCAGATACGCCGCTTTGGTTTGAAAACGGGAGATATCCTGCGGGGCAATAAGCGTATTAAGACTCAGCAGGAGAAGTTCAGTGCCCTGCTATTTATCAGAAGCATTAACGGCTATACCATTGAGGAATCGGCAAAGCGCGTAGCGTTTGAGGATATGACCCCCATTTTCCCGAATGAGCGTATTAGGCTGGAAACACCGGGGTGCAGTGTGGCAATGCGTGTTATGGATTTGGTAAGCCCCGTAGGCAAAGGGCAGCGAGGTATGATTGTATCTCCGCCTAAGGCAGGTAAGACCACTCTCCTTAAGGAGGTGGCAAAGTCTGTTTTGCGTACCAATCCGGATATGCATATGCTGATTTTGCTCATAGACGAGCGTCCTGAGGAGGTTACGGATATCAAGGAGGCGATAAGGGGCAATAATGTTGAGGTTATATATTCTACCTTTGACGAGCTTCCCGAGCATCATAAGAGAGTTTCGGAGATGGTGATCGAGCGTGCAAAGCGTCTGGTAGAGCATAAGAAGGATGTGGTAATTCTCCTTGACAGTATCACCCGTCTTACAAGAGCTTATAATCAGGTAGTGCCCCCCAGCGGACGTACTCTTTCCGGGGGTCTTGACCCTTCGGCATTACATATGCCCAAGAGATTTTTCGGTGCGGCTCGTAATATGCGTGAGGGCGGAAGCCTGACCATTCTTGCCACCGCATTGGTTGATACAGGAAGCAAGATGGATGATGTTGTATATGAGGAATTTAAGGGAACCGGCAATATGGAGATGGTATTGGACCGCAAGCTTTCAGAGAAGCGTATTTTTCCTGCTATTGATTTGCAGAAATCAGGTACCAGAAGAGAGGATTTGCTCCTATCGGGTGAAGAACTGGAAGCAATCAATATTATGCGTAGGGCATTGAACGGCATGAAGTCCGATGAAGCAACCGATCGTATTTTGGATATGTTTGCCCGTACCAGAAACAATATAGAATTTGTAGGAATGGTAAAGAAGAATAAATTTATCTAAATTTACAATTTTTTAAAATTAAGTATTGCAAGCCTTGTCTGCTTATGTTACAATAATACCGCTGTTTGTGGTTCCATAGGCAGTGAGGATGAGAACATAGAACTAATACTTATTTTTTATAGAGAGGTGAAAGTCATGAAAGAAGGAATCNATCCCGCATATTACCAGGCAANAGTTACCTGNAACTGTGGTAACNCATTTNTAACCNGCNCTACTAAGCCTGAGATTCATGTAGAAGTTTGCTCTAAGTGCCATTCATTCTACACAGGTCAGCAGAAAACTGCAAGAGCTGATGGACGTATTGATAAGTTCAATAGGAAATANGGTGTCAAATAAGAAGGNAATCAAAAAGGNTGAGGTATTTNTATCTCAACCTTNTATGTTNTAAAGNTGTTATTGTTTTGGAATGAGGAAATGGTATGGCGNGAAAGAGNTGTAATCGTTANTCTGGTATCGGCNGANAGGCGGTATTGGANGGCGTNATGATGAAAAATCAGGAANAATANGCCNTTGCAGTGCGAANGCCAAGCGGTGNGATAGCAGTAGAAATTGNGNATTTTCAGGGNGTGTTCCATNAGAACAAGCTGAAANAGCTGCCCTTTATACGGGGTATCTTTAATTTTGTTGATTCTCTTATGCTGGGGAATAAGGTGTTGAATTATTCGGCTTCTTTCTATGAGGAAGAAGAGGAGGAAACAAAATTTGACAAGGCAATCAATAAATTAAGCGGGGGCAACGGAGAAAAGGTGTTGACTACCTTGGTGACGATTGTTTCCGTGATACTTGCAGTGGGTATATTTATTGTGCTTCCCTATTTTATTTCGTCACAATTTGAAGGCTTTGTGCGCAAACGTTCTTTGATGATGATTATTGAGGGCGCGATTCGTATTTTAATATTTCTTCTCTATGTGTGGGGAATCAGTGCCATGAAGGACATCAAACGGCTGTATCGATATCATGGTGCGGAGCATAAATGTATCAATTGTATCGAAAAGGGAAGACCTCTTACAGTACACAATGTGATGAGAAGCTCCAGACTTCATAGAAGGTGCGGAACCAGTTTTATTTTCTTTGTACTGTTTGTAAGCATTATTTTGTTTTTCTTTATTCGAGTGGATAATGTTGTCCAGAGGGTGATATTGCGTATTTTGCTTATGCCGGTGGTTGCCGGTATCTCTTATGAGATTATTCGTCTCGCAGGGCGAAGTGATAATATTTTTGTGAGACTGCTGTCCGCACCGGGTATGATGATTCAGAGGCTTACTACCAAGGAGCCGGACGAGAGTATGGTGGAGGTTGCAATTGCCTCTGTTGAAGCCATATTTGACTGGAAAAATTATCTTTATGAGAATTTCGGCTATGAGGTGGATGAGAGCTGGATGCGCGAGGGCGATGAGACTTTGGAGGAAGAATGACGTATCAGGCTTTGTATCAAGAGGGATGCAGTGTGCTTGCGCAAGCCGGAGTGGAGGAAGCGGCGCTGGATGCCCGATTGCTTTTAGAATATGTGTGCGGCACTAATCGCAATGACCTGCTGGTACGTGGACAGCAGCAGGTGACGCCGGAAAGGGAAGGTGCATACCGCAGTTTTTTGGAAAAGAGAGCGTTGAGGATTCCTCTGCAGCAGATTACGGGTTCACAGGAATTTATGGGACTTAAGTTTGAAGTGAACGAGCATGTACTGATACCAAGGCAGGATACGGAAATCTTGGTAGAGGAAGTGTTAAAGGAGCTGCAGGACGGTATGAGTGTGCTGGATATGTGCACCGGTTCCGGCTGTATTTTGATAAGTCTGTTGTACTACTCCAATGGCTGTAAGGGCGTGGGCGTGGATATTTCGACGGAAGCGCTTGCAGTGGCAAGGAAAAATGCAGAGCGGATTTTTTGTGAGAGAAAGCCTATACTGCCGGTGGACATAGAGACATACGGAGAAAATGTGGATATTACCTTTGCGGAAAGTGATTTGTTTGCAGGGATTACGGAAAGGTATGATTTTATTGTCTCCAATCCCCCTTATATTAAGAGCAGCGAGATTAAAACGTTAATGCCTGAAGTAGGGGTGTATGAGCCTTTGCTTGCTTTGGATGGAAGTGAGGACGGTTTATTTTTCTATCGTAGAATCGTGGAGGAGGGCAAGGCATACTTAAATCGGGGCGGACGGCTCTATTTTGAAATCGGCTATGATCAGGCGAAGGATGTCTGCGGGCTTATGAGACATGCCGGCTATGAGGATATAAATGTGGTTAAGGATTTTGCGGGGTTAAACAGGGTCGTTTACGGAACTTGGATAGATGGCGGTAGATAACTCCCCAATAAGCTCCGGCATAGAGCAGCACTTTATGTCTGTGTGGTGCTTGATACAAGGTTGTGTAATTGCTATTGTCTCAGCAAAGCTGAGTCATAAGAAGCAGCGAGAAAATGAGGGTTAGTTTAAAAAGTCACCCTGATGTGTGTTTTCGGAGTATGTTGTTTTGGCATAGAAAATGAGTATGAATGCAAAATAGAAATTGAGAGGTAATTATGTTTGATAAGTTAGAAGATTTATTGATTCGATATGAAGAAATTATGGGAGAGCTACATGAGCCTACAGTGACCAACAATCAGGAGCGTTTCCGTAAGCTGATGAAGGAGCAGAGCGATTTAACTCCTATTGTAGAAGCCTATAACGAGTACAAGAAGTGTAAGCAGGACATTGAGGATTCCTTGGTAATGCTGGAGGAAGAAAACGATGAAGAAATGCGAGAGATGATCAAAGAGACCTTAAATGACAGCAAGAAGCGTGTGGAGGAGTTGGAGCAGGAGTTAAAGATTCTTTTGCTGCCCAAGGATCCTAACGATGAGAAGAATGTGATTGTGGAAATCCGTGCAGGCGCCGGCGGCGATGAAGCGGCGCTGTTTGCGGCGGAAATCTATCGTATGTATGTGCATTATGCGGAAGGGCAGCGTTGGCGCGTGGAGACCATGAACGTGGATGAAATCGGTATCGGCGGGATGAAGGAAGTGCAGTTTATGATTACCGGGCAGGGCGCTTATTCCAAGATGAAGTATGAAAGCGGCGTTCATCGTGTGCAGCGTGTGCCCGCGACGGAGAGCGGTGGGCGTATCCATACCTCCACCATCAGCGTTGCGGTAATGCCGGAGGTTGACGAGGATATTGATATCGTAATTGAAGAAAAAGATATTCGTATTGACGTTATGCGTGCATCAGGAAACGGCGGACAGTGTGTCAATACCACCGACTCCGCAGTGCGCTTGACCCATTATCCCACGGGTATTGTGGTATACAGTCAGACCGAAAAATCACAGCTGCAGAATAAAGCAAAGGCTTTTGCTCTTCTGAAGGCTAAGCTGTATGATATGGAGCAGCAGCAGAGGCATGATGCGGAGGCGGAGATGCGAAGAAGCCAGATTGGTACAGGCGACCGTTCCGAGAAAATCCGCACATATAATTTTCCTCAGGGGCGTGTCACCGACCACCGTATCGGACTTACCATATATAAGCTTGATAAGGTTATGAACGGCGATATTCAGGAAATTCTGGACGCCTGCATTGCGGCGGATCAGGCGGCGAAGCTGGCGAAGATGGGAGAATAGGCTGTGATAAACAGTTGCCTCATTATAAAATCAACGGATTTGAAATCAGAAGAAATGACTACTTTGCGCTTGTTAGGGGAATTCTCCGGCAAGCGCTTTTTAGTATAACAAAAAAGTAGATAAAAAGTTGAAAATTATTTAGTATGCTTTTGCTGCGGAGGTGAGCATATGAGAGATAAAATACTGATTGTAGATGATGAAAGCGATATCGTATCAATGCTAAAGGATTATTTTGAGTATAACGGATTTCTTCCTTGTGCGACAATACGGTGATTGCATATATGATATCAACGGTTTTTTATGCCCTTAATTATGGGGCGGGCGGAAAACTAAAAAATTTNTCTNANTTTTCTCNTNTTGGCTCTTTCATGCCGGAGCGCTTTCTGCGTAGGAACCGCGAGCTGAATTTCAGGTTCGGCTCGCGGTTCAAGCTTGTGGCGTTATTTATGCTCGACAAAATACAGTTGTACTCTGCGGTGGATGATATCGGCAGTCTCCTGTGCGGTTTTATCACCGTTAAGATAGGAAGGCAATTCCTCTCCCAAAATATCGTTAATTTCCTGCGGATAATAGGGCTGCGGTTCGCAGCTTTCCACAAAGGACATAAACTCTTCAAGGTAGGAGGTTCCGTCTGGTTTCGTCTCTAAGTCACGATANACCTCGGTGGTGGTTGATTTNAATATAGCANGCGTTCCGTCNCGCATTATTACCACGCTGTCNCGCAGCACATCTTTTCTGACAGGAGTAAAGTTTACTGTATACTGGTTGTCGTAATCTAAAAGGCTGGCTATGAAGTCCTTAATGGCATCGATGTGTACAGCGTTTGCATTTACCACCAAATAGCCTTCACTGCATAGGTAACTGCCGCTGCCGTCATTTCTCGGAAAGCCTACAATTTTGCAATNTTCAAACTCNCGCATTTTGAGNGAAAAATCCCCCAATCCGTNATAAAAGTAGCATTGCTGTNCGGCGCAGGTTCCATCCATTAACATTTGTTCCAGTTCGATCCAAGCCGCAGTGGTATTCTCCTCTCCGTATTTTTTACAGAAATTTAAAGCTTTGATAAATTCATCATTATTAAAGTAACTGATTCCGTAATAGGTTCTATGTCCACAAAAGGAGAGGCTGCCAGATTGTGTGCAATAAAGCCATAAAACAGGGTGTAGAAATTTGGTTTGAGAATGGAAAAGACAAAGGGCCATTCCCAATCATCTCTGGATTCCACAAGCTCCATGATATCCGATACAGTCCAAGTGTCTTTATCCCACACAGAGTCGGAAGTCATCAAGGTACGGAAGAACACCTCGGGAGTGATACCAACGAAAGTGCCGTCTACGGTGCCAGCATGTAATACTCCGGGAAGGAGCTGCTCCGTTACATCCTGAGTAATAAGCTCTGATATATCCATCAAAGCGCCTTTTTCGGCAAGCATACGCATATCTCCTTCGGATACCCACATGAGTTCGGGTCCTTTGCCGGAGACAATTTCCGCCATGGTCCGGTTGCGGAGAGCCTCCTGCTTCTGTTCTTCGTCGGTCTTTTCTACTTTAATATGACCGATGCCTGATGTGACAGACCAGGAAGCGGCAAATCTGGAGACATATTCCATGCCTGTGGTCTGTAGACAGACCAAGGGTATGGAGTCGGCGCTGACATCTTCTTCATTTGTGAGAAGGTAGATACTTGGATTATCTCCTTCGATTGAGCAGATGGCAAGCTCTTCCTTGTCATTTATCAAAAGCTGTAGGGCGCTGTGAGGTGAGATTCCGCAATCCTTAATATTACAGAGAACTTCACAGGTCAGCGTTTTCATGTCCAAGCGTTTTAGTTCNCNGTTGCCNATATAGTATAGAGTGTCTTTGTCGTTGGAACATAGAGAATCGATAAATTCATTTGGCAGGGTAATCAAAGAAATCTTCTTGCCTGTGTTAGTATCATATTGATAAATTTGTGTAGTATTTGTGGTTGTCTCCCATTCTGTAAGGATAGAAAATTTATCCGTAATGGTAAAAAGCTTATTACTCACCGTTACAAGATTTGTGAAGGGTTCCGTTTCATAGAACAAAGGGTTTTCGGCGTTAAGAGGTTTTCCCGTAATATCGGTTCGGTACAAAACGGGAGAGGCATCCATCCCCTCGAAAAAGCCATATAACAGAAGGGTTAATTCATTTTCTCCGGTCACATGCATGGAGGAAATAGAACAAACGGAAAAGTTTTCCTGTTCTAACAGTTCCAGAGAAAAAGATTTTTTCTCCGTCTCCAGACTGTCCACATCAAAAGTATACAATGTAAGGGAGGATAATGTGTAGTCATCAGAATAGCAGCAGGTAAGCAGATAGAGCTTACCGCCATAGGAATCTGAAAATATACGTTTGTTGGAAGTTTCCATATCCTTCTCATTTAATGTCAGGGGAATAAGCTGCCTGACCCGATAAGGATTTTCAGAGATTTCGGTGTTTGTAACAGAGTCAGCGGTTCCCTCACCTGTTGCAGCCATATTTTCTTTGTCTCTGGAGCATCCTGCTGCACATAACAGAACAAGCAGGAGCAAAATTACTAATTTAATTTTCTTTTTCATTCGGAATCCCTCCTACCTCAGCTATATTTATCAGTTTAACAAAGGATTAATTTCTTTACAATTAAACGGGAATTATTGTAAGAAACGCGTAAGAAATATTAAGAAAGGCTTCATTTGTTAAAACGGGAGACCATTTTTCATATATGTAAGTTAAATCTTTGCCCAAACCTCCTTACAATGGATTTTGTAACAGTAGTCAAAGGTGGAGGAGGAAAAGACTATGGAATTAGTAGAAAGCTTTTTGACAAATAACCCATGCTGGAAGGCAGGGAAAAAAATTCAGGTCAAAGGGTTAATGCTGCACAGTGTCGGATGTTCTCAACAATCGGCGGAATCGTTTGTAAAGAAGTGGAATAATCCGTCCAGCAGCCGTGCATGTGTCCATGCTTTTATAGACGGCAGCACGGGAAAAGTATACCAGACTCTCCCGTGGAATCACCGGGGATGGCATGCAGGCGGAACGGCAAACAATACCCATATCGGTGTGGAAATGTGCGAGCCTTCCTGTATCCGTTATACAAGCGGCGCAAACTTTATCTGCTCGGACAGGGAAGCCGCCCTTAAGG
>WFLX010002094.1_pt1 | contig 18675 bp, 6 predicted proteins | sample 4967041 | NCBI WGS metagenome assembly WFLX01 (sample SAMN12857096, study PRJNA449069) | gut metagenome | isolation source: stool from male and female vole | host: Microtus ochrogaster | place: USA:Florida | collected 2017
AAGAACCGCTCCTTCGACTTCCCGACCCCGCTCCAAGGATGGAATGCATTTGGAAAAGTGGAGGTGCTCAACGATGGTCCTTTCGAACGTAATCCCAATTATGTGCGACTCTCTCCGGCCGGACACAATGACAAATGGACCGGACTCGATAATGAAGGCTTCTTCGGTGTAAGCTTTGAGAAAGGAAAAGATTACAACTTCTCCGTATGGGCACGTGTGCCTGACGGAGGCACCTCTAAGATTCGTGTGGAACTGGAAGATCCCGCTTCAATGGGAGAGGGCCAAGGTTTTTGCTCCCAAGAGATAGAAGTGAAAGGCAAGGAGTGGAAGCAGTATAAAGCTACTCTGAAACCTTCTGAGACTGTCTCTAAAGGTAAACTCCGCATATTCTTATGCAAACCCGAGACAACCGTAGATCTCGAACATGTNTCACTCTTCCCCGCCGACACATGGAAAGGCCGTGAGAACGGACTTCGTGCCGATCTCGTGCAGAAACTTGCCGATTTGAAACCGGGTGTATTCCGTTTCCCCGGCGGATGTATCGTGGAAGGCACGGATATGGACACACGTTACCAGTGGAAAAACACGGTCGGACAGGTAGAGAACCGTCCTGTCAACGAAAACCGCTGGCATTATACCTTCCCCCATCGTTTCTTCCCCGATTATTTCCAGAGCTATGGCCTCGGCTTCTATGAATATTTCCTTCTCAGTGAGGATATCGGTGCCGAACCTCTTCCTATTCTTAACGTAGGATTGGTGTGCCAGTTCCAGAACCATGACGAGAACGCACACGCACAACTCGACGAGCTACAGCCATTTATTGACGACGTGCTCGACCTGATTGAATTCGCTAACGGACCNGTCGACTCCAAATGGGGCAAATTGCGTGCTGAAATGGGTCATCCCGAACCCTTCAATCTCAAATATGTCGGTATCGGTAACGAACAGTGGGGTCCTGAATATCCTGCCCGTCTCGAGCCGTTCGTAAAAGCAGTACGCGCCAAATATCCCGACATCAAGATTGTAGGAAGTTCCGGTCCTGATTCTGAAGGTCAGCAATTTGAATATCTCTGGCCTGAGATGAAACGTCTGAAAGCCGATCTGGTCGATGAACATTTCTACCGTCCGGAAAGCTGGTTCCTCGCACAAGGTAACCGTTATGACAACTATGACCGCAAAGGTCCGAAAGTTTTCGCCGGAGAATACGCATGCCACGGTAAAGGAAAGAAATACAACCATTTTAACGCTGCGCTTCTCGAAGCAGCTTTCATGACCGGTCTCGAGCGTAACGCCGATATCGTGGAGATGGCTACATACGCCCCGCTCTTCGCCCACGTAGAGGGCTGGCAATGGCGTCCTGATATGATCTGGTTTGACAACTTCCGCTCAATGCCAACCGCCAGCTATTATGTGCAGCAGCTCTTCTCTCATAATAAAGGGTCACAGGTGGTGCCTCTTAAAATGGACGGTAAGGCTGTGGCCGGAAACGAGGGACAGAACGGCCTTTTCGCTTCCGCTGTAAAAGAAGAGCCCTCAGGCGATGTGATTGTAAAAGTGGCTAATACCGGCGATGAAGCACAGGAGCTGCAGATCGACTTCAAAGGACTGAAGAAAAATCAGAAATTCTCCAACGTCACGATCACCACTCTCCATGCTGACAACGATGCAGAAAACACACTTGACAACCAGGAGATTGTAAAACCCAAAACTGAAAAATTCGCTAACAACGACATCGACTATATGAATGTCTCGATTCCTGCAAAGACTTTCGCACTCTACCGTTTCAGTAAATAACCCATTAAGACAGCATGAAAAAGATTATTAGTACCCTTGTTCTCTCCTCATTTTGCGCTTTATCCTCCTTAGCCGCAAATGAAGCCACGGTGACGCTTCTCCCCTCCCAGGAAAGCCCCGTGATTGCAAAAGAAATTTACGGCCAGTTTGCCGAACATCTCGGGACCTGTATATACGGTGGTCTATGGGTCGGTCCGGAATCACCTATTCCCAACACCAACGGCTACCGCACGGATGTGCTCAATGCCCTCAAGGAATTGCATGTACCCGTGCTCCGCTGGCCCGGCGGTTGTTTCGCCGATGAATATCATTGGATGGACGGTATCGGTCCGAAACAGAATCGGCCTCGTATGGTCAATACAAACTGGGGAGGAACTGTGGAAGACAACTCCTTCGGCACCCATGACTTCTTCGACCTTTGTGAATTGCTCGGTTGCGAACCCTATCTCAGTGGCAATGTGGGCAGTGGCACTGTCGAGGAACTGGCAAAATGGGTGGAATACATCACAGCTGAAGACGGTCCGATGGCCGCTCTGCGCAAGAAGAATGGCCGTGAAAAACCCTGGCATCTCAAATATCTCGGTGTAGGTAATGAAAGCTGGGGATGCGGTGGCAACTTCACGCCGGAATTCTATGCCGACGTATATCGCCGCTATCAGACTTATTGCCGCAACTACAACGGTAATCATCTTTACAAGATTGCTTCCGGTGCATCGGATTACGACTATAACTGGACAGAAGTGATGATGAAGAATGCCGGCCGTTACATGAACGGTATCTCCCTCCACTACTATACAGTGCTCGGTTGGAACGGCAGCAAAGGTTCAGCCATCAATTTCAATGAAGAAGACTACTATTGGGCGCTCGGAAAATGTCTTGAAGTAGGTGATGTGGTGAAACGTCACTGTGAGATAATGGATAAGTATGACCCCAAGAAACGTGTGGGTCTGCTCGTCGACGAATGGGGAACATGGTTTGATGAAGAACCCGGCACAGTACCGGGTCACCTCTTCCAGCAGAACTCCCTCCGTGATGCTATGGTGGCTGCCCTGAGCCTCAATACTTTCCACACTTTCACCGACCGTGTGAAAATGACTAACATAGCACAGATCGCCAATGTGCTTCAGTCTATGGTGCTCACTAAGGGCAATCAGATGGTGCTTACTCCCACCTACTATGTCTTCAAGATGTATGTACCGCATCAGGACGCACAGCTCATTCCGCTTAATGTGGCTACGCCTCAGATCGCGACACGCGACGGTCGTAAAGTGCCTGTAGTCAGCGCCACGGCATCTGCCAAAGATGGCAAGACCACTATCTCCCTGGTCAACACCGATCTTAAGAATGAGGCTGAGATCACAATAAATCTCTCCGGAATATCCGCTAAGAATATTTCCGGCGAAATTCTGACCGCTGCTTCAATGAACGATTACAATGACTTCGGTCAGCCCGAGAAAGTTTCGCTCAAGCCATTCAGCAAAGGCTATCAGGTGAAGGGTGGCAAACTTACTGTCACTCTTCCGGCCAAGAGCATCGTGACGTTGTCTTTGCAGTGACCCCGGTCTGTGCAACGCTTGAGCATACTCTCATAATCCAAGAAACTCTCGCCACGGTCCTTTATAGGGAGTGACACCACTCCCACGACCAACTCAGGCGGGGCAGCCGCCCTGTGACTGCCCCGCCATTCTTACTCTCAAATAATCCTAACCCTATTATGAAACTCCATCTCCCGGCTCTTCTGACAGCCTTCATCTTATCTTCATTTTTGACGGCATTCCCTATGTCGTATAAGAATCCGGCCGATTCCTATACTGTGAGTTTCATAACCATGCAACAGGGTCTTCCTCATAACTTTGTGGAAGATATCTATCACGACAGCAAAGGTTACATGTGGATAGCCACATCAGCTTCGCTCGCACGCTATGACGGATATGAATTTGTATCCTTCACCCCTAATTCACCATCACATCACATAAAAAGCTCTTTTGTCAGAAAACTCACCGAAGACCGTTTCGGACGTCTTTGGGCCGCCAGCGACGGAGGTATAGACATAATCAATCTCTCCGATCTCAAACCTGAAACTCCTTATGACCCTACCGGACAACTTGAAAAGCTGTCATATATTCCCGCCTCTTCCGTATGTGTTGATGAGAGCGGAAACGTATGGCTGCGCAACTCTAAGGAAATAGTTTGTGTCTCTTTTGACGATAAGGGGAATGTAGCCAATATATCATCCGTTACGCACAAAACGAAACTTTCGCAAGCCACCGCCTGCGTAAAGGCACTTCCGGAGGTCTTCCCGGGAGTTCTGTCTACTGTCGACAAGACAGTATGTCGTCTCACTTTAGAAAATGGCAAAATCAAAAGCACTCCCCTTTCGCCCAACCTCGGGTGGGATCCTATAATCTTTGTCTCCGACTTCGCGGCTACCGACACCCGCATCTGGATTGCCACGGAGCAAGGTCTCTTTACATTTGATACTGTCAGCGGAGAAGTAAGGGTGTATGACGCCAATGAAGGTCACGACAATCATCTGTCACAGAACTTTGTCAATTCTCTTGCCGTGACGCCTGACGGCCGGATCATAGCAGGATGTCTCAACGGCCTCAATATCATAGAGCCCGCCACAGGCGTCATAAGTCAGCTTGACGTATCAGAAATCACGGGTATGCCACATAACCTTAACAACAGTTTCATCAATTGTCTTCTTTTTCAGGGAGATAATCTCTGGGTGGGCACGGAAGGCGGTGGCATCAATCTGTTCTCGCCACGCCGACTTTACAGCAAAATGCTGTGTCATAATCCCGCCATCCCATCCTCCATATCCCCTAACTGTGTGAATGCCATCTACGAGGACGGCGACGGCACTATATGGATCGGTACAGTCGAAGGAGGTCTTAACCGGAGCGTCAAAGGCTACGAAGAGGGATTCGCACATTTCACGCGTGAGACCGGATCACTGACCCACAACTCCGTCAGCGCCATAACCTCCGACCATAACGGGCATCTCTGGGTCGGGACATGGGGCGGTGGCTTATGTATGCTTGACAAAGCCAATCCCTCCGGGATGTTGCAGCATTTTATCATGACTCCGGATGGAAATCAGATGGGTTATATAAGTTCTCTTACATTTGACCCTCTCAATAATGCGATATGGATAGGTGTGAATTCCGGTCTATACTTATATGATATCGATACTAATCAGATGTCACTCCCTTTCAGCGGTGCTGATGANGTANGGGGCACTGTAGCTGCTGTCATAGCTCCCGACGGACGTCTATGGGTAGGTGGATTAAACGGTCTTTACACCATTAATCTTCGCAAGGGACCCGGACCGAACGGATTTGAATACCGTCGCTATCCCTATAAACTCGACAACACATCTACTCTGGTGAATGAAAAAATCACCTCCATTGCTGTGGGAAGAGATGCCACCGTATGGGTCGGCACCAATGGCAACGGCTTATATCGTTATGACAATGAAGAGGGAACATTCACAAATATCAGTACCGCCGACGGGTTGCCTAACGATGCGGTGCACGGTATTGTGGAGGACCTGCACGGCAACCTCTGGATAGCCACTTATCACGGCTTATGTTGCATGACCCCCGATGGCAGCTTCCTTAATTATGGAATCAACAACGGACTTCAGACAGAACAATTCTACTGGAATGCCTATAAACGCCTTGCCAACGGCGACATATTATTGGGTAGTGTAGACGGCATGCTTGCCATAAAAGGTATGGCTCCCCCTGTTTCTTCATCACTTCCCGTATGTTTCACCTCTCTGGCCGTCGATAATGATGCCGTCTACGGCAACCCTACGAGCTGCCGCATATCTGAAAACGACCGTTCTTTTGAAATAGGTTTCTCGGCTTTCGACTACGCTGAAGAAAACAGCGGACGCTACTACTACCGCATGAAAGGATATGAGGACAACTGGAAAGAACTTCCCAAAGGGCGACACAGCGTGGCCTACATGAATCTTTTCCCGGGACGTTATAAACTCGAGGTGAAATATGTGCCCCAAGGACAGGAGATCGCCTCAGCTCCCGTTTCTACTTTCGAAGTGGAAATCGTCCCCAATTTCTATCGACGCTGGTGGTTCATCGCCCTTATCATTCTTCTCATCATAGCCGGCGTGGTATTGATCTATCGCTGGCGAGTGAAAGACCTCACACGACAACGCAACGAACTTAAGAAAGCCGTAGAAGAGGGAGTACAGGAAATATCAGAACAGAAAGCCCAGGTGCAACAGCTCACGGCCGACCGCATCTCCTTCTTCACAAATATAACCCACGAACTCAGGACTCCTATCACACTCATCATAGGACCGATTGAACGGGCGCTTAAATTGTCAACCAATCCAAAAGTGATTGAGCAGCTCAATTTTGTGGCACGCAATTCCCGGTATCTACTTTCACTGGTGAATCAGCTTATGGATTTCCGTAAGATAGAATCCGGGAAAATGGAGGCCGTGACCATGAGAGGAGATATCCATAAAGTTCTTGAGGAGATAATCGTACCTTTCAAGGTTTACGCCATGGAACGTGGCATCACTATCCGGACTATCTATCATCTTCCCAACCCGGTGTTCAATTTCAATGAAGATTCGCTGAGAAAAGTATTGACAAATCTTTTGGGCAATGCCATAAAATTCACTCCCGACGATGGCACAGTCACCCTATATGCCGCTCTTTGGAAAACTTCCAAATGCGATGAGGAGAACGCATTGTATCTTTGCGTCAGCGACACCGGATGTGGACTGGCCGAAGGTGAGGAGGAAAAAGTGTTCGGACACTTCTATCAAGGGAAAAACCAGATGAAATATCCCATTATCGGTGCCGCCGACAGCGGTATCGGCCTCTATCTGTGCCGTAAATTGGTGGAAGTCTACGGTGGCAGTATCTCGGCAAAGAATAATCACGGAGCAGGTTGCTCTTTCCGGGTCATAATACCGGTGAAAGATTCCAAAATAGCTTCACCGGCGATCACGGGGATGAAAGAGACGACCCATCATGCCGAGCAGGATGAGACCTCTCAGGCCGACGAGCGTATGCGTATACTCGTGGTGGAGGACAATGAAGATATGCGCGGTTTCATGCGCTCGGTTCTTGCTGACACCTATACTGTGGTTGAGGCTGCAAATGGTGAGGAAGCTATGAAGGTGCTCCTCTCTACCGACATAGATCTTATCATCAGCGACCTCATGATGCCCGTGATGGACGGCCTTGAACTGGCAGGAAAAGTGAAGGAAAACTTCTCGCTCTCTCACATACCTTTCATAATGCTCACGGCCAAGACAGCCAACGAGGCACGCCTCGAAGGGTATAAGAAAGGCATCGACGCCTATATCCTGAAACCATTCGATGAAGAGATGCTTCTCGCCAGAATTCACAATCTAATTGCCAAACGCAAGCGCAACAAGAGTCGGTTTATCGAGGATATGAAAGTGGAGCATCTCGAAATCGAGGAGGAGAGCCGCGACAAGAAATTTGTCGATAAAGTGATGGAAGTGCTTCGCGACAACTACTCCAATTCCTATTTTGAAGTAGGGGAATTTGCAGAGGCGTTAGGAGTGAGCCGGAGTCTTCTGAACAAGAAACTACAGAGCCTGATGGGTCAGAGTGCGAATCAGCTGATGCGCACCTACCGTCTGAAACTCGCCTACGAACTCATCCTGAAAAACCGTACTACCCGCAACATGAACGTGTCGGAAATCTCTTTCCAAGTCGGGTTCAACGATTCCAAATACTTCACCCGCTGCTTCACAAAACAGTTTGGGGTAAACCCCAGCACCGTGCTTAAGGGTGAAACTAAGAATGGTGTCGGTGAGGGCGTTCTATCGGCTGCTGATTCCGGCCGAGAGGACCAAAACACAGGCCCGGAGTGCGAAATTTAAAAATTTTTAACCTTCTTACACGTTTATCCACTCTCTTTAGCACATTGTCTACCTTTCGGGCAAGCACAAATTCTAATTTTGCAAATGTTAAAGTCACCTGTTTCCAATGGCTTTCAACTTGCAGAACTTTCTCCGCTCTTAAAATCTGTCAACTTAGAAAACAACTAACCTCTTAACAACCTAATATTACCATGACGAAAGAAAAATGGATGTCAGCCACAGCCCTGGCGCTGTTGTTGACGGTTGCCACTTCCTGTGAGGACTGGGGACGTCAGGATCCTCCTGCAGGTAACCAGATATTTCCTTCTCTGGAAAATGTGGCAAACTTAGACTTCGAGGCTGAAGAGGGACTCGACCCAGCTGTGTTCACTGCAGTCGCGAATCCGGGTGGCAACGACCCGTCGATTGTCAATGACAACACCAAAGGTAATGTCCTTTGCCTTGACAACGGATATGTGTCAGTATCCAATCCCTTCAACAATGTAGCTCTGCAGAACGCCGCCTCATTCACATTCTGGATGATGGAGCCTGAAACCAATGGCACCAGAGCGGATGGCGAGGAGCAGGAACCTACCGAACCGACAGGTATGGCTCTCAACATGGACGGCTCAATCCTTACATTCGGTGACAACACCGGCAGCCAATATCTGAACATACACGCTGACGGTGCGCTTGCGTTTAATTCTGCCGAAGGACAATGGTCGGAAACCACCCCCGATAGCGACATAGCACGCTACCTTACTCAGGGTGATTGGCACTATGTAGGTATAATCATCAAAGACAAGGGTTATGAATGGTGGATCGACGGCGAATGTAAATCAAGCCGCGAGGTCACCGATTTCGACTTCTCGAAACTTGTGGAATTTGCAAACAATGCCCCGGTCATGACCATTGGCGCACCCGACAACTCGAGCCGCTGGTATGTCGACGACCTGAAGATCTATCGCAACACTATCACTGAAAAAGAGACCAACCGTCCTGCACTCGGTGGCGGCGGAAGCGTCGGTCCTGACCTATCCACATGGGTACTCCTCGGCCAGGAAGACAACTCTACCGGCTTCTGGAGCACTTGGGCTGATTACGTAAATCTCACCGGCGATGGAACAATACATTATGAGTTCTATAACTATAATGGCGGCGAGGGTGGCAACTGGTGTAACTGGGCTCTCGTACTGACCAACGGTATTGAACGTGGTGGTGACGGATATGCAGAATATATCTATATGCGCGCCGATGCATGGGGCTGGGGCGATGCTTGGAACGGTGACAACCTCAAGCATGACTTCGATTGGGATACCTTCATGAGCGAGATGGACGGAGCTTACGTCACTGTTGATGTCACACGTAACGGTACAAATGTAGAGGTTGAGGCTCACATAACAGCTGTCGACGGTACACAACGCTTCCAGTCAATCACTGTCGAAGGTGTGGACGCCACGACACTCGGCTCATTCCTCACTTGCGAGGGTTCTCACCTCCTCATCAATCCTGAAGAGGTATTCGTAGGCCAGATTTATCCTGCCGGTACAAATATCACCGGTCAGACCGATTGCAGCACCCCGTGGTGGAGCGCTCACTCTCCGAATAACCAATTCTCTGAAAACTTCGACAAATGGGGCGTGGAATTCATCAACCACACTACAGGTGCCGGTGCCAACTGGAACAACTGGTTGCTCGTATGCTCCAACGGTCCATGGGTAGGCGAACCCGGATATGCCGAATACTTCGTACTACGTTCCGATGCCTTCGGATGGGGTGCCTCATTCGACCAGGGCAAGACTACCATGGAACACGCATTCGATTGGGAGAATTATGTAGCTGATATGAAGGACGCGAAAGTCAAGATACTCTTCTCTTACAGCGGCGGAACCCTGAAGATGGATTGCCGTCAGACCACTGCCGACGGCCGCGAGATGCCACGCTATAAGTTCTCTGCATCCGACCTCACCGCTCCTATCGGTCTCTTCTTCACCTGCGAGCTCTCATGGATCGAATTCCTCAAAGTAGGTTATTACCCCTTTATGACGGTGGAATAAAAATAAACTTAAAATCTAACCAAGAACATAATGAACACTAACCTTATTAAAGCCGAAGGACGGCGGAGCGCTATGCTCCGCCTCCTCCTCCCGGTTCTTCTGCTGGTCTTCGCCGCAACCCCGGCGGCTGCCCAGATTGTGAAGGGTATCGTAGAAGATCCCTCCGGAGAACCTCTGATTGGTGCAACAATCATAGAGAAAGGATCTACCAACGGCACTGCAACCGACATCGACGGTTTCTTCCAGCTCAATCTTAAGGATGCCAATAAAGCTGTGCTCGTGGTTTCATACGTAGGATACGCCACCTCTGAGGTGGAAGTCAAAGGCCAGACCGACCTTAAGATCGTGCTCCAGGAGGAGTCTTCTCTCCTCAATGAGGTCATCGTCGTAGGTTACGGTCAACAGAAAAAGGAATCGGTGGTGGGAGCTATCTCTCAGGTAAATTCCGGCGACCTTCTGGAAACTCCCTCCGCCAACCTTTCACAAGCCATCACCGGTAAGATCCCCGGTGTGATCACTTCACAGACTTCAGGTGCTCCGGGTGCCGACGACGCTTCAATCTACATCCGTGGTCGCGCCACATTCGCGGGAGACGCCCAGCCTCTTATCCTTGTGGATGGTGTGGAACGTTCATTCTCTCAGATCGCGCCTGATGATATCGAGACTATCTCCGTGCTTAAGGATGCCTCCGCAACGGCCGTTTACGGTGTGCGTGGTGCGAACGGCGTTATGCTTATCACCACAAAACGCGGTAAGGAGCAGAAACCGGTGGTAAATCTCACGGCTTCTTGGCAGTTCCAGACTCCGACACGTAAGAACACCTATCTGAACTCTTATCAGTCGGTATCTCTTCTTGAAGAGGCTCTCGCAAACGACGGTCTCCCCTCTCAGTTCTCTGCAAGCGATATCAGCATGTATGAGCAATCAGTCAACGGACAACTCTCGGGCGTGGAAGCACTCCTTTACCCCAATGTCGACTGGTATGACGAGATTCTCCGCTCTTCCGCTCCTTCACAGCGTTATAACGCCAGCGTGAGAGGCGGTACGAAGAGAATGCGTTACTATGCTTCTCTTGAATACTATGATCAGGAATCTCTTTTCAAGAATCTCTCGAACGATCCTTACGGCAATTCCACTTCGCTCAACTATAAGCGTTACGGATTCCGTGCAAACGCCGACTTCTTCCTCACAAAAGATCTCCAGCTCTCTGTAAATTTCGGCACACGTTTCGAGGAACGCCGAGGCCCGAACTCTGACGAGCGTGACAACTACTCAAACGTTTTCTATCAGCTCAACCATACTCCCGGCTGGATTTTCCCGGTGGCTTATCAGGTGCAGAACGGTGAGACTATGAAGACTCTCTATGGCGGCAGCTCTCAATATCAGAGCAACGTCTACGCCACTCTCGCCGAATCCGGCTACTACAAAGGTGTGAACACTGTCAACGAAACCAACTTCATCCTCGACTACAAGATGGATTGGCTCACTCCCGGTCTCTCGGCACGCGGTATGGTCAGCTTCGACTATGAGAACTATCATAAGACCACTTACAGCAAATCTTTTGCAACCTACGAGCTTAACGATCGCGACAACTATCAGAGCATCGACGCTTACAACCGCTTCAACACCGACGGCACAATGAGCAGCCGCCGCGAAAGCTTCACTCTCTATAAACTTTATATGGAGGCTCAGCTCAATTATGCACGTAAGTTTGCCGGAATCCATGATGTGACAGCCATGGTGCTCTACATGCAGAATGATTACCGCTATCAGTCGGAACTCGCAAAACGTTATCAGGGTGTCGTAGGACGTATCACTTACGCTTATGACGACCGTTACCTCTTCGAGTTCAACGCAGGCTACAACGGTTCGGAGAACTTTGCAAAACACCATCGTTTCGGTTTCTTCCCTGCATTCTCCGCAGGTTGGCGTATAACTCAGGAGAAGTTTATGGAAAATGTTACCGACTGGATGAACAATCTCAAGCTCCGTGCATCTTATGGTCAGGTTGGTAATGACATCTATCAGGTGAATGGTGTGGCACAGCGCTTCCTCTATGAGCAGAAATGGAGCCAGATCAGCAACGACTACTACTTCGGTACTTCCGGCCAGACCGGTATCTACGAGCAGCAATATCCCAACTACTACGTGACTTGGGAACGTGCTCACAAATACAATGTAGGTCTCGAATTCGGATTCTTCAACAATGCTCTCAGCGGTAACATCGACTTCTTCTGGGAAAGACGTAACAACATTCTTACCGATTACCTCACACGTCCCTGGTGGTTTGGCGTGACTTCCGCTGCCGGTAATCTCGGTAAGACTGAAAACAAAGGTTTCGAAATCGAACTCCACTACAGCAACACTATCGGTAAGGATTTCAAATATAATATCGGCGGTACTTACTCACATGCCAAGAACAAGATTACCGAAATGGACGAGCCCGCTTCCAAAACCGATTATCGCAAGCGCACGGGCCATGTCATCAACCAATACTTCGGTCTTCTCTGCGACGGCTTCATCACTCAGTCAGATATCGACAGCGGCACATTGCCCGTCTCCACATTCGGNACTGTNCAAGCCGGCGACCTCAAATACCGCGATATGAATGGCGACGGCTTTATCGATGACCGTGACGAGACTTTCATCGGCTACTCCGATATTCCTGAAAATTCATACGCTATCAATCTCGGTGCTGAATGGAAAGGAATAGGATTCAGCATCATGTTCCAGGGTGTGGATCACGTGAGCCGCTATTATGATGCCGAGGCTATGTATGCCTTCGTAAACGGTGGTAAAGTGAAAGAGCACCATCTCGACCGTTGGAACCCCGCAGTGTCTGAGGCACAGAACTTAGCCAACGCCAAGTATCCTCTCCTCCACTATGACAGCTACGGCAACCACAACCAACGTCAGAACTCATTCTTCCTCAAGAACGGTTCTTTCTTCCGTCTGAAGAACATCGAGCTCTCTTATTCTCTTCCCGAGAAATGGATCAAGCATGTCTACATGAGCCAGTGCCGTTTCTACATCAACGCAAACAACCTTATCACATGGGATCATCTCAACGGCCTCACCGACCCTGAGAGCAACGGCTCTAACAAGTATCCTATCTGTAAGACTGTCAACTTTGGTGTCAATATCCAATTCTAACCTGATATCGAAATGAAAAAATCATATAAATATTTACTGGTGGCCATGTTGTTCGGAGGTAGCACTGCCCTGACCTCCTGCAGCGACTACCTCGACAAACAGCCCTCCAACGAGCTGACTGAGGAGAAAACCCTCGGNAGCTGGAGTATGTTTGAATATTTCCACAACGATACNTANAACTTCCTCCGTCATGGTGCCAACCGTATCAACGGCTCCTGGCTTGATGCAGCTACCGACCTGGCCGAAACATCTTTCGCAACCGGCGGCACACGCACCACTTTCAATATCGGCAATTATTATGGCGGTGGCGGCACATCAGAGTTCAACGACACATGGGAATCACGTTACCGTGCAATCCGTAAATGTAACCGTGTGATCAACCAGATGGAGCTTGTGCCTAACGACATCACCAAGACTCCCGAGCAGGAAGCACAAGACCGTGCTACTATGCGCGCAGAGGCCCGTACTTTCCGTGCCTACTTCTACTGGGAGATGTTCCTCCGCTTCGGTCCCGTGCCTATCGTCACCGAGGTGCTTGATCCTTCTGAGGATATGATCACTCCATACGTCGACCGTCCCTCCTTGAAGGAATATGTGGTGGATTTCATTCTCAAAGAACTTGAAGAGGCTGAGCCTGATCTTCTTGACTACGAGACCGCCTGGAGCAGCAACCGTATCGGTCGTCTTTCACAGCCTATGGCCCGTGCTCTCGCTTCCCGCATCAAACTCTATATGGCTTCTCCCCGATATGCTTCCGAAAGCGGCATAACCTGGCAGGAAGCGGCTGATGCAGCGCAGAGCTTCATCAATGACTTCGGAGGCAACTTCGGTCTTTTCGCAGAAGAGAATATTGACCCTGCCGAGAACTATGCCAATGCCGTGCTCCGTACACAATACACCGGTAATAACAACGAAGTTATCTTCTTCCGTAACGATGTCACCATCGGCTGGAGCGGTATTTCTCAGGATACACCAGTAGGCGAAGGTGGAAGCGGCGGCAACTGTCCCTCTCAGAATCTTGTCGATATGTATGACATGGCCGACGGTTCATCTCCTTTCACTCAGTATGACGCCACCGGTGCTCCGGTATATCCGACATCAGGCTCCCTAACCCCGGCCATCAATGCAGCCAGCGGTTATGACGACGCCAACATGTGGGAGAACCGTGATCCTCGTCTGAAAGCTACAGTACTCTATCAAGGCACACCGTGGGGAACCATGCGTGCCGACAGCAAGATCGACGTACGCTACGGTATGGCCGACAATCCTATCGGCAATGCCAACGCCACTCCGACAGGCTACTATATGCGCAAGTATATCCCCGCAACTATCCTGAGCTCCAACCATGCCGGTTCCGCTTACCGTCTGTGGACTATAATCCGTTACGCCGAAATTCTCATGAATTATGCCGAGGCAATGAATGAGGTTAACGGTCCGTGCCGGCAGGTTTACGATATGCTTGACATGGTTCGCGGCCGAGCCGGCATCACCGGAAGCGTGGCAGACCGTGCCGATCTTGCAAGCAAAGAGGCCATGCGTAACTTCATTCATAAAGAACGCACTGTGGAATTTGCTTTCGAAGAGCATAGATCATGGGATGTTAGACGCTGGAATGTGGCTGTAGAGGCTCTCTCCCGTCCTATCTACGGCATCAATGTGGCCATGGACGGCACAGTCTCCAGAAAGAAAGCACAAGACCGTGTGTTTGAGCAGCGCATGTATCTCTATCCTATCCCCGAGGGTGAAGTCTGGAAAACCAACATTGAGAACAACCCCGGATGGTAATCCTAAAATCCAATCAGAAAAATTCGAACTGACATGAACCACATCATAAATAACATAAGGAATAAGGCAAAACTCGCCTTGACGGCTGCGGCACTCATCGGTTGCTCCGTTATGGCTTTTGCCGCCCCCACAGGCAACACGCTGAAGGGCCGCGTGGTCGACCCTGAGGGCAAACCCATTCCCGGGGCTGCTGTCAACCTTGCAGAGCAGAGCAAGGTGGTGTTCACTAACGAAAATGGTGAGTTCACTATTAAAGACGCCAATTATGACGACGAGGTGAATGCCACTTGCGTGGGCTATCTCACCGCCATAACCCCCGTGGAAGATTTCAGTGCTCCCATTGAAATCGTGCTCCATCCGGATGTAGACCCCTATATCCACGTCGCTCCCGTGGCTTTCGGAGAGCAACAGAAGAAATATCTCACCGACTCCCGTTCAGTTGTCACAGGTGAAGAGCTGCAGCGCTATCCTGTCACCGTGCTCCAGAATGCCTTCAACTCCCTTCTGACAGGTGTGGAGACTTACGAGGTGTCATCCGAGCCGGGTTGGTCAGAAACCAAGATGTATGTGCGTGGCGTACGCTCTCTCAACTCAAGCGCACGAAATCCGCTCATCATCGTCGACGACGTTGAACGCGACATCTCCTTCCTTGACGCATTCCCTATCGAGACTGTGACCGTGCTTAAGGATGCCGCCGCTACCGCTCTCTACGGTATGCGTGGGGCCAACGGTGTCATTCTCATCACCACAAAACGTGGCGAGGCGGGAAAGACTCATATCAACTTCACTCAGGAGGTAGGTTTCCAGACCCTCACAGGTAAAGTGGAGAACCAGAATTCCTATAACCTGGCCCTCACCAAGAATCAGGTGCGCTATCTCGATGGAAAAGATCCGATGTACACTGCCGACCAGATTGAGAAATACCGCCGTGTATGCGCCGGCGAGACTCTCGAGGGAATGGACCGCTACAGATATTTCAACACCAACTGGTTTGACGAACTTTACCGTGAGACCGCTCCTGTAGTGAAGACCAACCTCCAGATTTCAGGCGGTAACAACCGTGCCCGTTACTATGTATCTTTCTCTTATCTTCGTCAGGAAGGTATGTGGAACAAGAAAGGCACAAACTTCAACGACCGTTTCTCCACTCAGCACGTGCTCAACCGCTGGAACCTCCGTTCTAACCTTGACATCAATGTCAACAAGTATCTCCGCGTAGGTCTTGACCTCGGCGGGCGTATCGATAACATCCTCCAGCCTACTACCGGCGTGTTCAACCTNACTACNTTCGGTNCGGTCGAGNCAGATCCGATGCGACCTGTATACTGTCCCAACGGTGAACTTTATGTAGACGGTAGCGCCAACAACCCGACTTACCTTCTCGGTTCATCCGGTCAGGAGAAGAACCGTCGCCGTCAGCTCTATTCAACAGCTGAAATCACCGGTATGCTTGATCCGATCACAAAGGGTCTTGAGGCTCAGCTCGTGGTCAGCTTCGATGCTTTCGACGTGTTCCAGTCTACCCAGACCAACCGCGTGAATTCTTACTCATACGACTTTACCAATACGGCAGTCGAGAATGTAGAGGACTTCACATACACACAGACCAACCGCTATCAGGANCTTACCAACCCCTCGGCTAACGAGCGTGCCAACTCATGGACACTCAATACGCGTTTCGGTTTCAAGTATGACCGCGAATTCGGTCAGCACCGTGTGCAGGCCAACGCTTTCATCCGTGCTTATCAACAGCGTCTGAACGTGCGTGAGGCCAACTCCGACAACTCAATGTATTCTTCCGACCGTTACCTCTCTTACAATGGGTCTGCAGCCTATATCTACGACGGACGTTACGTGGTATCCGGAAATATCTCACGCATGGGTAACGATAACTTCGCTCCCGATGAGCGTTGGGGCACTTTCTGGGGAGCCTCTCTCGGTTGGGTAATCTCTGAAGAGAAATTCCTCAGAAATCCCAATATCGATCTCCTCAAATTCCGTGCTTCTTACGGTAAGACAGGTATGAGCGATACCGGCGCAGGACGTTATCCTTACCAGTCGACTTTCGCCACTTCCGGCGGTTACAGCTTCGGCCACAATGCCACAAACGTACCCGGCTTTGTCGAGAGCGTAGCAGGTAACCCCAACAGTAAGTGGGAAATCTCAAAAATGGTCAACCTCGGTCTTGACTGGGACTTCTGGCATCATCGTCTCTACGGTTCGTTCGACGTGTTCAAGGAATGGCGCAGCAATATCCTTATTGAACGTTCCACCAACCCTGACATCCTCGGCATCACATTCGCACGTGATTCATACGGCAAAGTCAATACAAAAGGTCTCGAACTTACCATCGGTCACTCCAACAAGATCGGCAACGTAGACTACACTATCGAAGGTATGTTGTCATGGAATAAGAATAAGATTATTGAAATGGACGAAATCGCCCCCGCTGTTGAATGGCAGCGCAAGACAGGCGACAGAATCCGCGACTATGCTTCTGTGGCAAGCATCTACGAATGGGAAAACCGTGACGTAATCGGTGGCTGGAACGCCTATAGATTCAACGGCTGGGCTTCCGATCCGGCTCTTATCTCTACATCTCAGGCCGACGCTATGGAACATCCCGAGAAATATCCGTATAATACATTCTCAGGCGGTGGTCAGAAACTCGGTACAGCCNNGTTCAAAGACCTCAACGGCGACCGTCAGATCGACTCACGAGACATGGAACCCTACGGATATACTCTTATCCCTGAAGTGACTCCCTCTATCTCCATCTACGCAGCTTACAAAGGCTTTGACCTGAAAGTAATCGGCACAGCTTATCTCAACCGTTCAGTATTCCTNNCTCCTTCAATGACATTCTCAGNATGGGGTAACAATAANGCCACTCANGAGGTGACAAAGGCCTGNGNTTATTTCACTGACGATCCTACCGATCCCCGCAACGTCAATGCCAAGTATCCTCGTCTGAGCTATACCTACAACACCGAAGACTCTTCACGTGACAACGGTTCTTATCAGAATGACATCTGGATCATGAACGGCAATTACTTCGCTCTGCGCAACATCGAGGTAGGTTATTCACTCCCGCTCTCCCTGATCTCAAAGATCCACATGAGTCAGTGCCGTTTCTACTTCAGCGCATACAATCTTGCCAACTGGAGTCACATGCCGAAGGGTATGGATCCCGAGAAACCGATGTCTTACTGCTGGTGGTATCCTAAAACCCGTACGTTCAATTTCGGTCTTCATATTGAATTCTAACATCATGTATCAGGTTTTCCGGCCCTCTCATGCCGAGAGGCCGGAAAACCGGAACTTCAAAACTCAAAGATTATCATGAACTCCAAAATACTATCGATTGCGGCAGCGGCTTTTCTCGCTATGGGAGCAGCTTCCTGCAGCGACTACCTTGACAAAGAGGTCGACCTTACTCTCCAGGCCGACAACGTATTCTCCGATTATGACCGTACCCGCGGTTATCTCGCACAGTTGTACGATTATCTTCCTGATGCCTTCCAGGGCTATAGCGACACACAGTATCGTCTCTCTCAGGACTGTATGACCGACAATGCCGTAGACTACTGGGGTGTGGCTCGCTATCACTCCGTTGTAGCCGATGCATACGATGCCACCAACCATTGGTTTGCCGATTTCTACTGGGATCGCGATTTCAGGGGTATCCGCGGCATCAATCAGTACCTTCTCAATGCACGCCCTGATGTTGTGGGTAATGCTGAAAAGAACGGTGATGACAATCGTCTCTATGACCGTTGGGATGCGGAAGCCCGTGTGTTAAGAGCGATACTTCATTTCGACCTTCTCGCTTGGTATGGTGATATACCTATCGTTGCCGATGATGAAAACGGCACTCCTATCATCCTTTCTCCCGGCGTGGCTCTGCCGGAGCGTATGGCTGCCGCCGATGTTCTCCAGTGGATTGCTGATGAATGTGATAAATATAAAGACAAACTTCCTTTCCGTTACAGCAACGAAGCAGAA
>WFLX010379066.1_pt1 | contig 18672 bp, 14 predicted proteins | sample 4967041 | NCBI WGS metagenome assembly WFLX01 (sample SAMN12857096, study PRJNA449069) | gut metagenome | isolation source: stool from male and female vole | host: Microtus ochrogaster | place: USA:Florida | collected 2017
CCAATATCGGATATTCCGTTACACCAACTTTGACCCACTTTACAGGTGATGAATGCTAAATTTTTCGGAAATTGTCATTTGATTTTTCAATGTTAAAATCAATTAATTAAGAGGACAGAACCGAGTGACCAACTATAAAAAATTAACAGCAACCCAACAACTGATTAGTCACACAGCACCGTCGTATTTCAATTGTAACATATGCAACATGTTTTGTCAATAGTAAATTCAAAAAAAATATATATCATTATATATTCATTTTTAGTAATTTTGTCATGATAAGCAATATCAAATCTGGCTTTGTTGGCAGTAAAATATGAAACAAATACACCACTTACTTATTAGTATAAATTGATATTTTTGATACTATTTTTTATGGGAACACACTCTAATTTTCTTCAGATTTATTTTTGCTGAAATTCACATCTGCTAACGGATTATTTTCAATCGCATTTCTTACCTGTTCGTTATTAAGGTGGGTATATATTTCGGTGGTGGAAATACTGGAATGTCCGAGCAGTTCTTTTAATGTCAGTATATCAGCACCGCCGTACTGATACATAAGAGTTGCAGCGGTATGACGCAGTTTATGTGTTGTAAAACCTTTTCCGTCGAGTTCAGCGTTTTTAATGGCATTTTCAACAATCTGCTGGACACGCCGCTTGGAAATACGTTTATTTTGATTGCTTATAAAAAGAGCCGGTTCGTCAATTGCTTTCTGATTTTTCGTTCTTATTTCAAGATAGTTTTTAAGTCCGGCGATACAAGCATTGTTAAGATAAATCATTCTTTCCTTGTTGCCCTTGCCGAGAATCTTTATACGGTTTTCGTAGAAATCAATATCCTTTATATTTATGCTAACAAGTTCACTCAGACGTATACCGCAGTTCAGCAATATTGTTATTATACAGTAATCACGTTTGGAATCACTGTTATTTGAAGTTTCCAAAAGCCGCATACTTTCATTCAGAGACAAAAATTTCGGCAGTGCCATTTTAGGAGATGACATATCAATTTCTCTTGTCGGGTCATGTTCAACAATATGTTCAACTTTTGTAAGGTATTTAAAAAAACTACGTAGAGAGGAAATTTTTCGTGAACGTGCTCTTTTGTCGTTTTTGCGTTCGTCAGAAACATAGAATATAAAATTATATATATCCGTGACGGAAATCTTCTGAAGTTCATCAGAACTCATATAAGTTATATCTGTATCTTCAACTTCTGTTTCAGAATCGGTGTCAGTATTGTTTTTGTGTATGTACTTTAAGAAAAGACGTATATCAAAGTAATATTCATTGATTGTACGCTCGGAAAGCATTCTGATTACTTTCAGATGCACAAGATAATTATTAAGAAACTCGGGATTGCTGTCATTATTGTAATTCTTCATTATCTGCACCTCACTTTTTTTGCCTTGTCAATTTATGATTTGTATATAATTATATAATATCAGACGAAAAAAGTCAATAAAAAAAGCCTGAGAAGTTTTGGTTCGATACCCATAAAGAAGTTTAAACCCCGAAGCAATTATTGATAATTGCTTCGGAGCTTGTTGTTAATATTCGATTACTCGCATAAATCAGAATTTAGTATTCGTCAAAAAACCTTTGCAGCTTTTCAACAAATAACCCAATATGCAGCCCGTCTACAAATGAGTGATGTGCTTGTACTGAAATTGGGATATAGAACCTGCTATCTTTCTCATAATATTTCCCCCAGTCAAACAAAGGAGTAGCATTATCCTTTTTGCCGGAATTGGTATGGGAGATATGAGTATAAGTTACCCAAGGCATAGGCGAACATTGGAACACATCATTTCCTAACGGAGCAGTAAAATATTCTTTCTGCTCTTTGGCGGTTTTGGTTGCTAACTCAACATAATCCTTAATGTTATCTGCCATAGGAACATTGACAACTTTAAATAATTCGGTTTCAGCATTTAGATAAGTAAATGCAGTATCAATGTTATCAAATAAAACAACCTTGTCATTAAGGAATCTGTATCTGAAAGCTTCAATCTCATTGGCACATTTACAAACAGCATAGACCATTGCCATAGTAAATGAGAATCCCTGTTCTTTAATTTTTCTTTTGTAATTCGTTATGTCTGCTTCAAAGGTAACACAAAAAGCCGGTTCAATGCTATTTCTGAAAATCATACAGTGCATAGCACGTTCCCACTTTGTTTCATCAATTACCTGATAATGATTTGCCATGATTTGATACCTCCAAATTCCAATTTATCTTAGTACTAATTATACATCAAAGCTGTTACATTGTCAATAGAAACGCCATAGCACTTTTGACTGAAAATCATAAGTGCTATGGCGAAAACTTCTTTATGAGTACCCGCCTTTGGATACTCAGGCTTTTGAATTTATCTGATAAACCTATTGTCGTCTTTGACCGAATAGCTGTTAACGNCAATTATTCCACCGTTGCTATTGTAAGAGTTTTTGTCTGAAATAAAATCATATGCACCTGCACCTATCATTACAAGACCTGCAATAATGCGTATAGCATTACCGGCTTTCACGAGGTGGAAAATCAAAGTACAGCCCAGTCCAAGAGCTATCACTGCAAGAATAATGTTCATTATACGTGAACCAATATTCATAAAGGCTTTAGCAGCATAGTCAAGACCGTTGAAAGCAAGAATCAGTCCTACTGTAAGCGGAATTATAGTCTGTACGAAATGTGGCAGGGAAGTTACTGCACCGCCAAAAATTATTCCGATAACGTTCGGAACAACAGCAACAGGATTAGCTGTCATAAGTGACTTTATAATATTTATCACACAGAAAATTATTATAGCTGTTCCGATTAAGTAAAAAAGAGATGATATTATACCGGGCAGAAAAGCGACGATTATTCCCGAAACTACAAGAATAACACCTTTTGCAGTATTGGTTTTCATAAAAAATTACCTCCTGATTATATAATTATTTAAGAACTGTAATNNATTTTATTATAAATTTATGGATAAAATCCNACTNTTCATAAANTTTGCAANAAAGTNCCGTAACGAATTTACGGCAGAATTTTAATTCCTCGTTGTCCGGAGACGTATTGCTGAAACCTGCTCTCAGTGATATGTCCATAAAACGGCTGAAATCTCCCTCACTGAAAAGTTTTCCTCCCATATTTTTTTCAGTAAATTCCGCAAATTCGCTGAATTTCAAATCTTCCCTACGTATTTTCTGCGATGCAAGAAGTTTTTCCGCATAGCTGTACATTGATATGGATTTCTGTGAGTTTCCACCGGTAGTGAAATTCTTTATTCGTGAAGTTATAATTATTCTTCGTCTCAGATAGGTTATCAGGACGATTCCACCGACTGAAATAATTACAGTAAGGATTGTTTTCACAGGAAACGTTTTTCCTGTATTGTTTCCGTTATGATGTTTTGTAGCAATTCCGCCGGTTGTTTTTGTAGTTGTTGTGGTTGTGGTAGTTGTGGACAACTGTTTTGACGAACGGCGTGACGTTGACTGATGTGCGGAATTACGGACAGCGGTTGTTGTTTCAGTTGAGGTATCTGTAAATATATTCTGCGTTGTTGTTTCTGTAACTATTGAACTGTCAGAATATCCTGCTGTAAACTCAAACGGAACCCAGCCGTAGCCGTCAAGATAGATTTCCGCCCATGCGTGGCTTCTGTTGTCCTTTAATGTGATAGTGTAAGACCCGTCACTGTTGGCGTTTTTTTCATTGAAATCTTCACCTACAATTACATATCCCGTTGCATATCTTGCCGGAATACCTGCCATTCTTGCAAGCATGACGCCGGAAGTCGCATAGTGTATGCAGTAACCCTTGTGGTTTTCAAGCAGAAAATAATTTATAAAATCACGGTTGGACGGGGTTTTTCCGGGACTGAGAGAATAGACATTCTGTGAATCTATCCTTTCACGAATCATTGTGAGAACTTCAAGCTTTTCAGACGCAGAATGTGCATTTTCGGCATACTGTAAAATATCTGCATACGCTTCACGCACTTCTTTTATATTCTTGTCGTCAGGAATCTGGAGATAATTTTTATATACAAAGTCCTTGTATCTTGTCTGAAGAAGCTGAGCAAGAAGAACATTTCCGTTTGAATAAGCATATTCATCATTATTGAAAGGCATTTCATTTTCAGTATAGAAAACATCGTCATATGCAAAAAGACCGTTTTCGTTACAGTACTGATAAAGTCTTTCCCTTACTTCTTCGTTGTAGACATAACCTGCCGAGTAGATATTTTCAGAGGGTAAAGCCAGATATGAGGCAAGAATGTCATTATTTACAGCTATGAATTTATATGAAAATTCACTTTCGTCTTTTCTTTTTGACGAAACTGTCAAATCCTTGTTATAGGTAAGATTACCGAAATTGTCTGTTCCGTAGGGAGCAAAACTTTTGTTGTCCCTGAGTTTTGAATTTATCCAAATAGTCATAGTAGGTGTATCAGGAAGTACGTTCCTTGCAAAGAGTGAAGCAAAATCCTGAGGATATACGCTGTAGTTTTTGAAATCGGAAAACAGCTGATTTTTATATATGCTTTCACTGAGGTCAGACCATGAGTTATCGTCATATACAGAACCGGTGTATTCTTTAAGGTAAATCGCACCTTCGTGTTTACGGTCTATTGTAACTATAAGGTCAGTGGTATTTTTGAATTTAAGTGAAGCTGAATNNNTANNACCGAGTTTATGATTTTCGTAATTGAAAGAAAATCCGAAAACGCTTGTTACTCTTGAAATGCTTTCCGCTAAATTTTCGAGGGAAAAAGAGTTGATAGCGTCACGTATTTCAATACGCTTGCGGTTAAGTTCGTCACTTCTTTCATATCCTGAAATATTTATAATAAATGCCGAAACAGCGGTTATTATAAGGGTTGTTATGACTATGAACAGACCACANTTTTCGGTGACTTTAAGACGCATCTGNCNTTTCGNGAAAAAAACGTTGTCTTTCCGGACGAAACCTCCGCTTCCTCCGCTTAATTCACCGATATCAATCGTTGACATTGCAAGAAGTGCGAGCCAGTAGGCAACGGTCATTATCCCCCAGAAAATCGGGATTTCTATTCCGTTGTACAGTCCTACTTCAAGAATCGGGAACGTTGCAAGCAGTGGGAGTATCGGATTAGGGTGATAAATTGTAAAGAAGTAGATAATCATTGCCAGCAGCCATACGCAGAAAACAAACAAAGTCGTTACGCACTGCTCCTCAAGATGAGCCGGAAGTGATTTATAGTAATTTATCTGTGTATTGTACGAATCGCTGTAAACGATGTTATACATGAACTTGAAACCGGTGGCAATATTTTCAATCATCTTATATGCTGCAAATATAAAGGTGATTACAGAGCCGAGCATGACCCATAATGCACGTTTGCCTATAAGTGAGAGTACAATATAAAAAATCGACAATCCGGCGGCTGCCATTACAAGAGTACTATGTCTGTATTCAAATTCAAACATTCCGAGAAACGACATTATAACCGATACAAATCCCATAACGGCTATAAATATAGCTTCGGGTTTCCTTAGATTAGGGCGTTTTTTTCTTACGGACATCACAATGCTGTCGCATATGACAACGCCGTTATTATTTTGCAAAACCTTTTTTTTCATATTCAATCCTTTTAAAGTTCGATATCCTTGATTGATGAAGTTATTCTGCCTATTACAACAGGTATTGTATTGAGTTCCGAAAGTCCTGAACCGACTTCGGAGGCAACTTCCGGAGACTTGACAACCACAACTGCATTTCTGATATCAGCGTCTATATTTTCTTCAATATAGTGCAGAACAGGAGTGTCCGGAACAGAAGTTATAAAAGTAAAAGACGAAAGCGATATGTTTGAATTTGTCTGAAAATAACGCTCCGGTGGTTCACAGTAGAGATTGTCACTTACTGAAAGTATAAGACTCCGGACAACTGACGCAAGCATTTCCGGACTTGTTATATTTATTTCGCTGAAATCTCTGATTGCGGCATTATAATAAACGACTGTATGAATACGCTCGTTTTCTATGAGAAACTGTGAAACTGAAATCAGCGTTTCAACAAGAGTGTCGAAAACAGGGAGTGTATATTCAGAATCTTCATAGCATTTAAGATTGAGGAAAAGCATACACGGAACGTCAACCGGCATACTGTACTCTTTTACAATAAGTTCGTCTTTTTTGGAACTGAGTTTCCAGTGGATACGGTTCAGTTTGTCGCCGTTTATATAGTCACGCAGGTCAAAAATCTCAGACGGGTCGTCCCCTGCCGTATTTTCCGAAAATACGGAACTTTCCTCACTTTCACGGTTGGCATAGCTTACAGCACCGTTTACTTCATGAATTTCGGGCATGACAGCTATTTCAGTCTGAATTTTCTTTCCGGTTCTGAATCTGAAAATTCTCAGAGGGTCGTAAATATCAATATATGCTGAACGGATTTTCAGTATACCGCAGTATCTGGAACTAAGCTGAAAGGTGATACGCTGTGTGTTTTGTGCCTGAACAGGAAACAGCAGTTCAAATTCATTAATCTGATTATTGAATATATTATAGTATTCAATATGTGCCTCGGCTTTTCCTATTGGGAATATGCTTCTGTTTGTTATACAGAGCTGTACGGGAAAAGACGTATTTTTAGGTGTTGTCTGGTTCTGTACTGCAAATTCGGCTTTTATAAGATGTTTTGTAATAAGCGTCGTGACAAACATCACAACAGGGAGTGTGACGAAAATTATCAGCAATATAAGCGAAAAATTCCATATATATAGTATATAGAAAAATGCACATATGACTATCAGGATTAAAAACAGGATTTTTGTCAGAATCATAGCCGTTTACCTTTTGGAAATTCCCGGAACATTCACGGATTTTATAATTTCATCAATTACGTTTCCGGCGGTAATTTCGGAAAGTTTNGCTTTTGAGTTNAGCATTACACGGTGTTCAAAAACGTCCCTACATATATAAGAANTATCGTCGGNGATAACATAATCACGTCNCATAGCGNCAGCGATTCCCCTTGAAATGTTCATAAGTGCAAGCGTACCTCTCGGACTTATTCCAAGCTTGAGCATGGGATGATTTCTTGTTGCCGCCGCAAGCGAAACGATATATTCATATATTCTGTCGTCGATATATATGTTAGAGATATATTCCTGAAGTTCAAGAATGAAGTCAGCGTCCGCAACGGGATTGACGTTTTCAAGCGGATTATCCGTTGATTTTGATTTGAGAATTGATACCTCNCCGCTGAAATCCGGATAACCCATACTAAGCTTTAACATAAAACGGTCAAGCTGTGAATCAGGAAGATTGTGAGTACCTGCCGAGCCTATAGGGTTCTGCGTTGCAATTACCGTGTAAGGTTCGGGAAGTTTATAGGTAACACCGTCAACAGTAATGCTTTTTTCTTCCATGAGTTCGAGAAGTGCGGACTGTGTTTTACTTGAAGTACGGTTTATTTCGTCGGCAAGAAAGAGGTTACAGAAAGCTACGCCCTCANGNAACTCAAATGTATTAGTACCCNTGTTGNATATTGAAAATCCCGNCACNNCAGACGGCAGNACGTCCGGCGTGAACTGCATACGGTTATGTNCAAGTGAAAGAGCCTTTGAAAAAGCGAGTGCAAGGGTAGTTTTTCCAACTCCGGGAATGTCCTCTATAAGTACATGACCCTTGCAGAGAATCGAAAGAAGAACTTTTATAATAATCTGGTCTTTGCCTATAACAGCTTTTTTCACTTCATTCAGAATCTTGTTTATCTGATTTGAATAATAATTTTTACTCATTTTTTATCTCCTGTTTTTTGTAATATTGTAAATTAAAAACGGGACTGCTACATTGGTTTGCAGCAGTCCGGACAGTATTATTTCTTTAAAGAATTTCCTTAATGTCACTATCGTCACTGCTGGTATTGTTTTCAACAGGGTCAGAGAGAATATCTTCGGTTATTTCGCCTTTCATAAGCTTTTCAAAATCTTCGCCGTCAATTTTTTCAAATTTGAGGAGATATTTTGCAAGCAGGTGAAGCTTGTCGATATTTGAATTAAGGATATCGGCACAGTCGCTGTACGCTTTCTGAATGATTGAAAAAACTTCATTGTCAATCTGTGCGGCAACGGCTTCACTGTAGTTTCTTGTATGACCGTAGTCCTTGCCAAGAAAAACTTCATCATTGTCCGAGCCGTAAACGACAGTACCAAGCTTTTTCGAGAAACCATATTTTGTAACCATGTTTCTTGCTGTCGAGGTAGCACGTTCAATGTCATTTGAAGCCCCTGTGCATATATCGTCAAGAACGAGTTCTTCCGCAACACGTCCGCCGAGAAGCATTATAATATTCTCACGCATCTGATTTCTTGAAACGTGCTGGTCGTCGTTGTCGGGACGTGTAACCGTAAGGCCTGCCGCCATTCCACGCTGAATAATAGTTACCTGATGTACTTTGTCCTGCGTAGGAAGATTGAATGCGGCGATTGCGTGACCCGCTTCATGATAGGCAGTAACACGTCTGTCATGTTCCGTAACAATTCTTGACTTCTTTTCCGGACCTGCAATAACTTTCATTGTAGCGTCCTCAATATCCTTTTCAGTGATAGCCATACGTTCAGCTCTTGCGGCAAGGAGTGCGGCTTCATTAAGGAGATTTTCGAGGTCTGCACCTGTGAATCCCTGAGTTGTCTGTGCGATTACTTTCAGGTCTACGTCAGGGGCTAAGGGTTTGTTTTTGGCGTGAACGTTGAGAATTTCTTCACGTCCCTTTACATCGGGATAACCTACGACAATTTGTCTATCAAAACGTCCCGGACGGAGCAGGGCGGGGTCAAGAATGTCACGTCTGTTTGTTGCGGCGATTACAATAACGCTTTCATTGCCTGTAAAACCGTCCATTTCGACAAGGAGCTGATTGAGCGTCTGTTCACGTTCATCGTGACCACCGCCAAGTCCTGCACCTCTGTGACGACCTACAGCGTCGATTTCGTCGATAAAGATGATAGCCGGAGCGTGTTTTTTAGCCTGTTCAAAGAGGTCACGCACACGGGAAGCACCTACACCCACGAACATCTCAACAAAGTCTGAGCCTGAAATGGGAAAGAACGGACAGCCTGCCTCACCTGCAACTGCTCTTGCAAGAAGGGTTTTACCTGTGCCGGGAGGTCCTAACAGCAGTACACCCTTAGGAACTTTTGCACCGATTTCCTTGTATTTGTTGGGGTGTTTTAGGAAATCAACGATTTCTTCAAGTTCCTGTTTTTCTTCTTCCGCACCTGCAACGTCCTTGAAAGTTGCTTTTCTTGCACTTGCCTGATTTTTCAGATTTGCTTTGCCAAAGGACGAGTATTTTCCACCGCCGCCGCTTTGTTTCATCATGAAATAGAGGATTGCAATACCCAGAATAATAGTAAGCACTACAGGTATCAGAGAATAGAGCCATGTTCTGTCGGTAATCTTGATGTAGTCCTGTTTAAGCGGTTCATTCGGATATTTCTTGTTGTAGTTCTGTCTGTAGTCCTCTGTATCGTCAAGGAAAATACTTACATTGGGAACGTCATATTTCCTTTTGGTTTCCTCACCTCTGAGCTGATAAGTAAGTTCACCTGTACCGAGGTCAAGCTTGTAATATGAAACCTCATAATTATCAAAATGACTGATTACGTTGGTATAGTCATTTTTGTCCGTTGTTCCCGAAAGCCTTGTACTTACAAAATAAATGCAGAAAATGGCAAGCAGAACAATGAAAAGGTAAGTGAAAATACCTTTGTTCTTTTTTGGTGTCAAAATATCCACTCCAATCTTGTTATTTGTTTCTTACTGAAATTTTCAGAAATTTTCTTGTATTGCAGTCCGGAGCGACACGTTCGGCAATACCGAGATACTCCGCAAATACAGTTCCTTTTTCGTCCTCAAGGAAATGTATTTCATCACGCAGACCGGACGGGACTTTTTCATTGATAAGTTTTTTTACTGANGAAGTANAGNTTTTACCTGAAAGTCTGATTTTATCGCCGAATCTGCGGTTTCGCAAAATANCCCTGCCTATTATTTTATCATNATCAAGCAGATAAAATGTTAAATTTTTGTGAACGTCCTGAATTTTCCCTAAATCATCACATAAAATAATCTCACTTAAAAGTATTTTGTCGGGAAAAATTATATTTTCGCCTGTTTTCAGTTCAGCCGAAATAAATTCATGTTCTTTCTGACGGGGGATTTTTTTAATTTCAGCAGTTTTTCCGTCGGAAACGAAAAAAACATTTTCCGAAATATTTATTTTTCCACCGTTGACAAGAATCCTGTCGGCTTCTTCAAGTCTTTTATGCGAATAAGGGAGTGAATTTTCGGACAAAAGTCTTGCTATACATCTTCTGCGTATAACTTCGTGGAAATCGTTAATTCCGCACAGACTGTTTCCGTTTCTGAATCTCCGGTATACATCGTCCGTCTGAGTTTCTATAAGGGAATTTTCAGCCCTTACAGCGTCCGTTGAATTGACTGACGTTTCAATTACAGAGGGATTTATTTCTTTGAGAACCGGAAGTATCTGATGACGGATTTTATTTCTTGTGTAGTCGTCTGAAAGATTTGTGCTGTCCGTGACGTAATTCTGTTCTTTGCCGGCAAGATATTTTTCAATTTCCTCACGGCTTGCCGTAAGAATCGGACGGATTATATTGTCACGCACAGGAGGTATTCCGGCAAGTCCTTTTAATGCAGAACCCCTTGCAAGATTCAGTATTACCGTTTCAAGATTGTCATTCGCATTGTGTGCGGTTGCAATTTTTCCACCATGTGAATTTTCCTTAAAAGCCGAATACCTTAGTTTTCTTGCACTTTCTTCAACAGAAAGCGAATTTTTTTCTGCAAAGTCCCTGACATTACATGACACGGCAGTAAACGGTATACCGAGTTTTCCGCATAAATCACGGCAGAAATCTTCGTCACCGTCACTTTCCTCACCACGCAAACAATGGTTTACATGAAGTGCCTTGACCGTAAAACCGATTTTTCCGCTGAGTTCAGAAAGCACAAGAAGAAGGCAGACACTNTCTGCACCGCCCGANAGACCGCATATAACAGTANCGNNNNTANTTANCATANTATGTTTTTTTACAAAAGAAAATATTTTATTTATCATGTTTCATTCTCCGCCGAATTGCTGTAATCCGGATTTGAGAAGCGTGTATGTTGTCCGTCCCATATGAGCTTGACTGTTCCCGTTTCGCCGTGACGGTTTTTTGCAATTATACATTCTGAAATATTCTGCTGAGTGCTTTCCTTGTTATAGTATGCGTCACGGTAAAGAAAAAGTACTATATCTGCGTCCTGTTCGATAGAACCGGATTCACGCAAATCCGAAAGCATAGGTCTTTTGTCGGTACGGCTTTCAACACCTCGTGAAAGCTGTGAAAGCAGAATTACAGGCACATTCAGTTCTTTCGCCATTATTTTAAGCTGACGTGTTATCTCTGAAATCACAACCACTCTGTTGTCAGAACGTGAAGCAGATGTCATAAGCTGAAGATAGTCGATAATTACAAGACCAAGATTTTTTATACGCCTTAGTTTAGCTTTCATCTGCTGAACAGTCATACTTGCAGTATCGTCTATGTAAATGGGCAGTGTACTTAGATAGCCTGCACCGGTTGCAAGTTTTACCCAGTCGTCACCACTTATACGTCCGTTCCGGAAACTGTTTGAATCGACGAGTGATTCAGNTGAANGAATACGNGTCGCNAGNTGTTCCTTTGACATTTCGNGGTTGAAAGTCACAACATCCTTTTCGGTTCTTTTGGCAACGTTTACCGCAATGTTCNTGGCGAATGNAGTTTTTCCCATCGCCGGACGAGCCGCAATTATAATCAGGTCTGATTTGTTAAGACCTGATATAATGCTGTCAAGCAGAGTGAAACCGGTTTTTGCACCTATATATTTTTCTTTGTCAGGACCGGAAATTTTTCCGAGTCTGTCATAAGCTTCGGCAATAGCTTCCGAAAGCGGTGTAAGACCCCTTACATCACGTCCCTGACGTATATCGTATATCTGCTGTTCAGCGGAATCAAGCAGAATCTGTGAATCATTTTCACCGGACTGAATACTTTCGAGAATATTTCTCGCCACATAGCCGAGACTTCTTATCATATATTTGTNTGCAACAATTTTACAGTAGCTTGAAATATTTGCAGTTGATGGCNNTGANGTTGGCGATTTCAGCGAAATAACGTCGTCCTTCGGCGAGTATATCAAATATGCCGAGACTTTCTGTTTCGTTGAGAACGGTGACTATATCAACCGGAACACCGGAGGTAAACATTCTTAATATTATTGAATATATTTCCTTGTGCTGTTCACTGTAGAAGTATTCCGGTCTTATCATTTCAACAACTTCCGGAAGTACGGAGGGGTCGGCAAGCACTGCACCTATAACGGACTGTTCTGCTTCAATGCTGTGTGGAAGTTCACGGGCAGAGAAGATTATATTATTTTCATCCATTCATTGTCACCGTATCAGCCTTCAGTAACTTCAACGTCAATTTTTTCAGAAATTCCGTTATAAAGCTTGATTACGGCATTGTAAGAGCCGAAATTCTTGATATCTGAACTAAGTGTGATTTTTTTCTTGTCAACTTTTACACCAAGCTGTTCATGAATAGCGTCAGAAACATTTCCGGCAGTGACAGAACCGAAAAGTTTTCCGTTAGAACCAGCCTTTGCCTTTATGTTTACTTTTTTGTCTCTGANTTTNTCAGCGGCATTTTTCGCAGCCTGAATTTNGAGGTCAATTTTGTGCTGTGNGGAGGACTGCTGTNCTGCGAGTTCAGCCATATTCTTTGAATTTGCCTCAATTGCGAAACCCTTTGGAATAAGCATATTTCTTGCATATCCGTCGGCAACGTTCTTGACCTCCCCCTTTTTGCCTGAGCCTTTTACGTCCTTTAAAAAAATAACTTTCATTTAAAAACCACCTTTCGTGTTTTAAAAAATATATAATCCGGATAAAATCAATATTATGTATTTTTTCCGGAATAATCAGCCTCGTCAATAGCTGTTTTCAGCTTTTCCTTAGCATCTTCAACTGAAATATTTTCAATCTGTGTGGCAGCCATAGTCTGATGACCACCGCCGCCGAGTTTTTCCATTATTACCTGAACGTTTACCGCTCCGAGAGAACGGGAGGAAATATTCACAGTATTTCCTGTTCTGTAAATTACAAATGAAGCGTAAACGTTTGTTATACTAAGAAGTTCGTCTGCTGCCTGAGGAGCTGCAAGCCTTATGTCGTCAGATTCAAAGTCAGCCTCTGCAATTGCACAGTTGCTGTACACTTCGGCAGAAGCGACAATCTGTGATTTTCGTCTGTATAAATCTATTGAGCCGGAGAAAAGAAGCTTTACCGCAACAGTGTCTGCGCCGAGTTTTTTCAGAAAAGCCGCAGCCTCAAAAGTACGCACACCTGTTCTCATGACAAAATTTTTCGTATCAAGCATAATTCCCGAAAGGAGAGCGTCTGCGTGACATCTTGGAAGTTTTTCGTCAAGCGGAAAATTGAAATACTGTATAACTTCTGTAACCATTTCAGAGGCAGAAGAAGCATAAGGTTCGTGATGAAAAATAACTGCGTTATCAATGAAGTTTGCAGTTTTCCGGTGATGGTCAATCACTACCACTGATTTTGCTTTGCTGTAAAGTTCCGGACTTTCAAGACAGTTCTTGTTGTGTGTGTCCACAATAATAAGCAGGTCATCTTCATTTATTGAGGAAACGGCAGTTTCGGGAGTTATAAAAAATTCGTTGTCTGTACATTCTTCAATTGCATCTATGAGATTTGACGCAAGGTTTTTACTGCGGTTTACAGCTATATGTACTTCTTTTCCGAGAAGTTTTATCGCTCCTGCCATACCGCATGACGCACCCACTGAATCAAGGTCGCCGAATCTGTGACCCATAAGAAATACCTTGTCCGAGTTCATTATAATATCCTGCAAAGCGTTTGCGATTATACGTGTTTTTGCACGGGACTTTTTTTCCATGCCCTTTGAAACACCGCCGAAAAACTGATAACCGTTTTCGGTTTTTATAACAGCCTGGTCGCCGCCTCTGCCAAGAGCCATGTCAAGACATTGTTTGGCAATTTTTTCGCTGTCCGCAAGTGATTCCGCACCCTGTCCGACACCTATTGAAAAGGTAAGAGGATATTTTCCGGCAATTTTTATGTTTCTTGCTGAATCAAGTATCTTGAATTTTCCGGAAATTATTTCATCAAGGTGACGTTTTTCAATTACCGCATAGAAAGTGTTTGAACCGCTTTTTCTGACAAATCCGTTTGTACTGTTCATAAAGTTTTCANTGNGTTTTTCCACTTCAACANATNCCTGTNATTTTTCGCTTTCCTTTGCGTTCTGTAATATTTCGTCATAGTTGTCAACTGTTATTACCACGACATTCGGGTGAGTTTCGTCGATTTTCCTTTTAAGTGAAATATATTCGGTTTCGTCGTGAAAGCAGAGAACATGGAAAGATATATCGTTTTTATCGAATTTTTCAGAACTTACACGGTATGTATTGCCGTTTACAGTGCATAGACCGACTCCGTCCGCAATAAGAGCATCATAATTCACATTTGTGAGATTTTCGATACTCATACCATAAGGATTATTTTCAGAATTTATTTTTTCATAAAAAGCTTTGTTGTACCATATAATCTTTTTTTCGTTGTCAGTGACGACAACGGGTGAGGGCAGTGAATTCATGTATTCAGCCGCCGAACTTTCAAGATGTTCATTCATTCGGGAAATGTGTCTTATTGTGTTTCTTGATAACAAAAACATTTCAGCGATACAAAGTAAAGCAGTTACGGCAGCTGAAACAAAGCAAATCATTCCCATAGCAGAGTCATAACTGCCGAGAAACAGCGAAGCTGCCGCTGTTTCCGCAATAAGCAGGACAATCAGTATTAATGAAACTGCCGGAAATTTATTTTTCAATTTTACAGCTCCTTTCGGGAACAAATCATGTTTCCATAATAATAGGGAGAATCATGGGACTGCGTTTTGTTTTCTGATAGATGTAATCTGAAAGTGCGTCACGCAGTTTTCCTTTGAGAGTGTTCCATTCTCTCAGTTCAGCGTTTGAACAGTTATAAAGAGTATTTACGAGAAGATTTTTTGCGTTTTCAATAAGTTCTTCTGATTCTCTTACATATACAAATCCTCTTGATATTATATCCGGACCTGCCACAATTTCATTTGAACTGCGTTCAATTCCTATAACTATTATAATAAGTCCGTCCTGTGCGAGATGTTTTCTGTCACGGAGAACTATAGAACCTACGTCTCCTACGCCGAGACCGTCAACGAGAGTACGACCGGCAGGAACTTGTGAAACAATGCTCATTCTGTTACCGTCAGTTTCTATTACATTGCCGATTTCAGCTATAAATATATTTTCCTGAGGTATACCCATCTGTAATGCAAGGTCACTGTGTTTTTTAAGATGTTTGTATTCACCGTGTATGGGAATGAAAAACTTCGGCTTTGTAAGGGAAAGCATGAGTTTGAGTTCTTCCTGACAGGCATGACCTGAGACGTGTACTTCATACATGGCTTCATATACGACTTCCGCACCGGATTTCATGAGTTCATTTACAACACGGGTGACATATTTTTCATTTCCCGGAATTGGAGTAGCTGAAATTATTATGAAGTCAAGCGGTGTTATATTTACTTTTTTGTGGTCGTTCATTGCCATTCGGGTGAGAGCGGACATCGGTTCGCCCTGACTTCCGGTAGTTATAAGGACTATTTTTTCACTCTCATAACTGTTCATCATTTCTATGTCTATTATAACTCCATCCGGAACATTCAAATAGCCAAGTTCTATGGCGGTATTGATTACATTCACCATACTTCTGCCGAAAACCGCAACTTTTCTTCTGTACTTTACGGCACAGTTTATAATCTGCTGAACTCTGTGTATATTTGACGAGAACGTAGCAATTATAATACGTTTCCCCTCCCCTTTCTGGAAAAGCTTGTCAAATGATGCCCCCACGGTTCTTTCGGAATGTGTATATCCGGGACGTTCGGCGTTTGTTGATTCAGACATAAGAGCAAGAACGCCTTTGCTTCCGAGTTCGCCGAAACGTGCAAGGTCAATGATTTTTCCGTCAATGGGGGTGTAGTCAACTTTGAAGTCTCCGGTATGGACGATTACACCGGCAGGCGTATGAATTGCCATTCCGACAGAATCAGGAATAGAGTGGTTGACCTTGATGAACTCAACAGCCATACAACCCATTTTTACGGTTTTTCTCGGTTCTACCNCGTTANNNCTTACNTTTCNGGAANGNCCCTGTTCCTTGNGTNTNCCNTCAATAAGACCTATGGTAAGCCTTGTGGCATAAACGGGAACGTTTACTTTTTTCAGCAGGTAGGCAAGACCGCCTATATGGTCCTCATGACCGTGAGTGATAACAATTCCCCTTATTCTGTCCCTGTTGCGTTCCACGTATGCGAAATCAGGTATTACAATATCAACGCCGGGCATATCCGAATCAGGAAAAGAAAGACCACAGTCAAGAATAAACATATCGTTTGAACATTCAAAAACAGTCATATTCTTGCCGATTTCGTTCAGACCGCCCAGCGGAATTATCCTTACAGCAGTTCTTTTTACTTCTTTGGGTTGTCTTGAATGTGGTTTATGCAGTGTTTCAGCAGGAGTGTCCGGATAATCCTGTTGTACAGTGATTCTTTTTCTGTAATTTCTTTTCTGTGGCACGTTGCCTTTTGCAGAAGTATGTCTCGTTTTTTTTGTTTTGTCTTTTTCGTTCACTATATAACCTCGCTTTCTGAAAATGGGTGAATGTGTAAGATATTCCGGAACAATGATAAGTCGTATACCTGAAAGTATTAAGTAATTTTAAAAGGCAGTTCAGAAACGGTCTTGAATTTTTAATAAGGTAAATTGCTTACAGAAACAAGGAATCCGGAAAAATTATATATTTAACGGCATGGTGTCTGCCGGTAAAGACTTTAAGTACATACTTCCGGACAGATTCACACGTTCACCGGAAGCATAACGATATACTTATAATTATACAAAATGTTGTGCCTTATGTCAATAGCAAAAATCAATCTTGGACATAATTAATATTTTTTATTTACAGGTGTCAAGTATTTCTGCGTGAACCGATACGTCTGAGTTTTTCACTCCAGTGTGAACAGAGTTCGGCGGCTGTTTCTGAGGAATAAGCCTGAGCGAGCAGAGTTATACGGTTTCTTCCGCTTCGTGATATAATTATTCTGCCGTCGTTTTCGAGAATGGTTTTACCGCACGGGATATTTTCAACGCTGTCAATCGTTATTTCACGCTTTGCGGCGGCAAGCTGTGGGAGTGCCTTTACTGTTTTTATAAAATCCTGTCTGTTGCCAGCAAGATGTATACACATATAAAGAGGGTCAAGCAGAAACCGCTGTTTTACTGCTTCTTCGGGAATTTTTCCGTCTGATGAAAATCTTCTGAGTTTGAGCGGACTTTCGGAAGTGAGGAAATCAGCTGCATAATGGAAGTTGTCCGGCAGATATACAGCCTGTCCTTTCTGTGAAAGCTTGAGGGCATACGCAAGTATAAGTTTTTCATAGGATATAAATCCTGCCTGTGAGGAATAGGCATTTACACGCTGACCGTCGTCCGAAATCTGAAAGACAAGCGAGTCGTCCTCGCCCGTGAAAAATTCGAGCCACAGAGAACGAACGGAACGGTTTCCGCAGCTTATTCCGGCAGGTATTGACGAACCCGTTTCGCTGAAAGAATCCGCAATATTATCAATATATATGCTTCTGAAAGAGGTTGAGGACGTTATTTTTCCGCACTTTTCAACAGTATCCGCCGGTTTTGCATTCATAATTTCCGTGAGGAGTTCCGGAGAAACGGGAAAACCACTTTCATTGAAAACGGATATTTTAAGACAGTTTTCACCGCTGATAAATATACCGCAGTCTGCGGAAAGTAAAGGCATACCGAACTTGAATGACGGCAGGTCAGTGTTTTCGCATACGTAAACGTCACTTCCGCACTCTGAAAGTCCGGAGCATACGGCATAAAGTATGTGCATATGTCTGAAACCGTCACAGCCAACACTGAATCTTTTGAAAAAACATGAAATTGTCCTGCCAAATTCTGTCGCCTCCGATGAACTTACTGTAACGTTCGGAAGCGATTCACAGAAACCGTCCCTGAAACTGAAATATTTGTTTTCGCCTGAATAACTCATAATTCTTCACTCCTTAATTTTTTCCCTTTAAAACGGGGTCACTATTATTTATTGACTTAAAAATGTCATATTATTCCTTTCTGACCTTATTCATAAGAAGAATAAGTCCGGCGAGGTTGGGAAACGCCATAAGACCATTGAAAATATCTGATAACGTCCAGACTGTCTGCATGGTAAAGACCGCACCGAGTGATGCCACTGACGCAAAAACAATACTGGGAATTTTTCCGCATTTTTTTCCGGCAAGCCAGCGGAAAGCCGTTTCTCCGCAGTAGTACCAGCCTATAATTGTACAGAACGCAAATACAGCAGTTTCAAAAGCTAAGAACGGCGGTGCATAATTTCCGATAACAGATGAAAAAGCAGTCTGTACGGAAAAATCGTCAGACGCACATATTACAG
>WFLX010046380.1_pt1 | contig 18666 bp, 15 predicted proteins | sample 4967041 | NCBI WGS metagenome assembly WFLX01 (sample SAMN12857096, study PRJNA449069) | gut metagenome | isolation source: stool from male and female vole | host: Microtus ochrogaster | place: USA:Florida | collected 2017
GGACGAGCTCATGCAAATCGTGGAGATGCTGCGCTTCCGCACCCTGGCGACGCCCCACCTGCTCGCCGCCGTCGACTACCTGGGCCTGGCCCGCGTGCTCGCGCTCGTGGCCGGCGACGAACGCACCGCCCGGATGCTGCGCGCCCACATGGCCCTGCTGGGACAGCACCAGTTCTATGCCGACAACACCCGCATCGACACCGAGAGCCTCGACGCCCTGGCGCCGGCCGTGAAGGAGCACCCCCTGCTCGAGCGCATCTTCTCGCGCCTGCGCATAGTGTCGTGGCTGGGCGACCCCCACAGCATCGAGTGCCTGGCACCCTACGTCAACTCGCCCCGAAACGAGCTCGAGGGCAAGCTGGCCAGGCTCGTGAGCAGCTACAACATGCTCGCCTCCGGCGACCTCGAGGACGCCGAAAACCTGAAATTCATCAAGAAACGCATAGCCAGCCTCCTGGGTGTCAACACCGAGGCCCAGCACCTCAAGCACTACGGCTCGGAATCGCAGTACGTCGAGTTCAAGAGCTCCATAGTGTTCCCGGCCCTGCGCAAGGGCGAGACCTTCACCGGTCCCGACCCCGACCGCCAGCACCAGGAAATCCTCGAAATCATCGCCGGCTTCCTCAACTCCACCGGCGGCACGCTCTTCCTGGGCGTCAACGACCAGCACTACGAAAAAGGCCTCGCCGACGACCTGTCGTATCTTTCGAAAACCCGCAACATCCGCTCGCTCGACAACCTGTGCGTGCACATCGACAACCTCGTGCGCAGCAGCTACGACCTGGGCTCCACCGTGGGCAACTACGTGCACGTGTCGGTCGACGAAGAATCGGAGCGCGGCGTCATCATCATCAAGGTCGACCCCAGCCGCCGCCCCGTGCTGCTGGGCGGCAGCATCTACGTGCGCCAGAGCTCGTCCACGGTGCCCATGCTCAACGAGAGCCGCACCATATTCATGGCCGACCGCGCCCGCCGCTACGACGAGATGATGCGCATAGCCGGCGTGGAAATCAGCGAAGACAACGACGAAGGCGACGAGGGCGACGAGGGCGCACCGCGCGCCGCACGCCCCGCGCAGGNACAGGCAGCCCGCGAGACGGCTCCCGCCGCCGAAGAGCCCGAGACGAGGCCGGACACCATCGCCACCTCGGCCTGGCGCCACAACGTGCTGCACTCCTATGAGGACGGCTTCAGCACCCCGGCCTGCTACATCTACTTCAACGACAAGGGCGAGATCAAATACTCCACCTCCGACATGTATTGCGACACCGAGAAAGACTGCACGCTGGCGCTCACCGTGAGCCCCGACGACGTGGACCAAGGCGGCTACCTGGTCATGGCCTTCGCCGGCGAGCGCGTGGCCAAGGTGCCCCTGAGGGAGCTGTTCGAGAAGCCCGAGAAAACCGCGCTGCGCTACTGGGACGGCGCGCCGCTGGAATTTGCCTCCGTGGCACGCCCCGGCGACGGCCTCATGTGTGTGCTCGCCGACAGCAACGACGGCCTGAGCGCCCGCTGCACGCCCCTCGACGACATCGAGGAGAGCCGCCTCACGGCCCAGCCCCCGCGCATCCTTTCGATGCCCGTGGCCTATGCCTACCGCTGGGGCCAGGTGGCGGCGTCGGCCCTCCCCCACCTCTCCAGCTACATGGCCGACAACCTGAGCCAGCGACAGATAGGCTACACCCTGCGCACCCGCGCAGGCATGCCGGCCACTGAATCGATAGTCAGAACCCTTTTCGCATCCTGCAAGCCCGAATGAAACCGCTATTCTCCATCATCACGGTGTGCCGCAACGCCGCCCACACCATCCTGCCCACGATTGAAAGCGTGGACGCTCAGACCTGCAAGCTCTACGANCACCTCGTGGTNGACGGCGCCAGCACCGACGGCACCCTCNACATCCTCGCCGCCCATCGCACGCCGCTGCGCCGGGTCATGAGCGAGAAAGACAAGGGCATCTACGACGCCATGAACAAGGGCCTGGCCCACACCACCGGCGAATACATCATCTTCCTGAACGCCGGCGACTCCTTCCACTCGCCCGACACGCTCCAGCTCTATGCCGACGCCATCATGGACAACGACTATCCGGGCGTGGTCTACGGCCACACCGACATCGTCGACGCCGACCGGCGGCGCCTCGGCCCGCGCCACCTCGACGCCCCGGAGGTGCTCACCCTCGACAGCTTCGCCGACGGCATGGTGGTGTGCCACCAGGCTTTCGTGGCCTATCGCAACGTGGCCACCGCCTTCGACACCCGCTGGAAATTCTCGGCCGACTACGAGTGGTGTATCCGCTGCCTCCAGCACTCGCGGCGCAACGTACACATCCCGGCCGTGACCGTCGACTACCTCGCCGAAGGCACCACCACGGCCCACCGCCGCCGCAGCCTGTGGGAGCGCTTCCGCATCATGAGCTACTACTACGGCACCGGCACCGCCATCCGCCGCCACATAGGTTTCATCAGGCGCGCCATCAAGCGCGGCAGCTTGGGTTGACGCTATGATCATACACAACATCACCTACTGCGTGGACAAGCAGCTCGCCCCTGCCCTCCTGGCGTGGCTGCGCGAGCAATACATTCCACGCGCCGAGGCCGAGGGCCTCGAAGTGCAGGCTCTCGCCCGAGTGATTTCGTCGGCCGACCCCGCCGCCGACAGCTATGCCCTGCAGCTGCTCGCCGGCGGCCCGCGCGATGTCAAGCGCTGGTGCGACGGCAGCGGCGCCGCCCTCGACAGCGAGATGGCCACCCTCTGGGGCGAGCGTTGCCTCTGCTTCGCCACCAATCTGCAGGTGCTATGAACGCTCCCACGGCATCGGACATGCGGCGCTGGCAGCGCGTAATCATAGGCATCGACCCCGGCACTAACGTCATGGGCTACGGCGTGCTGGGGCTGGCCACGCGCACGCCCGAGGTGATAGACCTGGGCGCCATCAAGTTCAAGGCATCGGAGAGCCACTACCTGCGCCTTCGGCGCATCCACGACAGCGTGATGGAGCTGGTGGAGAAATTCCTGCCGGACGAAATGGCCATCGAGGCCCCGTTCTTCGGCAAGAACGTGCAGTCGATGCTCAAGCTGGGGCGCGCCCAGGGCGTGGCCATGGTGGCGGCGCTGTCGCGCGACGTGCCCATCACCGAGTACGAGCCGCGTAAAATCAAGATGGCCATCACCGGCAACGGCGCCGCCAGCAAGGAGCAGGTGCAGGAAATGCTGCGCCGCATCCTCCACATCGACCGCGCCGACCTGCCAGCCCAGCTCGACGCATCCGACGCCCTGGCCGTGGCCCTCACCCACTTCTACGAGAGCGCCCGGCCGCAGAAGGCCGCCGGCCCGCGCTCGTGGAAAGAGTTTATAGCCCGCAACCCCGACAAAGTGCGATAGTTTTTCACATATTTTTGGCAAATTAAAGTCTACGCCCTCTAATTTATCAAATCCGGGCCCCGCGATAAGGAAAAAAGTTGTAAATTTGCACTCGCAAAAATGAAGAACGTATTTTTCCCATCATCGGGCACCCTGCGCCGTCCCTCGCCGGCGCTGTCCCTGCTGCCCATCATATTCCTTTTAGTAATGCTCGTGGGCATCATCGCAAGCGGCGGTGCCGAGCTCATCAACACCTACAGCCCGGCCATCCTGCTGAGCGCCGCGGCCCTCAGCCTGCTGCTCGGGCGCCTGAGCCGCAGCTACTCGCGCCGCTCGCTGCTCACGGGGTTCCGCCGCAGCGCCGTGCAGATACTGCCGGCCGTGCCCATGCTCCTGTGCATCAGCATGGTGGCCACTACATGGATGCTCAGCGGCGTGGTTCCCACCCTCATCGTCTACGGCCTCAACATCATCAGCCCCACCTATTTCCTGGTCATCACCTGCGCCGTGTGCGGCGCCGTATCGGTGCTCACGGGCAGCTCGTGGAGCACCATCGCCACAATAGGCGTGGCCTTCATGGGCATAGGCACCGTGCTGGGCTACTCCGAGGCGTGGATTGCCGGCGCCATCATCTCCGGCGCCTATTTCGGCGACAAGATGTCGCCACTGAGCGACACCACCGTGGTGGCCTCCTCGGCATGCGGCGTAGACCTGTTCAAGCACATCCGCTACATGATGCTCACCAGCGTGCCGGCCATGGCCGCAGCCCTCGGCGTCTACGCCCTGGTGGGGCTGTGGAGCGACCACGGCGACGCCGCCGGAGCGAGCGAAATCACCGGCGCCCTCCACGCCACATTCAACATCTCGCCCTGGACCCTCGTGATACCCGCTGTCACCGTCCTGCTCATGGGCCTGCGCGTCCCCACCCTGTGGGTTCTCGCCGCCGGCGCCGCCACCGGCACGGCCGGCATCTTCCTGTTCCAGCCCCAGCTGCTGCCGTTGCTTGAAGGCTCCGACCACGTGTCGCTGGCCGGACACATCGCCGCGACAGCTCGCACCCTGTGGCAGGAAACTGCTCTCGACACCGGCTCGCAGCTGCTCGACTCGCTGGCCTCCACCTCCGGCATCCTCGGTATGCTGCCCACGGTGGCACTGGTGCTCAGCGCCATGGTGTTCGGCGCCGTGATGATAGGCACCGGCATGATAGGCTCCATCACCCACGCCTTCACCCGCCGCCTCAACCGCCGGGGCTCTATCGTGGGCACCACCGTGTGCAGCGGACTCTTCCTCAACTCCTGCACCGCCGACCAGTATCTTTCGCTCATCATCGGCGGCAACATGTATCGCAACGTCTATCGCCGCGCCGGCCTCGAGCCGCGGTTGCTCAGCCGCACCATGGAAGACAGCGTGAGCGTCACCTCCGTGCTCATCCCCTGGAACTCCTGCGGCGTCACGCAGAGCGCCGTCCTGGGCGTGGCCACCGTGGCCTATCTCCCCTGCTGCATCTTCAACCTGATGTCGCCGCTGATGTCCATCGTACTGGCCCTCACCGGCTTCCGCATCCGCTCCACCCGCCGCAGCTACGCCATCACCCCCCAGTCCACCACAGCATGATAGGCCGGGCCATCATAGGGCTTGTGGAGGCCCGCAACAGGCGCTCCGACGCGCGTGCCTTCGAGAAAAGGGAGCTTGACGCCATCCGGCGCGCCGGGCTTTCCACCCGCGAGATGCCGGGCGAAACGGAGTGGTACGAGTATTGGAAACCCCTTATGCCCTTCAAGTGCCGCCAGGCCTACCGTCTGTTCGCCCAACGCTGCGGCGCCTCCCGCGACATAATATGCGAAAGCGTGATACGGCGCATCAACACCTCGCTCAACCACCCGTTTCAGAATCAGGCTTTCCGAAACAAAAACTTCTTCGACAGAATTTTTCCCGAGGGCTACATGCCCCCCACAATACTCCGACGCTACGGCGGTGCCCTCTGCGACAGCACCTACCATCTCATCGAGGACCTCTCCGACGAAACCCTCCGGACACTCCTTGCCCCCTACTCCCGCGTGGTGCTCAAGCCCTCGGCCAACACCGACAGCGGAGCCGGAGTGCAACTCTTCGAGCGCACGCCCTGCGGAGACTTCACCGATGCCGCCGGGCATAGCCTGAGCGCCGCCGGCCTGCTTTCCGCCAAGGGCGACTTCATCCTGCAGGAAGCCCTGGTCCAGCACCCCTTCATGGCGGCGTTCAACGGCAGCTCCGTCAACACTCTCCGCATCGCCACCTACCGCTTGGTAGTCGACAACAAGATACATGTGCTCTACGGGGTTATCCGCATGGGCACACCGGGCTCGGTGGTCGACAACGCCCATGCCGGCGGCCGCATGGTGAGAATAAATATGGCCGACGGCAGTCTCGCCGACTTTTGCGCGGACCAGTACGGGTGCGTGTTCGATTCACACGGCAGCGTCAACTTCAAGGAAATGCACCTCACCGTGCCCGGATGGTCGCGTATAAAAGACTTCGCCATCGACATCGCATCGCGCATGGACTTCTCCCGCCTCGTGCAGCACGACATCATGCTCGATATCGACGGACGCCCGCGCCTGATTGAAGTAAACGTAAGCTATTNCAGCGTCTGGATTCCTCAGCTCACNGGCACTACTCCNTTCGGCCCGTTCACCGANGAAATCCGCCGCTACACNCTCNCCCACCCCTGACCCGGCCGCCCGGAGAGGCGGGGGCAGCGGCGTTGGCCGCGGAGCCGCACGCCAAAAGACGCGCGGGACGGCGCGTTCTTTTCTCAATTCGCTGATTAACTAATTTCGCTGCGGCGATTAGAGGCGGTGGCCGGAGAGGTCGTAGATGCGTTCTTCCTGGAGGAAGGGGTCGAAGACGCGCACCTTGGTGCCACGGCGCATCATGGAGGAAATCTGGGTGGAGTCGGGCTGCTCGTCGGAATCGTAGGCAGCAGGGCGGCGGCCGCTCACCACGTCGATGGCCTTGAACTTATTGTCTTCGTCGATGCGGAAGAGGGTGGCTTTCTGATACTTGCGCGTACCGGTCCAAATCACCATCATCAGGCCGGGGCCATCGGGCAGAGGCCAGCAATCTACGATTGTGGAACTGAACTTGGCCGAGAGAGGGGCGTCGCCCAGCTCGTTGGTGATGTGAATGTCGCGGTCGGTCTCAGGGAAGTAGCAGCGTATCTGCATGTCGCCGAAGGGGGGCGCCACGCTTTCGTCGGCCAGGGCGTAGCGGTAGTANACGCGGTCGGGCAACTCGTAGATGAGGTTGTAGAGGGGAATGTTTTTAAAATTGGGGCGNGCNTCTANCTGCGTGAAAGTCAGCTCGGTGGGGCGCACGGCATAGGGAAGGTCGGAAGGGGTGGTGCTTCCATCGGGCCCGGGGGCAAGCATCTCGCCGTTGGCGAACGTGAGGGTCATGTCGTCCGGGTCGAGGCGGAAAGTGCCGTTCCAGAGCTGGCCGGAGCTCTCCTGCACGTACTTCACATGCAGNTCNTCGCCGTCGATGGTCGCCTCCTTCACTTCGTCGATGGTCACNACGCGGGGAACGGCGCCGTCTTCCGTGATGGTGAGCACGCCNAGGCAATCGTCGTGGCCGTCGGAGCACACGGTCGACCCGTAGGGATCGAGGCGCACCGTATAGGTATAGGCGGCTTCGCCGTCGGGACTGGTCACTTTGGCNGTCCAGCAGCCNTTGAAGGGNTCTTTAGTAGCGTATTTATGGCACGCGGCCAGGAGTGCGAAAGCCGCGGTGGCGAAAATTACCGAGTAGAGCAGTATCTTCTTCATAGTGTGTGACAATGATGCAACAAAATTACACATTATTTGTGAAGAAACAAAAAAAATCGGTGCCATTTTTGCCTCAAAGGCTTTTGGCACCGATTTTTATGGTTTAAGGGGGACTCAGTCGAGCACTTCCACGTGGTCTACGTCCTGAATCTGGCCGGCCTCGTCGTAGACGGCGGCCACGTCGTCGCGGCTGCCCACTACGAGACGCTCGTATTCGCGCAGGCCGGTGCCGGCGGGAATGAGATGTCCGCAGATCACATTTTCCTTCATTCCCACGAGGGAGTCGGTCTTGCCGTTGATGGCGGCTTCGTTGAGCACCTTGGTGGTTTCCTGGAAGGATGCGGCCGACATGAAGCTGGATGTCTGCAGTGCGGCGCGGGTGATACCCTGGAGAATCTGCTCGGAGGTGGCGGGCACGGCGTCGCGCACTATCACGGGACGCAGGTCGCGGCGCTTGAGCGACGAGTTTTCATCGCGCAGCTTGCGGGCGGTGATGATCTGGCCGGGCTGCAGCTCGGTGCTGTCGCCGGCGTCGGTCACAACCTTCTTGCCCCAGATGCGGTCGTTTTCTTCCATGAAGTCGCGCTTGTCCACAATCTGCTGCTCGAGGAAGCAGGTGTCGCCCGGGTCGAGGATGGCCACCTTGCGCATCATCTGGCGCACGATCACCTCGAAGTGCTTGTCGTTGATCTTCACACCCTGCATGCGGTACACATCCTGAACCTCGTTCACGATATACTCCTGCACGGCCGTGGGGCCCATGATGCTGAGGATATCGGCGGGGGTGATGGCGCCGTCCGAGAGGGGCGTGCCGGCACGCACCACGTCGTTTTCCTGCACGAGAATCTGCTTCGACAGGGGCACGAGATACTTCTTGATGTCGCCCACTTTGGGGGTGATGGTGATTTCGCGGTTGCCGCGCTTCACCTTGCCGAAGTGCACCTCGCCGTCGACCTCGCTGACGATAGCGGGGTTGCTGGGGTTGCGGGCCTCGAAGAGCTCCGTCACGCGGGGCAGACCGCCGGTGATGTCGCCGGCGCCGCCGGTGGCGCGGGGTATCTTCACGAAGATGTCGCCGGGCTTGATTTCGGCGTTGTCTTCGAGCATGAGGTGGGCGCCCACAGGCAGGGCGTAGGTGATGAGCACCTGGCCGTTGGCATCGACGATGTCGGCTTCGGGCACCTTGGCGCGGTCGCGCGATTCGATAATCACCTTATCCTCCAGGCCGGACTGCTCGTCGATGTCGACGCGGTAGTTGACATTCTCAGCCAGGTTGCGGTAGACGAGATGGCCGCCCATTTCGCTGACGATAACGGCGTTGAAGGGGTCCCATTCGCAAATCACGTCGCCCACTTCCACGGTGTCGCCATCGTTGAAGTAGAGCTTCGAGCCGTAGGGGATGGGAGCGTTGGCGAGCATCATCTTGGTGTTGGGGTCGATGATGCGCATCTCGGCGAGACGTCCCAGCACCACCTGCACCTTCTTGCCCTTTGCGTCGAGCTCATCGGTGGTGACGGTGCGGAGTTCCTCGATCTCGAGNNTNCCNTTNTAGCGNGAGGTGNNCGNNGNTGACGGCNGCGATGTTCGNTGGCCACACCACCGACGTGGAATGTGCGCAGGGTAAGCTGCGTACCGGGCTCGCCGATGGACTGGGCGGCGATGACGCCCACAGCCTCGCCTTTCTGCACGAGGCGGCTGTTCGAGAGGTTGCGGCCGTAGCACTTGGCGCACACGCCCTTCTTGCTTTCGCAGGTGAGGACGGAGCGTATTTCCACGCTTTCGATGGGCGAAGCCTCGATGCGGTCGGCNGCGGCGTCGTTGATTTCCTCGCCGGCNGCGACAATCACTTCGCCGGTGAGAGGATCGACGATGTCGTGCACGCTCACGCGGCCGAGGATGCGCTCGCCCAGCGAGGCCACCACTTCGTCGTTGTTCTTGATCTCGGTGCACACGAGGCCGCGGAGGGTGCCGCAGTCTTCTTCGGTGATAATCACGTCGTGGGCCACGTCGACCAGACGGCGGGTGAGGTAACCGGCGTCGGCCGTCTTCAGGGCCGTGTCGGCAAGACCCTTACGGGCACCGTGGGTGGAGATGAAGTACTCGAGCACGCTCAGGCCTTCCTTGAAGTTGGCGAGAATCGGGTTTTCGATGATCTGGCCGCCTTCGGCGCCNGCCTTCTGAGGCTTGGCCATAAGGCCGCGCATGCCGGCGAGCTGGCGAATCTGGTCTTTCGAGCCACGGGCGCCGGAGTCGAGCATCATGAACACGGAGTTGAAGCCCTGGTTGGCCTCGGTCATCTGCTTCATGAGCACCTCGGTGAGGCGGCTGTTGACGTGCGTCCAGATATCGATTATCTGATTGTAGCGCTCGGTGTTGGTGATGAAGCCCATGGAGTAGTTGTCCATCACTTCCTGCACCTGCTGGTAGCCTTCGTTGACAATCTCTTCCTTCTCGGCGGGGATGATCACGTCGCCGAGGTTGAAGCTAAGGCCGCCGCGGAATGCCATGTAGTAGCCGAGGTTCTTGATGTCGTCGAGGAACTGGGCGGAGCGGGGAATACCGCAGCGCTTGATCACGCGCGAAATGATGTTTCGCAGCGACTTCTTCGACAGAATCTCGTTCACATAGCCTATTTCGGCGGGCACGTACTGGTTGACGAGCACTCGGCCCACGGAGGTGTTCTCCACGATGTGGCGCACGGGGTTGCCCTCGGCGTCGATGTCGTCGACCATCACGCTCACGGGGGCGTGCAGCGTGACGCGGCCTTCGTTGTAGGCGATCTGGGCTTCTTCAGGACCGTAGAACACGGTGCCTTCGCCCTTGTCGCCCTTGCGCAGCTTGGTGATATAGTAGAGACCGAGCACCATGTCCTGCGAGGGCACGGTGATAGGTGCGCCGTTGGCGGGGTTCAGGATGTTGTGGGCACCCAGCATGAGCATCTGGGCCTCAAGCACGGCCTCGTTGCCCAGGGGAAGGTGCACGGCCATCTGGTCGCCGTCGAAGTCGGCGTTGAATGCCGTACATGCGAGCGGGTGGAGCTGGATGGCTTTGCCTTCGATCATCTTGGGCTGGAAGGCCTGGATGCCGAGGCGGTGCAGCGTGGGGGCACGGTTGAGCAGCACGGGATGGCCTTTCATCACATGCTCGAGGATGTCCCACACCACGGGTTCCTTGCGGTCGACAATCTTCTTGGCGCTCTTTACGGTCTTCACGATGCCGCGCTCGATGAGCTTGCGAATCACGAAGGGCTTGTAGAGCTCGGCNGCCATGTCCTTGGGCAGGCCGCACTCGTGCATCTTGAGCTCGGGGCCCACGACGATTACGGAACGTGCGGAATAGTCGACGCGCTTACCGAGCAGGTTCTGACGGAAGCGGCCCTGCTTGCCCTTGAGCGAGTCGCTCAGCGACTTCAGGGGGCGGTTGGCGTCGCTCTTGACGGCCGACGACTTGCGGCTGTTGTCGAGCAGCGAATCCACGGCCTCCTGCAGCATGCGCTTCTCGTTGCGCAGAATCACCTCGGGAGCCTTGATTTCGATGAGGCGCTTGAGGCGGTTGTTGCGGATGATCACGCGACGGTAGAGGTCGTTGAGGTCGCTGGTGGCGAAACGGCCGCCGTCGAGGGGCACGAGAGGACGGATTTCCGGGGGAATCACGGGCACNACCTGCAGAATCATCCACTCGGGCTTGTTGCGGCCGCGGGATGCGCGGAACGATTCCACCACCTGGAGGCGCTTCAGGGCCTCGGTCTTGCGCTGCTGGCTGCCGTCGCTGTCGGCCTGGTGGCGCAGCTGGTAGCTGAGGCTGTCGAGGTCGATGGTCTGCAGCAGCTCGTAGAGAGCCTCGGCACCCATCTTGGCCACGAACTTATTGGGGTCGCCGTCCTCGAGCTGGCTGTTGCCGGGGAGCTTGTCGAGGATGTCGAAGTATTCTTCCTCGGTGAGGAGGTCGAGCTTCTGCACGCCCTCGGCCTCGGCGGCGCCGGGGTTGATCACGACGTAGCGCTCGTAGTAGATGACCATGTCGAGCTTCTTGGAGGGGAGGCCCAGCAGATAGCCGNTCNTATTGGGGAGAGAGCGGAAATACCAGATGTGTGCCACGGGCACGACCAGCTTGATGTGGCCCATGCGCTCGCGACGCACTTTCTTTTCAGTNACNTCNACACCGCANNGGTNGCANACGATGCCNTTGTAGCGNATGCGCTTGTANTTGCCGCAATGGCACTCGNANTCCTTNACNGGNCCGAAGATGCGCTCGCAGAAGAGGCCGTCGCGCTCGGGCTTGTAGGTGCGGTAGTTGATGGTCTCGGGCTTGAGCACCTCGCCGGACGACCGCGCCAGAATCTCCTCGGGCGAAGCGAGCCCGATGGAGATCTTAGAGAAGGTGTTTTTGGATTTATTTTCTTTCTTGAAAGCCATAGAGAGTGTATGCTTTACGGTGTTGTCGATTAGTTTTCAAGGCTGATGCTCAGACCCAGGCCGCGGAGCTCGTGCAGCAGCACGTTGAGCGATTCGGGGATGCCGGGGGTGGGCATGGGCTCGCCTTTGACTATAGCCTCGTAGGCNTTGCTGCGTCCGTTNACGTCGTCGCTCTTGATGGTGAGGATTTCCTGNAGGATGTGGGNTGCGCCGAATGCTTCNAGCGCCCACACTTCCATNTCACCGAAGCGCTGGCCGCCGAACTGGGCTTTACCGCCNAGAGGCTGCTGGGTGATGAGCGAGTACGGNCCGATGNNGCGTGCGTGCATCTTGTCTTCGACCATGTGGCCGAGCTTGAGCATGTAGATGACACCCACGGTGGCAGGCTGGTCGAAGCGCTCGCCGGTGCCGCCGTCGTAGAGGTAGGTCTTGCCGTAGCGGGGCAGGCCTGCCTTGTCGGTCCACTCGTTCAGGTCGTCGAGCGTGGCGCCGTCGAAGATGGGGGTGGCGAATTTCTCGCCCAGCTCGCGGCCGGCCCATCCGAGCACGGTCTCGAAAATCTGTCCCAGGTTCATTCGCGAGGGCACGCCCAGGGGGTTCAGGCAGATGTCGACCGGAGTGCCGTCGGCCAGGAAGGGCATGTCTTCCTGTCGCACGATGCGCGACACGATACCCTTGTTGCCGTGGCGGCCGGCCATCTTGTCGCCCACGCCTATCTTGCGCTTCTTGGCGATGTACACCTTGGCTATCTGCATGATGCCGGAGGGCAGCTCATCGCCGATGCTGATATCGAACTTCTTGCGGCGGAGCTCGGCGTCGATTTCCTTGCTGCGGCGTAGATAGTTGACGATGGTCTGGCGGATGAGGTCGTTCTTATGCTGGTCGTTGGTCCACTTGCTCAGGTTGATGGTGTCGTAGTTGAGGTCCTTGAGAATGGCGGCCGTGAACTTGGCGCCCTTCGGGATGAGCTCGCTGCCCAGGAAGTCCTTTACACCCTGCGACACCTTGCCGGTGGTGAGGGTGATGAGCTTGCCCACGAGCACCTCGCGCAGCTCGTTCTGCTTCTCCTCGTATTCTTCGTCGAGGATGGGCAGCTGGGCGTTGGCGCTCTTGCTCTTCTTTTTCTTGGCGGCGCGGCTGAAGAGGTTCGTGCCGATGACCACACCCTTGAGCGAGGGCGAAGCCTTGAGCGATGCGTCCTTCACGTCGCCGGCCTTGTCGCCGAAGATGGCGCGCAGCAGTTTCTCCTCGGGGGTGGGATCGCTCTCGCCCTTCGGGGTNATCTTGCCTATCATGATGTCGCCGGGCACCACGCGTGCACCCACGCGGATGATGCCGCGCTCGTCGAGGTCCTTGGTGGCGTCTTCGCTGACGTTGGGGATGTCGCTCGTGAGCTCTTCCATGCCGCGCTTGGTCTCGCGCACCTCCAGGGCATATTCGTCGACGTGCACGCTGGTGAGGATATCGTCGCGCACCATGCGCTCGTTCAGCACGATAGCGTCCTCATAGTTGTAACCCTTCCAGGGCATGAAAGCCACCTTGAGGTTGCGNCCNAGGGCCAGCTCGCCGCGCTCGGTGGCNTAGCCCTCGGTGAGGATGTCGCCCTTCTCGACGCGCTGGCCAGCATTGCAGATGGGGCGCAGGTCGATAGTGGTGCTCTGGTTGGTCTTGCGGAACTTTGGGATGTGGTATTCCTTCACGGCGTCGGTGAAGGCCACGAACTCCTCGTCCTCGGTGCGGTCGTAGCGGATGCGTATCACGCGTGCGTCCACATATTCAATCACGCCGGCACCCTCGGCAGTAATCTGGGTGCGGCTGTCGCGGATGAGCTGGCCTTCGATGCCGGTGCCCACGATGGGGGCCTCGCTGCGCATCAGAGGCACGGCCTGGCGCATCATGTTCGATCCCATGAGCGCGCGGTTTGCGTCGTCGTGCTCCAGGAAGGGGATGAGAGATGCGGCGATAGATGCAATCTGCGTGGGCGACACGTCCATGAGCTCTACCTGGCCGGGGGCAACCACGGGGAAGTCGGCGTCGAGGCGGGCCTTCACACGCTCGCGGATGAAGGTGCCGTCCGGGTTGAGCGGAGCGTTGCCCTGGGCTATGATCTTGCCTTCTTCGATTTCGGCGGTGAGATATACCACTTCGTCGTTGTTGAGGTTCACCTTGGCGTCCTCCACCTTGCGGTAGGGCGTCTCGATGAAGCCCAGGTCGTTGATCTTGGCATAGACGCACAGCGAGCTGATAAGACCGATGTTCGGGCCTTCAGGAGTCTCGATGGGGCAGAGGCGCCCGTAGTGGGTGTAGTGCACGTCGCGCACCTCGAAGCCGGCGCGCTCGCGCGACAGACCGCCGGGGCCGAGGGCCGAGAGGCGGCGCTTGTGGGTGATTTCGGCCAGCGGGTTGGTCTGGTCCATGAACTGGCTCAGGGCGTTCGTGCCGAAGAATGTATTGATGACGGAAGAAATGGTCTTCGCGTTGATGAGGTCGATGGGGGTGAACACCTCGTTGTCGCGCACGTTCATGCGCTCGCGGATGGTGCGCGACATGCGGGCCAGGCCCACGCCGAACTGGTTGTAGAGCTGCTCGCCCACGGTGCGCACGCGGCGGTTGCTCAGGTGGTCGATATCGTCGACATCGGTCTTCGAGTTGATGAGCTCGATGAGGTATTTGATGATGGCGATGATGTCTTCCTTGGTGAGCACCTTCACGTCCATGCTGATGCCCAGGTCGAGCTTCTTGTTGATGCGGTAGCGGCCCACATCGCCCAGGTCGTAGCGTTTTTCGCTGAAGAAGAGGTTCTGGATCACCTCGCGGGCGCTGGCCTCATCCGGCGGCTCGGCGTTGCGCAGGGCACGGTAGATGAACTGCACGGCCTCCTTCTCGGAGTTCGAGGTGTCTTTCTGCAGGGTGTTGAAGATGATGGAGTAGTCGCTCGACGAAGCGTCTTCCTTGTGGAGCAGGATGTTCTGCACGCCGCAGTTGAGGATTTCGTCGATGTGGCTTTCCTCGAGCACGGTCTCGCGGTCGATGATCACCTCGTTGCGCTCGATGCTCGACACCTCGCCGGTGTCTTCGTCCACGAAGTCTTCCACCCAGGTGCGCAGCACACGTGCGGCGAGCTTGCGGCCCACGGCCTTCTTGAGGTTGGTCTTGTTCACCTTCACCTCTTCGGCCAGTCCGAAAATCTCGATAATATCCTTGTCGCTTTCAAGGCCGATAGCGCGAAGCAGCGTGGTCACGGGCAGCTTCTTCTTTCGGTCGATGTAGGCGTACATGACATTGTTGATGTCAGTTGCGAATTCGATCCACGAACCGCGGAAAGGAATGATACGCGCCGAGTAGAGCTTGGTGCCGTTGGCGTGGGTGCTCTGTCCGAAGAACACACCGGGCGAACGGTGAAGCTGGCTCACGATGACGCGCTCTGCACCATTGATTACGAAAGTACCGGAATCGGTCATATACGGAATGGGGCCCAGATATACGTCCTGGATTTTGGTGTCAAAATCCTCGTGATCCGGGTCGGTGCAGTACAATTTGAGTTGGGCCCTGAGGGGCACGCTGTAGGTCAGGCCACGCTCGAGACACTCCTCGATGGTATAACGGGGAGGATCGATGTAGTAGTCGAGAAACTCCAGCACAAAATTATTACGTGTGTCGGCGATGGGAAAATTCTCTGCAAAGACTTTGAAGAGACCCTCGTTCTTGCGCTTCTCGGGGGGNGTGTCGAGCTGAAGGAAGTCGCGGAACGACTTCAGCTGCACCNCGAGAAAATCGGGGTAAGGCAGAGGATTTTTCACCGATGCGAAATTCACACGGGGCTTATCTAAAGAAACTGACATCAGGGGAAAAATAGGGTTAAGGGGAACTCAAATTAATTAAGACACAAAAAGGTAAAGACTACTCCCCTTGGGAGAGTCTTTACCTACGAGCCTGATTAACAGGCAATTTTATTTAAGTTCGACTTCAGCGCCAACTTCTTCGAGCTGCTTCTTGAGGTCTTCGGCTTCAGCCTTGGAGAGACCTTCCTTGACAGTCGAGGGAGCGCCGTCGACGAGTTCCTTGGCTTCCTTCAGGCCAAGACCGGCGAGGTCTTTAACCTTCTTAACGACGTTGAGCTTGTTGGCACCTGCCGACTTGAGGACTACGTCGAAAGCGGTCTTCTCTTCTACGGCGGGACCGGCAGCGGGACCGGCGGCAACAGCTACGGCAGCAGCTGCGGGTTCGATGCCATACTCGTCCTTGAGGATCTGGGCGAGTTCGTTTACTTCCTTGACGGTGAGGTTAACCAGTTGTTCTGCAAAAGCTTTGAGATCTGCCATTGTAGTATGATTTTGTTTGTTTGTTGTTTCGGTTTAGTTTAGTCTTCTTTCTTGGAGAGAGTTTCGAGAACGCCGTGGAGCTTGGTAGCGCCGCTCTGGAGGGCGGAAACCACATTCTTGGCGGGCGACTGCAGCAGAGCCACAACGTCGGCGATGAGTTCGTTCTTGCTCTTGATGGAAGCGAGTGCGTCGAGCTGGTCGGCACCGACGTAGACGGTTTCCTCGACGTAGGCACCCTTGAGCACGGGCAGGACATCGTCTTTCTTGATGAAGTCCTTCAGCAGCTTGGCGGGGGCGTTGCCCACGTTGGTGCACATGAGCGAAGTCGAACCCTTGAGCACGGGATAGAGCTCGGAGTAGTCGCCTTCGAGGCTCTCGAGAGCCTTGTGCAGCAAGGTATTCTTCACTACCATCAGTTTCACGTCGGCCTTGAAGCAGGCGCGGCGCAGCTCGCTGGTCTTTTCAGCGTCGAGTCCGGCAGTCTCCACGAGGTAGAAACCGGCATACTCGTTGATGGTATTCTTGATATTCTCAATGATGAGTTCTTTATCTTCCTTTTTCATTGTGTCGTCAATTTAGGGGTTTAGGCTTCTACCGACTTGGTGTCTACCTTTACGCCGGGACTCATTGTGCTCGAAAGATAAATGCTCTTGATGTAAGTGCCTTTTGCGGTAGCGGGTTTCAGCTTGATGAGCGTGTTGATGAACTCGCGGGCATTGTCGCGCATCTGTTCGGGAGTGAACGAGATTTTGCCGATGGAAGAGTGAACGATACCGTTCTTGTCGACCTTGAAGTCGATCTTACCCTTCTTCACTTCCTCGACAGCCTTTGCCACGTCGACAGTCACGGTGCCGCTCTTGGGGTTAGGCATCAGGCCGCGGGGACCGAGCACACGGCCCAGGGCACCGATCTTACCCATGATAGCGGGCTGCGTGATNATCACGTCGACATCGGTCCAGCNGCCCTTGATTTTTTCNATATACTCATCGAGGCCCACATAGTCGGCGCCGGCTGCCTTGGCAGCGTTTTCAGCGTCGGGGGTGCAGAGCACGAGCACGCGCACCTGCTTTCCGGTTCCGTGGGGCAGCGTTACGACGCCACGCACCATCTGGTTGGCCTTACGGGGATCTACGCCGAGGCGTACGTCAATGTCGAGTGAAGCGTCAAATTTGGCGTAGTTCACTTCCTTCACCTTCTCTACGGCTTCTGCGAGAGCGTAGGCTTTCCCGGCTTCAATCTTCGACAAGGCAACTTTTTGGTTCTTTGTAAGTTTACTCATTTCAGTTGAAGTTTATTAGTTATTATCGGGGAACTGACCTTTGACGGTGATACCCATACTTCTGGCTGTACCGGCAACCATGCGCATAGCCGATTCAACAGTGAAGCAGTTCAAATCCGGCATTTTGTCTTCTGCAATTGCCTTTACCTGGTCCCAGGTGATTTCACCGACTTTCGTGCGGTTGGGCTCTTTCGAACCGCTCTTCACCTTGGCGACTTCCTTGAGCTGGACGGCTACAGGGGGAGTCTTTACGACGAAGTCGAAGCTCTTGTCCGTGTAATACGTGATTACTACGGGCAGAATCTTACCGGCCTTGTCCTGGGTGCGGGCATTGAATTGCTTGCAAAATTCCATGATATTGATGCCCTTGGAACCCAGTGCGGGACCTACGGGAGGTGAGGGATTTGCTGCTCCACCTTTAATCTGCAATTTGATTTGTCCAGCAATTTCTTTAGCCATTGTTGTTAACTTAAAAAATTATTGAATCTGCGATCATGCGCCGGATGTTCGTAACCACACCCTTAGCTTATTCGCGTACCACTTGCGAGTTATCAAGCTCGAGCGGCGTCTTGCGCCCGAATATCTTGACCATCACCTTGAGTTTCTTCTTTTCGCGGTTCACCTCTTCGATCACGCCCTCGAAGCCCATGAAGGGACCTTCGTTGACCTTGACGGTCTCTCCCACCATGTAGTCGTTGATCTCGCCGTCGGCGGCATCATTGATTTCATCGGCGGTGCCGAGCATGCGCATGACTTCCGACTGTCGCAGGCGCTCCGGGGCCGAAGCCTTGTCGCGGCCGCGCAGGAAGTCGATGACGTTTGAAGTGTTGGTGAGCTCATGAATAACCTCGCCTTGCAGGTCGCATTCGATAAATACGTAGCCGCTGTAAAGGTTGCGTTCTTTCACAACCTTCTTGCCGTTACGCACCGTCAGCACCTTCTCGGTGGGAATGAGCACCTGGAACAGGTAGCGGCCAAGGTCGGTGTTCTTAATTGCAGCATCAAGAACTTCTTTCACCTTGGCTTCTTTGCCCGAAATGGCACGCAGCACGTACCATCCTCTTTTCGATTCAGCCTCTTTTTCCACGACGTAGAAAGTTGATTTGCGATTACAAGTTGTAGATAAGGTGCATCAAGCGGTCGACCACCTGGTCCATGATGAAAATGATAAGTGCGATTATCACGGAAGCTATCATCACGATCAAGGCAGATTTTACCAACTGCTTTTTGGTAGGCCAAGAAGTCTTATAACGAAGTTCGTTGTAAGACTCCTCAATATTCGCAAGTAGTTTGTTTTTTGCCATTTTTGAATTTGATTTGCACGGGAAGAGAGGCTCGAACTCCCGACACCTGGTTTTGGGCATAACGTCGCTCCATTGGTCTTTTACCATTGGAGAAGTGAGAACAGATGGCGTTTGGGGCTTTCGATTTTGTACTACTGAATATTTACGTACTTGCTCTACAGTGTATTTTGCCAAATC
>WFLX010030821.1_pt1 | contig 18657 bp, 20 predicted proteins | sample 4967041 | NCBI WGS metagenome assembly WFLX01 (sample SAMN12857096, study PRJNA449069) | gut metagenome | isolation source: stool from male and female vole | host: Microtus ochrogaster | place: USA:Florida | collected 2017
ATCATGGGGGGTATCTCGGCCATGTCTCCTCCTCAAGGGCCGCGCGCGGTGAAAAGTAGAATACACATAAGACCCAAAGATATGACAATCAACGACCTTGTCCTGAATCTTGAGAAAATCGTCCGGAAATCACCCGGATTATCTTGCCGTTATTAACGGTCTTGGGCAGCAATATCCCCTCCTCATCGTCCTGCAGGCCGGTGAATATCTCATAAGGTTTGCCGTCAAGAAGCCCCACAAAGGCCACCCACTTGTCTTTAGCGTTCTGAAAACGCACCACGTCACACTCCAAAACCTCCGGTCGGCGATGGTTGTTTGTTGTCTGTTCTGTTATCATTGTTTATGGTTTGTGTATTGTCTTAGTAATATATAGCAAACGGACAGGAGCGCACAAGCACCGCACTCCGCACCCGTTATCACCTCTTTTTAATAAATATGGCAATCAAAGCGCATACTCCGAGGGCGTAAGGGTAATAGAGATACGGCATGAAGTCCATGGGATTGCACGCCGCAAGCCCGGCGGCCATGAGCAACTGCGCACCGTAGGGTATAATACCCTGCATGACGCAGGAGAACGTATCGAGTATGCTCGCAACACGTTTCGGGTCAAGACGGAAACGGTTTGAGATGTCTTTGGCTATGCCTGAGACTGTAATGATAGCCACGGTGTTGTTTGCCGTACAGAGATCAACGAGGCATACGAGAGCCGCAATGCTCAATTCGGCGCTGCGTTGCGAATGGACACGGGCAAGCAGGTGCCGCATTATAAACCGTATGCCGCCATTGGAGNGTATAATCTCAAGCACACCGCCGGCAAGCATNGTTATAATGATAAGCNCACCCATGCCGGATACGCCGTCGCCCATNGCGCCNAACCATGAATATAGGTCATAATCGCCATATATCATGCCCACGATACCGGTCAGAGCAATGCCAAGACAGAGTACCATCAGCACGTTAACACCACAGGCGGCCACCACAAGCACAACAAGATACGGCAATACTTTCATATAGTTTACATCCGGCAGATGAGCGGGAACGGTTACGGAACGGCCCATTACGGCATAAACCACAACCNTANGCAGGGCAGCCGGCAACGCTATGCGTATATTGGTACGGAACTTATCGCTCATCTTCACACCCTGCGACTGCGTGGCTACCACTGTCGTATCAGAGATAAACGAGAGATTGTCGCCGAAGAACGAGCCGCCTATAACTATTGCCGTCATCAGGGCTACGGGAACACCGATGGCTCCGGCCATGCCGGCGGCAATGGGGGTGAGGGCCACTATGGTGCCGACACTGGTGCCGATACGGAGCGATATGGGCGCGGCGGAAAGGAACATGCCCGCCAACAACGCATTGGACGGCACCACGCCGAGCGTAAGGCTGACGACATCGTTGATGCTTCCCATCTCCTTGGCAGAGTTTGCAAAGGCTCCGGCCAATATGAATATCCATATCATAAGCATGAGATTGGGCTCGCCGGCACCGCGGGAGAACACACGCAGACGCTTGTCCAGCCTGCCACGGGAAGTGAGAACGGCCACGACAGAAGTGAGAACGAAAGCCACGGTGATAGGAACTTTGTAGAAATCGCCGGCCACAACGGAGGCCACGAGATAAACAACGACAAAGAATATCAGAGGGACAAGAGAGCGCATAACTGTATTTTAATTTATAATCGTGATACAATAGAAATCCAAAGACAGTCCGAAAGAGGAAGAACAGAGGACTCAAAGAAACAAATGCAAAGATACATATTAAATCCGAAACAGCCAAACAATTCCTTGGTACTTTCAAAAAAATTGTATAACTTTGCACCAAATTATACAGGCCTCAGCCTGCATAACGCCATAAACGAACAAAAACAACATAACTTATTACAATGAAAGAACTTGCACTGAAGTATGGCTGCAACCCAAACCAGAAGCCATCACGCATCTACATGAATGAGGGCGAACTGCCCGTAGAAGTCATCAACGGACGCCCCGGGTACATCAACTTCCTCGACGCGCTCAACTCATGGCAGTTGGTAAAGGAGCTGAAAGAGGCAACGGGACTGCCTGCGGCAGCATCTTTCAAGCATGTAAGCCCGGCAGGAGCGGCGGTAGGACTGCCACTGTCAGACACTCTGAAGAAGATATACTTCGTGGACGACATCAAGATGCCTCTGTCACCGATAGCATGTGCTTATGCAAGGGCACGCGGTGCAGACCGAATGTCAAGCTACGGCGACTTCATAGCACTCTCGGACACCTGTGACGCTGCCACAGCGACACTCATAAAGCGTGAGGTGAGCGATGGCGTAATAGCACCGGACTATACCGACGAGGCTCTCACCATACTGAAAGACAAACGCAAAGGCACATATAATGTAATAAAGATAGACCCTGCATACGTACCGGCACCGATAGAAACGAAGCAGTGTTTCGGCGTAACATTCGAGCAGGGACGCAACGAAATAAAACTGAACGACCCGGCATTGTTTGAGAACATACCGACAAAGGCGAAGACATTCACCGACGAGGCGAAGCGAGACCTGATGATTGCGCTCATAACCCTGAAGTACACACAGTCCAATTCTGTCTGCTACGTGAAGGACGGACAGGCCATCGGCATAGGAGCGGGACAACAGAGCCGCATACACTGCACACGACTGGCCGGCAGCAAGGCCGACATCTGGTGGCTAAGACAATGTCCTAAGGTCATGGCACTGCCGTTTAAGGAGGGGATACGCCGTGCCGACCGTGACAATACCATAGACGTTTATATATCCGACGACTACGAGGATGTACTGGCAGAGGGCACATGGCAGATGTTCTTCACCGAGAAACCGGAACCGTTGACACGTGAGGAGAAGAAGGCATGGATAGCACAAAACACCAAAGTGGCGTTGGGCTCGGACGCATTCTTCCCGTTTGGTGACAACATAGAGCGCGCACACAAGAGCGGAGTGGAATATATAGCACAGGCCGGCGGCTCTGTACGTGACGACAATGTTATAGAGACCTGCGACAAATATGGCATAACAATGGCATTCACAGGCGTGCGTCTTTTCCATCATTAATCGCCTTGCATTATAAAAGCATTGCGTTTACCGTGCAAAAGCATTGCTTTCACGCTGTAAACGCAATGCTTTTATAATGTAATCGCTATGCTTTTACAGCCGTACATGTAACTAACTGAAACACAGCGCACAAGAATATGGATGATTTTGACTTGATATTACAGAACGGCATTAACTTCGGCCGAGGCGGAGAAAAGCCGAAAAACGATGGCAAAATAAAGACCAAAGCCAAGAAAAAGAAATACATCACAGGAGCACATGGCTCAGGGTCTGCCATGCAAAAAGCCAAATACCGTGAACAGAGGGCTAACAGGAAAAAGCGATAGGGCAAGCCGTCAGCACTGTTCATATTCAAGCACACGTACACGCAAAACCGCCAAAGGCACCGGAGGGACAGAACACTTACACTTTTCAGCCCTCTACAAGATAAGGTTATGACATTCAATATCGACAAATTCAAATGGACACGCCAACCGGAAAGGTGTGTAATCGACAATGACACCATAGAAGTGGTGACAAAACCCGGAACAGACCTTTGGCAACGCACATACTATCATTTCCGGAATGACAACGCCCCGGTATTCCAAATGGAGACAGAAGAGCAGTTCTTCAGTTTCATTGTCAAGACAGACTTCTCGGAAAGCCGGCACCGTTTTGACCAGTGCGGCATCGTAATGTACCTTGACAGCGAGAATTGGCTGAAATGCAGCGTNGAATACGAGAGCGAGTCGTATCAGCATTTGGGGAGTGTCGTAACCAACANCGGCTANNCCGATTGGGCAACGACGGCCATTGACGCCAGAATCAAGACCATGTGGTACCGTCTCTCTCGCCGACAAGATGACTATCGCATAGAATGCTCGCGCGACGGTGAGCATTTTAGCCAAATGCGGGTATGCCACATGCACCACGGTGGCGGCAAGATACAATTTGGTATCTATGCGTGCTCGCCTGAACAATCCTCGTTCAAGGCGGTGTTCACAGATATGAAATTGACAGAATGCGCATGGAAAGCTCACGACGGTCAGCAACCGGACTAAAGATTTGCGCCTTTGAACCATAAATAGAAGTGTTTAACTCATATTAAATAAATGCGTCCGCTAATTAAGAAACTTGACATATTCATGTTCAGGCAGTTTATACTGCTCTTCGCCGGAACATTCTTTATAAGCCTTTTTGTGCTTATGATGCAGTTCCTGTGGCGTTACGTGGATGACCTGATAGGCAAAGGACTGTCTTTGGAGGTGCTGGGGCAGTTCTTCTGGTACATGGCCCTGATGCTGGTGCCGCAGGCTCTGCCACTGGCAATCCTTCTGTCCTCGCTCATCACGATGGGCAACCTTGGCGAAAGTAGTGAGCTGACGGCCATCAAGGCCGCAGGCATATCGCTGGTAAAGGCTCTCAGGTCCTTGTTCTTTACCTCTTTATTTATAGCCGCCTGCTCATTTGTATTCCAGAACAATATCGGCCCACAGGCAAACGTACAATTACGCCAACTGCTTCTGTCTATGAAGCAGAAGAGTCCGGAATTGGAAATACCGGAGGAGGTTTTCTATGGAGGCATACCCAACTGCAACCTCTATGTGCAACATAAGGACATGGAGACAGGCATGCTGTATGGCGTGATGATATACCGCATGACCGAGAGTTTTGAAGACGCCGCAATAATATTGGCCGACTCCGGCAAACTGCAATCAACGGCAGAGAAACAACATCTGATGCTGACCTTGTATAGCGGAGAATGGTTTGAGAATATGCGTTCGCAGGAGATAACAAACACTGCCAACGTGCCATACCGCAGAGAGTCCTTTATAAATAAGGTAATACTGCTTGACTTTGACAATGGTTTCAATCTGGCGGAAGCATCAGGCATAGCACAGGCCGCAAATGCGCAAAGTATGTCGCAACTGTTTACAAGGGTGGACTCCATACAACACACGGGGGACAGCATAGGCAATCTGTTGGCAGAGACAATGAGAAGCAATGTGTTCGCCACGCCGCAAACAACAAAAGAAGACTCGGTAAAAGCCACGGCAATGGCAAAGAACAATACTGTGAGCATAGACTCGTTATACAACAAAATGACACCAGAGCAGCAGAAGCTATTGCTACAGACAGCGGGCAACAGGGTAAAGATGGCCGGTTATGACCTGGAATTCAGGGCATATTCGGCAGATGAGTACAACCAAAGGGAGCGCGAATACAAGATTGAGATGATAAATAAATTCACACTCTCACTGACTTGTATAATATTCTTCTTCATAGGGGCATCGTTGGGGGCTATCATAAGGAAAGGAGGCCTCGGGGTACCGGTTATAATATCAGTGCTTGTGTTTATCGTATTCTACATTCTCGACAACACAGGCTACCGCATGGCAAGGCAAGGGACATGGACTATATGGTTTGGAAAAGGCTTGGCGCCGGGCGTACTTGTGCCGCTGGCGGTCTTTATAACATATAAAGCCAACAAAGACTCGGTTGTCTTCAATATGGATGCATACCGGCTGTTCTTCACACGCCTGCTCGGTATGAGGCAGAAACGCATCATCATGGCCAAGGAGGTTATAATAAACGAACCTGACTACCGACAGGACGCACAACGCCTGACAGCCCTGAACATACAATTAAAGCAATACTCTGACGAGCACCGCCTGATAAGATTGCCCAACCCGTTAAAGGTATTCTTCAGCTATCAGGAAGACCGCGACATTGAGAATATGGCGATAGAGCTGGAGGAGGTGATAGAAGACCTTGGCAATACAAGAGACAAATATATAATGTCGTATCTGAACCAATACCCGATAGTTTCGGAAAAAGCGCACACACGACCCTTTGACCACAAATGGATGAATATAATAGCCGCCATAATAATACCAATAGGCATTATATTATATATAAGAATGTGCCGTTTCCGCCTGAGACTATATCATGACCTGAAACAGATTTACCGTCTTAACGAATTGGTTACAGAGCACATCACAGGCAAAATGTAAGCAAAAAGGGCAAAAAACGCAACAAAAGTTTTCAATTCTCAAAGAATTGTATTAACTTTGCAACCAAATTCGGCATAAGCCAAACCAAAGACAAAGCACAGCGATATTCTAACAAAGCTAACAATTAAACAACACATATAATAAATGGGACGTTTATCCAGCAGATTAAACAGATTGGCACCTTCAGCAACACTCGCCATGTCACAGAAGAGCAGCGAGATGAAGGCGCAGGGCATTGACGTGATTAACCTCAGCGTTGGCGAGCCCGATTTCAACACACCTGACCACATTAAGGCGGCAGCAAAGAAAGCCGTTGACGACAACTGGTCAAGGTATTCACCCGTAGCGGGCTATGTAGACCTNAGAGAGGCCGTAGCAGCCAAACTAAAAAACGAGAACGGGCTTGATTACAAACCATGCGAGATTTCTGTCAGCAACGGTGCGAAGCAGGCTGTTTGTAATGCTATCATGGCATTGGTAGATGACGGCGAAGAAGTAATCATACCAACACCATATTGGGTGAGCTACCCGCAGATGGTACTGTTGGCAGGCGGCACACCAATACATATATCAGCAGGGTTTGAACAGAACTTCAAAATAACACCGGAACAGCTTGAGGCGGCTATCACCCCAAAAACACGTATGCTGATACTCTGCTCACCAAGCAACCCTACCGGTTCCGTATATTCAAAAGAAGAGTTGGAAGGACTGGCAAACGTGATAAGGAAACACCCTGACATGTATGTCTTGGCAGACGAGATATACGAGCATATCAACTATATCGGAAAGCACGAAAGCATCGCACAGTTCCCCGGAATGAAAGAGCAGTCTATCATAATCAACGGCGTAAGTAAAGCATACGCAATGACAGGATGGCGCATAGGCTACATGGCTGCTCCGGAATGGATAATAAAAGGCTGNAACNAACTGCAGGGANAATATACATNCGGCCNATGNTCTGTAAGCNAGAAGACTGCATTANAGGCATACANAGCAGACCANCAGTGTGTTGANGACATGAGAAAGGCTTTTGAACNCANACGCNACCTCATAGTAGACCTCGTAAAAGAGATACCGGGATTGGAGATAAACATGCCTGACGGCGCTTTCTACGTATTCCCTAAGTGCAAGAGCTACCTTGGCAAGACAGATGGCGAACATGTAATCAACGACACCAACGATTTTGCAATGTATCTTCTTGAGGTTGGTCATGTAGCAACAGTAGGCGGTGACGCTTTCGGTGATCCGGAATGTTTCCGTATGAGTTACGCCACAAGCGATGACAACATACGCGAGGCCATCAGAAGAATCAAGGAATGTCTTGCAAGACTTAAATAAAGACGTTTTATTTACAAATAATAATAAAAGCATGAAAGGAGACTCGTTTAAAGTCTCCTTTCATGCCCAAAACACCGACAAGGGTAACTTTTTATTGTTAAAAGTCCTTAATCCTTGCCGTAGTTCCATTTTATTTGCTAACTTTGTCTTTGAAAAACAAAGAGCCGTGTTTTAACACAGTAACCTTAAAACATTTTTATACTAACACAAGCAAAAACATTTAATCAATTCATTAATTAATAATTTTAACTAATCAAACAATTATGGCAGCTACAAAAAAACCAGCCGCACCTAAGAAGTCTACAGGCTTTCAGGGTGTAAGACACGCAATCATTATCATTATCTTCGCATTCGCAGTAGGTGTTTGCTTCTACCTGTTCTTCTTGGGTAACCCCGCAAACTTCGCTAACGGTGATCCGGAAGGCCATCCTCTGAACATGCTCGGTACCGTTTATAAAGGTGGATGGGTCGTTCCTATCATCCTCGGTTTGCTCTGCACCGTTATCGCAATGTCAGTAGAGCGTATTTTCGCAATCTCTGCTTGTGCAGGTAAAGGCAACGTAACAAAGTTCACTATCAACGTTAAGAAAGCCCTCAAAGAAGGCGACATCGCAAAGGCTGAGCAGCTCTGCAACAAGCAGCAAGGTTCTGTTGCAAACGTAGTTCTTGCTGACCTCAAGGCTTATAAGGAAATGGAGTCTGCTCCTATCAAACTCAAGGAGAAGGTTGCAGCTATCCAGAACGCACACGAAGAGGCAAGTGCACTCGAAATGCCGACAATGACAATGAACCTCCCTATCATCGCTACAATCGTAACACTTGGTACTCTTACCGCCCTGTTCGGTACCGTGCTTGGTATGATACGTTCATTCGCCGCTCTTGCAGCTGGTGGTGGTGCTGACTCTATGGCACTTTCTACCGGTATCTCTGAGGCACTTGTGAACACCGCTTCTGGTATCGCTACCTCTTGGGTATCCGTAGTTGCTTACAACTACTTCACAAACAAGATCGACAAGCTTACATTTGCAATGGACGAGATTGGTTACACAATCGCTCATACATACGAAGACAAGCACCCAGAAGCTTAATTTTTACTAACCCTTTAAATTTTATTCTGTTATGGGTAAGTTAAAAATTAAGAAAAGCGACGTCTGGATAGACATGACTCCGATGTCTGACGTGATGGTGCTTTTGCTTACATTCTTCATGCTTACGTCAACGTTCGTGAAGAATGAACCGGTAAAAGTGAACCAGCCAATGTCCGTATCGGAAATCAAAATTCCGGAAAAAGACGTCCTGAATATCATTGTCGACAAAGACGGCAAGGTATTTATGAGTATGGACAATCAGAACGACATGATGAACGTTATCCAAGATATGGACAACAATTTCAACTTGCAGCTGACTGCCCAAGAAATGAAGAAGTTCCAGACTGACCCTATGTGGGGTATGAGTTTGAGCCTGCTGAAGACATATCTCAGCCTTCCAAACGATAAGATGACAGAAGCAATCACCGGCAGTGAAGCCGGCATTCCAACAGACTCTATCAACAACGGTAAGAGCGAATTTCAGGAATGGGTAACAGCTGTCGTTGACAATACGGAAGACATAAAGATTGCCATCAAGGCAGACGCAGACACTCCATACGAGAAAATCAAGAAGGTTATGTCTGAACTTCAGGATATGGATCAGAACCGTTACTACCTTATCACATCTTTAAAGACCGGGGAGGATTAATAAATGGCAAAGAAACAAGAAAAGCAAAAGAAAATGAACGTCCGCGTGGACTTCACGCCGATGGTTGATATGATGATGCTTCTTATCACTTTCTTCATGCTCTGTACCTCTCTGGCTAAGCCTCAGTNAATGGAATNGAGTATGCNGNCTAANGACAAGAANNNTGATGATACAGAANAAGNCTGTAACAAAGGCGTNATACACCATTACCATTTATGTGGCTTCAAACGACNAGATCTACTATGTNNAGGGTCTGNCGAAGTACGATGACCCGTCTTGTCTGAAAGAGACGACATGGGGTAAGAACGGCATCCGTAAGGTGCTACAGACGCATGTTACCGAGGACAATACGCAACCGGTTCTGCAGGTAATGAAAGCGAAAGCTGAACTTGATATGAACAAAGACAAGATGACAGATGCGGAATATGCCGCTGAGCTATCTAAGATTAAGGGCGGTAATATCAATGGAAATAAGATTCAGACCATGACCGTCATTATCAAGGCCACAGACGCTTCAACCTACAAGAACGTTGTTGACGCTTTGGATGAGATGCAGATATGCAGCATTGGTAAGTACGTACTTGACAAGATTAACGACCAGGACAAGAAGCTTCTTGAAGAAAAGGGCGTTAAATAAGCCTTGGCACTGTCAAGAATAAGTATTAACAACAAAAAAGATTAACACAATGTCAAAAATAGATCTAATATCTGGTGAGTGGACCGACATAGTATTTGCGGATCGCAACCAGGCGTATGGCGCTTATGCCCTCAGAAAGAGCACTGGCCGTCGTAACGTTATAGCTATTCTGGCTGTTATCTTGCTCGCTATCGCATGTCAGATCGGTCTTACCATCAAGAACAAGATTGATGAGGAGGCTGCCAAAAGGGCTGCAATGAACCAGGTTACCGAGCTCTCTGCTCTCGCACAGCAGAAAAAGAAGGAGCCAAAGGTAGAGCGTAAACAGCTGGTAAAGCAGGAAGAGGTACAGAAAGTGGTAGAGAAAGTTAAGAGCTCTGTCAAGTTTACCGCTCCTGTAATCAAGAAAGATGATGAAGTAAGGCCTGAGGACGAGTTGAAGTCACAGGACGAAATCATGAAGAGTAGCGCGGCAATCGGCGCATTTGACGTTCAAGGTAACGATGAAAGCGGTGAGGTGCTGAAAGCTAAGGAAGTTATAGCTCAGGAACCAGTAAAACCGAAGGAAGAAGACAACAAAGTGTTCGACTTTGTTGAGCAGATGCCTTCTTACCCCGGTGGTATGGAAGCTTTGATGGCATATCTCAGCAAAGCTATCAAATATCCTGTTATTGCTGAGGAGAATGGTATACAGGGACGTGTTGTCTGTACATTCGTTGTAGAGCGTGACGGTTCTATTACAGATGTCAAGGTAGCAAAGTCTGTTGACCCGTCACTTGACAAAGAGGCCACACGCGTTATCAAGTCTATGCCACACTGGATTCCAGGTAAGCAGAATGGCTCTGCGGTACGTGTAAAGTATACACTTCCTGTTACTTTCCGTCTCCAGTAATACTTCTCATAATCACTTGAAAATGAACAGAACACTATCTTACATAATAGTAGGATTAACACTTATGACTGCTTTTTGTTCTTGTGGAAACAAGAACAAAAGCAGTCGTACTGATACTTACTCGTCCGGGGAGATGACTTTCGCCGCAGACGAAAGCTTCAGTCCCATAATCGATGAAGAGCGTTCTCTTTTTGAGGCTCTGTATCCCCTTGCTAAAATAACGCCCATATACACCAACGAGTCTGACGCAATCAACATGTTATTGCAAGGCAAGGTGTACATGGCCATTACGGCTCGCGACTTCAAACCAGCAGAATTAGAGAGTTTGAAAGCCCGTAAACAATTCCCCCTCTCCATCAGGATAGCATACGATGGACTGGCATTAATACAGAATACAGCAAACACTGACTCCTGCATCAGTGTAAAAGATATAAAAAGAATATTCACCGGCGAGGTGACACGCTGGGAACAGATATACCCCGGTTCGGACAAAGGAGAGATAACTGTCTGCTTTGACAACCGTAAATCCGCTGCGGTTCACTATGTTGAAGACTCCATATTAGGCGGCAAACCTATAACAAACCCCAACACGTTTGCAGTCAACAAGACTGAGGAAGTTGTGGCATACGTTGAAAAGAACAAAGGCGCCATCGGCATAATAGGCAGCAACTGGCTTAATGACCAAAGAGACTCCACAAACCTTACATTCCGCAAGGAGGTCAGACCCATGGCCGTAACGAAACTGGATGTAGCAAATGTGGAAAACTCTTGGAAGCCATACCAATATTATTTCTACAACGGCAATTACCCACTTGTGCGCACATTATACATATTATTAAACGACACACACATGGGATTGCCAACAGGCTTCAAGAACTTCATAATCTCACAAGACCGCGGACAGATAGTAATACTGAAAGCCGGGCTTTTGCCTGCATACGGCAGACTGACAATACGCAGCATACATGTGAACGATAATTAGAGCATACATAACCTGTAAGCCCAAATATAACACATAAAAAATAAAAAGAAGAACAAATATATGAAAGCAAAGAACTTCATTATCGGAGCAATGATGACAGTCATCTGTACTCCCGCAATGGCTCAGACACAGCCGGACGAACTAATGACAACGGTTTCTGAGATACTCAAGAACAAGGCTTCTGATGCCGCAGATCAGATCAAGAATATAGAGAAAGAGAACAAAAAGAACGCTTTGGCACTTGTAAGCATAGCCAAGGCCTATCTCGCCACCGGTGACAAAGAGACCGCCAAGCTATATGCTAACAAAGCCCTTGATTTGGTTAACAAGAAAGGTACGATAGAGGAGAAAGGCTCTGTATACATACTCCTTGGCAATGTCGCCGTGGCAGAAGATGACGGTGGCAAAGCAGCGGAATGGTTCCAGCAGGCAATTTATGCCGATCCGAAGAACCCTGACGGCTACCGCCGCTATGCACAGATAATGAGTAAGACCGACCCGACAGGTGCAGCACAGACATTAGAAGACTTGCGCAAGCAGTGTCCGGACTATCCTGTAGACCTTATCATAGCCGACATATACTCAAGCAGCGGCAAGATGAAACAAGCCATCGAGTACTATGGCAAAGTAAATCTCGACAAGATGAAAGACTATCAGGTGTCAGATTACGCCACCAACCTTTTCCTTGCCCAAGACTTTAACAAATCACTTGAGATTGCAAACTACGGTCATAAGAAATGGGCACGCAATGCTTCCATGAACCGTCTCATCATGTTCAACGAGACATCACTGAAGAATTTCGACGCCGCTATAGCAGCCGGCGACAATCTCTTCAACAACTCTGACTCTGCAAAGATTTCCGCGTACGACTACAACTACTACGCTACAGCCCTGCAAGGTGCCAAGAGATATGAGGACGCTATCAAATGCTACGAGAAGATACAGGGACTTGAGGGCATAGACGCCGCTACCGTAACAGAGAAGAACAAAGACATTTCCGACTGTTATAAGAAACTGAGCAACTATGCCAAGGCCGGCGAATATCTCGACAAATACCTGCAAGCACAGTCCCAAAAGTCATTCTCTCTTGAGGAAGCCCTCGCATCTCTCTATGCCGATGAGCTGATGGACGAAAACACTACAGCAGAGCGTAAGATGGAAGCCTATAAAAAGGCCGATGAGCTATATGCCGCTTTAGCAGAGAAATATCCCGCCAATGCCGCCTACATAGCAAGCAAACGCGCCAAACTGCCATTCGCTCTTAACCTATCCGACAATGAGAAACTGAAGATGGCAGGTCCTCATTATATAACACTCGCAAAGATTCTTGAGGCTGAAAGCAACCGTAGCGCAGGAGAGACAAAACTCCTTATCACCGCCTACAACGCCGCATGTGCCTATTACGTACACTGCCTTGACGACATGGAAGGCGCCAAGCCCTACGCTACCAAGCTTCTTGAGCTCGATCCGGAGAACCAAACGGCAAAAGCGATATTGGGAGTATAACAAAGACTCTGCAGTGATGAGTATCACGAAACTGATAGCCCTTGACCTCGATGGCACACTGACCAACGAGGCCAAGGAGATAACGCCTCACACCCTGACAGCCCTCATGCAGGCGCAACGTCAGGGTGTGAGGCTTTGTCTTGCCTCCGGTCGTCCGCCATTCGGCATGTGGCCACTTGCCAAACAACTGCACATGGAACGTTATGGCGGCCTGTTACTATGCTACAACGGCGGTCACATAGAAGATTGCGGCACCGGTCAGGTCATAGCCGAGCATGAGTTACCCCCCGATTTGCTGCCATACCTACACGANTGNCAGAAACGCTCCGGCATNACGCTCATGACATATCACAAAGACCNTATATATACCNAGCACCCGGAAGACGAATATGTCAGAATATCNTCACGCAACAANAAAATGCGTATTATCGGAGTGTCAGACTTCATAAACGACACTCCACGCCCACTAAACAAATGCCTTATGGTAGGCGCCCCATCCGTTGTGCTACATTGGGAAGCTGTAATGCAACGCGAAATGGCAGGACGAATGCATATCTGCCGTTCCACTCCATATTTCATAGAACTACTCCCATCCGGCATAGACAAAGGCACAGCCCTCAGTAAGCTCCTCTATGCCATGGAGCTGACAGCAGACAACCTTATGGCTTTCGGCGACAGTTACAATGACATTTCCATGATACGCAATGCCGGAACAGGCATCGCCATGGGTAATGCGGAGGAGGCTGTAAAAGCTGTTGCAGACTACACCACAGACACAAACGAGAATGACGGAATAGCGAAAGCGCTACGCTTTTTTAATGTCATATAACGCAAAAATCCAAGGGGCATCACACCCACTCTGCAATTTGGGTGCCTTCACCATGTAATCAGGCCACGATTACCCACCAATCAGGGTGCTTTTACATTGTAATCAGGCCGCCTTTACACCGGCATGCGAATCTCACCAATTCTTTATCACCTATCAGCCTACAGACCAAGAGCTTACGAACAAGACACTTTCACAAGATGAAAACCATTAAATCAAGCATATTAACAACACTTTCATTATTATTCACATTGACAACAAACGCACAAAGCGGGCTTGTGGGGTTCGCCAACTACAGCGACATGGGATTGCATGGCACCACAGGAGGCAAAGGCGGAAAGATTGTACACGTGACAACACGCGAAGAACTTGAACGATACGCCGGGGCAAGCGAGCCATACATAATAATCCTTGACGCCGATCTGAAAGGACACTACGACTACAGCACCACCCCACCCCACAAGCATGACGTGATTAATGTAAAAAGCAACAAGACGCTGATTGGCGGCGGCAAAGGGGTACATCTTGACAGTCTTGGACTGAATATAAACGGACAACAGAACATCATAATACGCAATCTGAGAATAACAAAGGCCGATCCTGACGCCATAGCGTTCAGAAACACCCACCATGTATGGGTGGACCACTGCGACCTGTCAAGCCAAAAAGAAGAGAGAGACGAGAATGACGGCCTGTTAGACTTCACCTATGGTTCAAGTTACCTTACCGTATCATGGTGCAAGTTCCACGACCACGACAAGACATCTATATGCAGTTCCGGCACACGCAATATCAACGACCACGATAGGCAGCGTGTTACCTACCACCACAACGCATTCATCAACTGCACACAGCGTAACCCAAGGATTGGCTACGGGCTGGGACACATCTTCAACGACTACAATCAAGACAACACCTTGTATGCCGTTGGCATATTCGCACGTGCCATAGTAAACGTGGAGAACAGTTATTTCAGGAATGTAAAGAAAGCCCTAAACCAGATGTACGCCACCAGTGCAGACGATGCTTATTGGGGCTTTATAAAGAGCAGCGGCAACCTGTTCGACAACACCAGCGGCGGAACGGAGGGCAACAGCGAAGAAGGCTTCGACGTAAGCCGCTACTACATGTACGATTTCGCCATGAACCAAGCAGCCGACGTACCGGGACTTGTGTCGGCCATGGGCTGCACCGATGGGATAGAGGGTGACATTATCCCCTTCCCCGGCGACGGTGCCATAAGCGTCAGGACTGGCATACGCCCCGGTTGCAGTGACATAGAAGGAGCCACAGACTATATATATACAATAGGTGTAACGCCCGATAGTATGCACGAGTGCCGTCCTGAGGATATGACTCTAATGCCTTCAACAACATACTACTGGCAAGTGCGCGTAGTAGGCGGCAAATATGACGGCAAGACCTCAGGCATATTCCGCTTCGCCACAGCCGACACAAAGGCATGCTACCCATCGCCCGCGGATGGCTCCCGCCATGCCGCGTTGCGCAAGATTGTGGGTGTGGGCACACCATGCGCACCGCTGACACTACGCTGGCGAGAGGGTTTCGACGCCAAAGGATACACCATAAGCGTAAGTACCAAAAGCGATATGACAGACGCAGTGAGCAACGACGTAGACAAACCGGAATACAGACCGGGCAATCTGCGCCATGGTGAGACCTACTACTGGCGTGTGGACACGAAACGACAGAACGGCACGGTGGTCAAGGGCGATGTATGGAGCTTCAGTTCGGATGTGAGCCTCGCACACGTAGGGCGTAATGAGGCGGAGCATGCCATACGAGGCGGCCTGTGCTTCCCCGAACGCGCTGTCACCCCAAACTGGATAATGGCCTCCAACGATTCATGCAATGTGGGTGATCAGGGGCCGGGATACATGAGTTTCGTATGGGACGGCGAACCGGGGACATACGATTTCAGAACAGCTTATTTTGACGAGAGCTCGGGACAAGGATGGTTCGGCCTATATGTCAACGAAGAGCAATGCGACGAATGGACAGCATCGGCAAACAACAACAAAATGACAGTACGCCAGACAAGAGGCGTTACGTTGAAGCGGGGCGATGAAATACGCATAGAGTTCCACACACAGAAGAACATGCGGTGCCGCACTGATTATATTGACATCATCCCTAACACGACCGGCATGTCTGACATCAAAGCCGAAAACACGACCAACAAAGATGATTAGACTATATACAGCCTTGCACATTAACATATTACAGATACTGTAAAAAACAGGCAATGAATGACGTGGGAGTAATAATGTTTTAACATCTCAATCATACCCAAAGAAAACATTACATTACAAAATATCATTTTTTATTCTCCTTTACATATATTTCTTGCAATAAAATACTTTTTCTGAAAAATTTTATATACCTTTGTACCCGCTTCAACCATATCGTCTATAATCGCTTAAAAACGGAATAACGGTAAATAAGAAGAAGCACTACATATTGGAAAGTGTTTGCTGAACGCTTTGTTTTTGTCTTATTTGAACCTGAGAAATTCGAAAAAGTACAAGTCAAGGACATCGTAGAAGTAGACACAACGGATAGATATATAGTCTTCCGTATGTGTGTGTAGAGGGCTCACTGTCCTCACGCACACTTTTNGAATATTTATATANATNGGCGTGNGTGTCAATTTCTGTTTGTTTATTTGTNCNGGTTTTCTCAGGACCTAAATAAGAGAACAAGCAGAAGCCAGATACCCCGCTTTTCTTTATGCAGTATCATATCCCAAAAACGAACCTGTTCCGGGGTGTCTACAGGTTATAATCCCTTTTAAGTTAGGCTTAATATAAAAAAGTAAACTAACGTAAGACACTGTGTTAAATAATGTTCGTTTATGGATATGAATAAGACAGACAGAATACATATAGGGCAATGCATAAAGTCACGGCTTGAAGTGCAAGGACAAACCACGGTATGGCTTGCCCAACAATTAGGTTGCCACCGTAGTAATCTTTACAAACTTTATGACAAACACACTATCGATACAGGTGTCTTACTACGAATAAGCAAAATCATGGATTATGATTTTTTCCAACTCTATTCAGAAAAGGTTGACAATGTACCCAATCAGTAGACATGTACCCTTATTGGCAACACCATTTATAACCTAATTGATGCAAAATAATGTAATTTTGTACATCGTAAAATTTAGCAATAAACAAAATAAAGCAAGATGAAAAGATTTACATTATTGTTAGCGACAATGGGACTAACAGCTATTTCAGTGAATGCCCAAAAATCAGTTGTTGTAACAACTAAAAGTTTCTCTGATACCCAAGCACGTATGCTTGAGGTTACTGCAAAAAGTTATGTGCGTCCGCTCATAGTGGATTTAAAGGTGATTGGGCCTCGCAACACATTCACAAAACAATATAGTAAGACTGATGTGGAGGTAGCAATGGGAGGAAATCTTGATAATTTGCGAAGTCGTGCCATTTACGATGCTTCTGAAAAGCTCAATTGCGATGCTATCGTTGCAGCAACATTTAAGATTGAACTTACACCAGATGGCAATGCCTATAATTGTGAAATCAAAGGGCGCCCCGCAAACCTCGACCCGACAAGCTGGCATCCTATGAATTAGAAATATTATCAGTGGCTTGAAGTAGATCAAATGGTAAGTAGTGGAGAAAGCAGACGGACAGGGTCTGTAATCAGTAACATAAAGAAATAAAACTAAAATAGAAACGCAAAAAAACAAAAAACGATGAAAAAGTTTTTAATGTTGGCTTTCATGGCCGTAATCATGGTGCAGGCAAACGCACAGATTGTATCATCACGTTCATCAATGGTTACCCGTCACGTAACCAATGAGCCAAAATCTAATGATGGTTGGAAAACCTTGGGTGTAGAGTACCTCCCCGGAAGTTTTAGTTATGACGGAGTTTCCGAATCATTTACAGGTTGGGCAATCAACTATACTCGGGCAAATTCTGTTACCCAGTCAGCACCTCTATTTCTTGAATATGGACTCGGAGTACAGTACTCATACAAATCAGAAGATGACGGAACTATCAACTATGTATCACTGAAAGTGCCACGTCCTTGAGGCGGAGCACCTCGCCGTTGCTGCCGGTGCGAATCACAATCTCGCCGAACTCTTCGGGCGTTGACTTGCGGCCGCGGTAGCGCATGGTGTACTGGAAGCTCTGGTCGCCCTGCTCGCCGAAGGCGCCGGGGGCGGCCTCGATGTTCTGCTCGGCCAGGGCGGCGCTCACGTCGGTGGGCATCAGGCCGTACTGGGCCATTACATCGGGCTTGAGCCAGATGCGCATCGAGTAGTCGGCGCCGAAGCTCATCACATCACCCACGCCGCTCACGCGCTGGAGCTGGGGGATGATGTTGATTTTCATGTAGTTGTCGAGAAATTCCGGCGTGTAGGTGTCGGTGGTGTCGACCAGCGAGATGCCCACGAGCATCGAGGTCTGGCGCTTCTGCGTGAGCACGCCCACCTTGGTCACTTCCGAGGGCAGCAGGTTTGTGGCCTTGGCCACGCGGTTCTGCACGTCCACGGCAGCCATGTCGGGGTTGAATCCCTGGCGGAAATACACGTTGATGGTGGCCGAGCCGGTGTTGGTGGCCGTCGATTCCATATAGGTCATGCCCTCGGCGCCATCGGTCGACTCTTCGAGGGG
>WFLX010006315.1_pt1 | contig 18652 bp, 17 predicted proteins | sample 4967041 | NCBI WGS metagenome assembly WFLX01 (sample SAMN12857096, study PRJNA449069) | gut metagenome | isolation source: stool from male and female vole | host: Microtus ochrogaster | place: USA:Florida | collected 2017
GACTGCCGGCATGCATGGCCGGCCAGAGGGTGTTGGCACGCAGACGCAACAGCAGCTCCATGATGGCGGCATAGGTTTTGGGGCCGAAGTTGTTCAGGTTGGTGTCCAGTTTCTTCGCTGCCCACGGGCGCAGGCCATAGTCCTCATCGTTGAGAAAAATGCCGCGAAACTTGACGGAGGGAGACCCGAAGACGCTTTTTCCGGGAGTAACGTAGAGCTGTGTCTTGACGGTTGGCGTTACATCGGCCCACCATATCCAAGGTGAAACTCCCATCATGCGGCTGAGTTCAAACATAGCGTACGCCGTGCTGCGGGGCTGCGACCCGTAGAGCACCAGAGCACGCGACACACCTTCCATGGGATTGTCAACGACCTGCATGCCGAATGCCTCCCACTTCCCGTCGACGTCGCTGACATCGAGCTTCCCATCTGCAATGAGCTGATCGATGTGTTTCGACTGGCCGATGGTACCGACAATGATGGGGTCCTTCAGCGTAGTTGGCTCTGTTTTGTACTTCACGAAGGTCTTCTTGGTCACAGCCTTAAGGTCTGCCATGAACAGTGGCAGCACGGTTTGCACCACTTCTGCGTCCGCCTCATCGTAAAGGATGATACATTTGTCGGTGAGGGAAGACCCGCAAATCGTGAAGCCGCCTTCAACGGGTGAGGTAACAATCCGAATGGGAGCTGCCCATGAACAAAAGAGGGCAAGCATACAGCACACGGCTGACATAAGTGAGCGTTTCGCGTTCATGTGGATAAGTTTGTACGTTTGTGACCACAAAGTTACGTTTTCTTACACTATTTTGTGCACGGGGAGACAAAAAAAAGCGCAAAAGTACTTGTTTTGTACCCTTGCGGCTTCATTTGGCAGTAACGAGTCGTGAATGTGGAGATGGTTTTCGACTCAATCGTCACACGCGAACGTAAGGATTGAACCTCATTTGCTGACTTCCTCCGGGAAGAGGCGCAGAAACTCCTGCTCGAAATTGGGTGTAAGTATGTCGTGACCGATGGCATCACGCACCTCCTGCATTGTCCAGAAGCGACCGCCGTCGGTCTCCGGGCTTGGCTCAACGGGATTGTCATAGACGAGCCGATGCGGATAGACCAACTCGCGCTCCCGTTCGCTCNGGAANACGTAATGACCTCCCTCGTCTTCCAGCAGTGTCTCAAGCGCCCCTGCCTGCGACAGGTCGATGCCCAGCTCCTCACGCGCCTCCCGCACTACGGCCATGCTAACGCTTTCACCCAAATCGACATGACCGCCCACCGCTGTGTCCCACTTCCCCGGCTGAATGTCCTTCCATTCGGGACGCTTCTGCAAATAGATTTCTCCCTTGCTGTTGAAAATGTGTAAATGTACCACGGGATGCAGTTTCATACTGCCGCCGTGACACTCTCCGCGTGTGGCAGCCTCCAGAATGTTGCCTTGTTCGTCCACGACGGGCAGTATCTCACTCATATTGTCGCTTTGTATCATTGCTTATATATTATATAATGTGTGTCCGCTCCTTGGCGCATCTTCTTGTCCACAGGCAACACAGCGCCCGGAAATCATTCGTTTGCCATGAACATACACCCTGTTACACGATCCGTTGTCAATTCCTTTCTCCATGCTGTCAAGGTATCAGCAGAGAGCTGTCGCCATAGCTGAGGAAGCGGAAGTCATGGGCAAGAGCATAGTCGTAGATGCGGTGCCAGTCATTGCCAACAAAGGCACTGACGAGCAGCAGCAGTGTACTCTGCGGTTGATGGAAGTTTGTGATAATGCGCCGGACAATGCGGTATCTGTAGCCTGGAGCTATGATAATTTGGGTGCTGGCGTGCAGCACCTCGTAGGCTCGGACGTCCATGTATCGGAGCAAGGCTTCGAGAGCTTCCGTGGTAGAGAGCGAACCTTCATATTCATAAGGCAGCCATTGGGGCACATGAAGGTCTTCTTTCCCCTGAGCGGCCAGCACACCCATGTAGTAGAGGCTCTCCAAAGTGCGGACACTGGTGGTGCCGACAGCTATGGCCCGGCCTTCGTGTTGAAGCAGACGCTGTATGGTGCGGCGGTTCACAGCAATGTGTTCGGTGTGCATATCATGCCCGCCGATGTCATCACTCTTCACGGGGCGGAACGTGCCGGCGCCTACATGCAGCGTCACTTCCTCACGCTCTATGCCCTTGGCATCTATGTCGTGCAGGACGCGTTCGGTGAAGTGCAGACCTGCTGTCGGGGCTGCCACCGAGCCTTTTATCTTGGAATAGACGGTCTGGTAGGACGTCTTGTCGCTCTCCTGAGTAGGACGGTTGAGATAGGGCGGAATGGGGAGTTCGCCAATGGCATCAATCACTTCGGCCCATGTGACGTTGCCGTCCCAGCGGAATCGTATTTCCTGACTGCTTCCATGCACGCCCGCACGTTCCGCTTGCAGCGTCACCACTTCTCCACCCACCGTGACGGTGCGGCTGAGAATGCCGCCTTTCCACTTCTTCAGATTGCCCACCAGACAATACCACACGCAAGTGTGCCGCTGCGCGAAGTTCTCCTGATACTCCACCGGAAGCGCCGGTTCGAGCAGAAACACTTCGATGAGTGCGCCCTGCCTGGACGTCCCGTCCTGTGGTGCAGCCTTGCGAAAGTGCAGACGCGCCTGAATGACCCGCGTGTTATTGAATACCATCAGTGCCCCCTCCGGCAGCAGTTCCGGCAATTCGCGGAAAAGCGTCTCACTGATTTCCCCCTGGCGATACACCAGCAGTTTGCTGCTGTCACGCTCGTCTAAAGGGAACTTGGCAATGCGTTCATCGGGCAGTGGATAGTCATAGTCACGCATCTGTATGTGCTTTGTGTTCATTGCCATAATTTTTCTGCAAAGGTACGTTAATTTGCGAGAAAAGTCGTACTTTTGCACACAAAATAAAAAATCCGACAATGAAAATAGGTGACAAAGTGCGTTTCCTCTCCGAAGTGGGAGGCGGCAGCGTGAGTGGATTCCAGGGCAAGAACATTGTGCTGGTGAAAGACGAGAACGGTTTTGAAATTCCAATGCTGATGCACGACGTCGTGGTGATTGGCAACGAGGACTACGACATCGGCAAAGTGAACACGCTGGAAGGCATGCCTACCGCACCAAAGGCAACGAAGCCCACTGCCAAACCCGAGGAAGAAGTAATACAAAGCACTTTCCGCCCCAAGCCGTTGGAGCGCCGCGAGGGCGAACGTCTCAACCTCTACCTGTGCTTTCTGCCCGACGATGTCAAGGCCATCTCCAGCACAGGTTTCGAGTCTTATCTGGTCAACGACAGCAACTACTACATGCAAGTCTCGCTGCTCACTGCCGACGGCGCCAACTGGCGTATGCGCTTCTGCGGCATCGTGGAGCCCAACAGCAAGCTCTTTGTCGAGGCTTTCGACCGCTCACAGGTGAACGACATGGAGCGCATCTGCGTCCAGACAATGGCATGGAAACAGGACAAAGCCTTCCAATTGAAGCCCACAGCTACCACCGAACTGCGTCTCAACCTGACGAAATTCTATAAGCTGCACGTCTTCCAGCCCAACGAGTTCTTCAACGAACCCTGCTGGACGGAGCCGCTCATACGCAACGACCAACCCGTGCGCAGCATCTTCGTCGATGCCGAACAAATGAAGGAGGCGCTGATGGGCAGCAGGCCCGACCGCGAGACGGCACGCAAAGACCGTCCTCAGCCCGCACGTGTGGAGAAGCCAAAGCAGGAAGGGCCGTTGGTGACCGACCTGCATGCCGAGGAACTTCTCACCACGACGGCCGGCATGTCGAACGGCGACATCCTCATGACACAAATGAACGAGTTCCGCCGCATAATGGATGCCCACAAGGGTAAGAAAGGGACACAGCTCGTTTTCATACACGGNAAGGGAGACGGCATACTGCGCAANAANATTCTTCAGGAACTGAAATACCGCTANAAGAACTGCATCAGTCAGGATGCCTCCTTTCAGGAATACGGCTACGGAGCCACGCTGGTGAAGGTGCTCTGACGCCGATATATGACGAGGCCGAGCAGAATNATTCTGCTCGGCCTCGCTATGTTGANATCCCCGCTGAAATGTGCAAAGGGGCGGTTGACCGCACNNTGCCGTTTCCNTTTCACTGCGTTTTCNGCCGACGGAACGGCAAACCGCGTCAAACGCCTTTCGGGCTGGAGAACTTTGTGTCGGTGTGCATGCGGCGCATAGCAGCGACATCCTGACGGGGACAAATCATGAGTATCTCGCCTTCCTCGGCTATAACGTAGTCTTTCAACCCTTTAATCACAGCCGTCCTTCCTTTTGGCAGGCGGATGATGTTGCCCGAACTCTCATACAAGTAGGCGTCGGAGTTGAGCAATATGTTGCCCTCGGCATCGGCAGGCGCATCGTGACCGATGCTGGCCCAGGTGCCGAGATCCGCCCATCCGAAGTGGCCACGCAGCACATACACCTGACTGCTGCGCTCCAGAATGCTGACGTCGATGTTGTAGTTGGGCAGCACCTTGAAGCATTCCGGCACATGGCGCGGGTCGGCATTCTCGGCATCTTCCATCATGCGGGGCATCTCCACCTGATACTCGGGGACGAGCTGGAAGATGTTTTCGAGCATGACGCGGGCGGGGAAGCAAAGCAGACCGGTATTCCAGAGGAAGGAACCTTCCTGCAAGAAGATGTTGGCGAACTCTGCATCGGGCTTTTCCGTGAACGACCTTACCGGGAAAATATCGTGCGCTTTGGGGCGTTCGTCGTCCATCTGAATGTAGCCGTAACCCGTCTCCGGGCGTGAGGGTGTGATGCCCAAGGTGAGCAGACCGCCGTGTTCCGTCACGAAGCTAAGCCCGTCGAGCACATCCTTCTGGTACTGCTCCTCGCCCAGAATAATCTGGTCGGAAGGCGTGACGAAGATGGTTGCCCCGGCATCCTGCTTGGCGATAAAGATAGAACCCCAAGCCACGGAAGCGAGGGTGCCGCGGCGCAACGGTTCCTCAAGGATGTGCACATCGTCTATCTCCGGAAGCTGTTCGTGCACAAGCGGCAGATAATCCACGTTGGTGCTGACATAGATGCGGTCGGGGTCGATAAACTTCCGCACGCGGTCATAGGTCTGCTGGAGCAGTGTACGTCCAGAGCCAAAGAGGTCCAGAAACTGCTTGGGCCTGGTGCTGCGACTGATAGGCCAGAGGCGGGTTCCGTTGCCGCCGGCCAATATGAGGCAATACTTCTGGTCGTTCATACTTGCATGCTATATGTGGGGTGATGGAAGAGCGTGGTGTGTAGCCTTATCTAACCTTTTGTATGACGGGCAACAGCAGGCTTTCCATGACGGCATAGCCTTTTGCATTCGGATGCACACCGGGGTTGTCATTTGCCAGTTCGGAGCGCATGGCGGTTCCCTCGGCATTGACCATGGCGCTGAAATAATCGACATAGGGAATCTTGTTGGCCTTGGCATAAGCCTCGACACGCGCATTGAGACTGCGTATCTTCTCCATGCCGTCGGTCACGGAGGGACGCCAACCGAATCCGCCGGCAGGCAGGCAACTGGNCAGGATGACCTTGCACTNGNGGTATCGCGCCAGCTCGACCANNGAAAGAACATTGCCATAGGTGAGGTCCTCGTTGTAGGGACCNGTNTTCTCAGCGNTGTCGTTAGTGCCATAGTTGATAACAACNACNTTTGGCNGCAAGTTGATGACGTCTTCNCGGAAACGGAGCAGAANCTGATATGACGTCTGCCCGCTGATGCCGCGGCCGATGAGTTTGTTCTTCGAGAAGAACTCGGGGCGGGTGCCCGGCCAGCCATCAGTGATGGAATTGCCCATGAGCACTACGCGCTTCTCGCCTTTTTGAGGAGCACCAAGCTCTTGGTTGGCTTTTGCGTAGCGGTTCCAGTTGGCAAACTCATGCTTTTGTGCCTGAATGCCGAGGGCTATGCTGAGCACTGCCACGGCTGCAAGGATTCTTGTTTTCATTCGGATGGATGTTTTAGGTGGTACGTTAAGGTTATAATTGTGCCTTGATGCTGTCCGCAATCTGCTGAAACTCCTCCGGGCTCAGACTGAGGTGAGGATTGGTGAAGCGCATGTCCGCTTCGCTCTGCATAGGCACCAGATGTATGTGTGCATGCGGCACTTCCAGGCCGAGCACACACTGCCCCACCTTGACACAGGGAATGGCGCACTTGATGGCCTTGGCCACTTTCTTGGCAAACACTTGCAGGCCTGCCAGCTCGTCATCCTCGAGGTCGAAGATGTAATCTACCTCTCGTTTGGGAATGACCAGCGTGTGTCCCTTCTGCAAAGGACTGATGTCGAGGAAAGCATAGTAGCGGTCGTCCTCGGCTATCTTGTAGCTCGGAATCTCGCCGGCTACGATGCGTGAAAAAATACTTGCCATGGTTACGGTAGTGTTAGCGNGTCGTTCAGTCAAACACGATGCTTACCACTTCGAGTTGCACAATGCCTTGTGGCACACGAATCTCTGCCACTTCGCCCACCTTCTTGCCCAGCAGNCCCTTGGCGATAGGGGTCTCTACGCTGATTTTGCCGGCACGCANNTCTGCCTCTGTGGCGCTGACTATGGTGTACTTCATGGTCATGTTGTTCTTTACGTTGCGCAACTCCACGGTAGANAGAATCTGCACCGTNTTGGTGTCAAGGTGAGTGGTGTCGATTATCTTTGCCTCCATGATGGTTTTCTTGAGCATGGCAATCTCTGTCTCCAGTTTGCCCTGCCACTCCTTGGCCGCATCATATTCCGCATTCTCTGAAAGGTCGCCCTTGTCGCGGGCTTCCGCAATGGCAGCACTGGCAGCAGGACGGTCCACGCTCTCCATGTGCTGAAGTTTGGCCACGAGTTCGTCGTAGCCCTTTTGTGTCATATAAGCCATATCATTCGTTAGTTGTTATACATTATTATAATATATATAGGCGCCCGCCTCGATGCTTTCGGAAAGAGACGAAAAAAGAAGAATCCCAACCAGACGGCCAGAACCCTTATCCCTTTTCGCAATCTTTGTTCACCTGTTGCAAAGGTAAAGAGTTTTCACATAACTGCAAAACTTTTCCGTACAAAAACGTGCTGAAGGCATGAAAAATCCACTATTTGGCAACAGCAGAAGGCAAAAAGCGAGAATGTTGCGCTGCCGTGGCAATCATCGCTTGAGTTTGTATTTGCCTCCGACAAGCATCTCTACGGCTCCCTTCATTTCGAGCGNGAAGAGGTGACCCGTGAGAGCGCCGACGGGCAGGTTGGTCTTGACAGACAGGATGTTCACCTGTATGCTNTCAGCCTTAGCGAGNTCCTGCAAGATGCACCGTTCCACATCGGAGTAGTCGGCAAATAGCTCCTGTTGAACGCCCGCGGCAAGCCGTTTNTTGCGTCGGGCTTCGTCTGCCCACCCCATAGCGGTGCAGAAGGCATCGGCGTCGGTCAGGAGAGCAGCAGCATTGCCGGCAATGAGNTTATTGCAGCCTGCGGAACAAGCATCGCTCGTTCGGCCGGGAAATGCCCACACCTGACGGTCGTAGCTCAGTGCGATGTCTGCCGTTATGAGGGAGCCCCCTTTCTGNGCGCTTTCCACCACGATTGTGGCGTCCGCCATGCCTGCCACAATGCGGTTGCGTTGCACGAAGTGGCGTTTCTCGATGACCGTGCCCGACATATATTCCGAGAGCAATCCGCCATGCTGCACCATCTGATTTGCCGTGTCGCTGTGAAGGCGCGGATAGACTTGCTCCAGCCCGTGCGCCATGACACCCACCGTGGGAAGCCCTGACTCAAGGGCGGCTCTATGGCAATGTACATCGATGCCATACGCCAGTCCGCTCACCACAAGGGTGTCGGGACAAACTGTTTGCAGGTCTCTGACAAAGGTGCGACAGAGTTCCTTGCCGTAGTCGGTAATCTGACGCGTGCCTACCATGCTGACAACATGGCGGGCATTAAGGTCGGCGTTGCCGCGGCAATACAACATGACAGGCGCGTCGGGACAATGGCGCAACCGTTCGGGATATGCCGCATCATGAATGCTCAGACTCTGTATGTGTGCCGTCTCGCAGAATGCCAGTTCCTGCTCTGCGCGTGCCAAATGACTGTCCATCGCAGCCAAGGCATTAAGGGTGTTGGGCGAAGCGGCAGTAAGAACATGACGCAGGTCGTGGCGGTTCTCATAGACAGCAGTGGCGGACCCCATCTCATTGACGAGGGAACACAGTTGGAGCAGGCTGATGGAAGGGACCCGCGTCAGTGCCATCATATAGAGCGTCTCTTGCTGAGTCATGGTCGGGTATAGTAGGGTTGGAGCTTCTCTTCGAGCTCTGGGCATCGGCCGAGTGTGCCGTTGACGACGCAAACCGTATCGACGGTGCCGCGCGCAGCCAGTTTCATGTCCGAGAGGCGATAGATATCCTGCATGAAGACATAACGGACTCCTTCCTGACGGACCCGCAGACAGGAAAGTATCTCGTCACGGCTGCGCAAAGGCGTCTTGTAGGCTATCGTGATGCGCGCCACGACAGGTACTATGCCGCGGCTGTTGAGCTCGGCAAAACTGATGCCCGCTTCAAGCAGGAACTCATGGCGCGTATGCTCCATGTAATGCTGATAGTTTGCATTGTTGACAATTCCTTCGAGGTCGCACTCATAATCGCGCACCTTCATCTTCAGTTCGTAGGCGTATTTCATGTCCGTGTAAAATTACTATGTGTGGTTAATCCTTTTTCCGCAGGCAGCCTGCTTTCCCTCTTTCTCCGGCAAAGTGTGTCATGTCGGCGGCAAGACGGCACGCCGTCAGTTCCTCTTCAAAAACTCATAGCCGAAGCGGCAGCGCAGACAATCCATCCGGTCGCAATACAAGCGTTTGAGCTGTATGAGCGCCTGGCTGTCGGCTGCCGTGCTGACCTCCAGACCGCACGAACGCCACTGGCGAAGAATGAAATTGTTCTCCGCAGGAAGTTGTTCGAGCAAATGCAAAGCGCGCTGACGGACTGCTTCGTCATCGACATGCCTGCCATAGGCAAACAGCAAGGGCACAACAGTATTGATGATAATCAGGTTGCGACTGCTTGCCGTGGTGCCTTTTGCGGCCAGACATGCCTGCAAGGTCTTAATGTCCGGTGCTTCTATCAGACTGCTCATCCGCGCCTTGCCGTTGTGGAAGAGTTCCGCCAGTTGCATGATGCGCAGGAAGGGGAAGTTGCCCGGACGTGTGCGCAGAAACTGCCAGTCAGCAGACTGCATAGGGTGCGGCAGGCTGAACTTGTGGTGCAGAAAGGCGAACTCCCGACTCAGGCTCTGCACTTCCTCCTCGCTCTTCACGGCCTTGGCTGCTTCGATAAGTCCTGCCATGCCCAGAAAGAGGGCCTCCACCTGATGCAGGTTGTCGCGATGCTTGCCTGCTGCCATGAGGGGAATGAGCGCGGCCCATCGTTCGAAAGAATCGCCGTTAAGGCCGAACCCGAAGTTGCGGCTCAGCGTGATGAACGTGGCGCGTTCCCAGTCGCCGCCTGTTGCGTCGACCCTCGCCACGAAGAGCTCAGCCTTCTCTTCCATGCGTTGCCAGAGCAGAGCGTCCATCCATTGGTGCACCTTCAGCAGAGGCAACGCACCAATGATGCTGTGACAGCGCGGATAATCCTCTGTGCGACACAGATGTTCGTAGTTCCGGCGGACATGGTCGGGCACGTCGAGCCGCACCTGCGGCAACAGCTTACCGTCCTGCGTACGCACCTCGCTGTCTGCCTCTCCCACTACATGGAGCACAACGCCATTGTAGGCGACATCCGTGTCATGCCCGTGACGGTACCAGTCCGACGAGCGCAGATGAACCTCCACATTGCCCGCCCACAGTGTGTTGCCTATCCGCACCTTGGCATTGAAGAAGTCAGGCCCTTGATTGTGGTTGTGCATACCGGCATCTATGACCTCGACAGGCAGCCCGTCCGTTGTGGTGAGCAACTTCAAGGGCAGCATCTTGTGCTTCCAGACATAGTGCAGCAGACGTTCCATACCAATTTCGACGCGTTTAACGCATTTTGTGAAACAAAAGTACGCATTATTGCGCGAAAAGCCTTACTTTTGCAAGAAAAATGTATAGTAACGTATGAAAATCGCACTTATCGGGTACGGCAAGATGGGCCGTATGATTGAGGAAATTGCCATCTCTCGCGGTCATGAGATAGTTAGCATCATAGACATCGACAGTCAGCAAGAGTTCGACAGCCCCGCGTTTGCCAGTGCAGACGTCGCCATCGAATTTACAGCACCGCATGTGGCATACGCCAACTACATGAAGGCATTCAGCCGAGGCGTGAAGGTTGTCAGCGGAAGTACCGGCTGGATACCGCAGCACGGCGAGGATGTGAAGCGCATGTGCATGGAAGAAGGCAAGACGCTCTTCTGGAGTTCCAACTTCAGCCTGGGCGTTACCGTGTTCCGCGCCGTGAACCGCTATCTGGCACGCATCATGAATCAGTTTGCCGCATACACCCCCACCCTGGAAGAAGTTCACCACATTCACAAGCTGGACCATCCCAGCGGAACCGGCATCACATTGGGCGAAGAGCTTGTGGCAGAAGTGGAGCGACTGGAGGGATGGGAGTTCGGACTGCTGACAAACCCCGATGGCTCCGTGGAGGGCACTGCCGACGTGCCTGCCAACAAGCTGCGCATCGACAGCATCCGCCGCGACGAAGTGCCCGGCATCCACTCCATCACATGGGAGAGTGAGGCCGACTGCATCACTATAACCCACGACGCACACTCCCGCAAAGGCTTTGCCCTCGGTGCCGTTCTGGCTGCCGAATACACGGCAAAACACTCCGGACTGCTCACCATGGCCGACCTCTTCAAGTTCTAAACCGCTTTGAAGTTCCTGCCCCACTCTCTCCGCTAACCCTTTACATAACCCCTTCCCTAATTCTCTCTCTTCCATGACAAAAAAGAAACATTATAAAGCAACAAAGAAGGACTGGGCTAAAGCCATCGTTGCACTCATCGCCTTTCTTGCCTTTCTGTTCTGGGTGAACGCTTGGTGGGGCATCATCTTTGCCCCCTTCATCTTCGATGCCTACGTNACTCGCCGCATCCCCTGGACGTGGTGGAAGAATGCCGAAAACCCTATCGTCCGCACCGTAATGAGCTGGGTTGACGCCATCGTCTTTGCCCTCGTGGCAGTTTATTTCGTCAACATCTACTTCTTCCAGAACTACACCATCCCTTCCAGCTCGCNGGAGAAGAGCCNGCTCGTGGGCGACTACCNCCTCGTGAGCAAGATGNGCTACGGACCTCGCGTGCCGCAAACGCCCCTGCACNTGCCGCTCTGCCAGCANACCCTGCCCNTGAACCTGGGCAAGAGCTACATCGANTGGCCACAGTGNGACTACANGCGTGTNACTCCTAAGCCCGTTACGCTGAACGACATCGTTGTCTTCAACTACCCCGCTGGCGACACCATAACCACCGACCTCCGCTATCAAACCGAGTACTATTCCCTTTGCTACGGCATAGGCTACCAACTCTACATGCAGCAGACCGGCACGCTGCCCAAGGCGGAAAGCCTCACTCCGTTGCAGCAGCGCAAGTTCTACGGCACAGTCTATGAGCTTGGACGCCAATACATCCGGCACAACACACAGGAATTCGGAGAGATTGATTGGCGCCCCGTTGACCGCAGGGAAAACTATGTGAAGCGATGCATCGGCCTGCCCGGACAGACCCTCGAGATACGCAACCGCATTGTCTATCTTGACGGAAAGGAGAACCCTGCCGCCAAAAACGTACAGTTCAACTACCATGTTGAACTCAAGCAAGGCTATCTGCCCGAGGAGCTCATCTACGAACTCGGACTGAGCATGAAGGACGTGCAGAACATGTACAGCACCGGCATCATACCTCTGACCAACCATGCCCGCGAGGAATTGGAGAAGCGTACCGACTTGGTGGCAAGCGTGACCATACTGGAGAACAACGAGACGGAAAGCCTGTACCCGCAGAATGCCTACACCGGCTGGACGTGCGACAACTACGGTCCCATCTGGATTCCCAAGAAGGGCGAGACGGTGCAACTCTCTGTAGAGAACATCGCCATCTATGAACGTCCCATCCGCATCTATGAGGGCAACGACCTTACGGTAAGCGATGAGGGCGAAATCTTCATTAACAATCAGAAGACTTCGTCCTATACATTCAAGATGGACTACTACTGGATGCAGGGCGACAACCGCCACTGTTCAGCCGACTCCCGTTATTGGGGATTCGTTCCCGAGGACCACATCGTGGGCAAGCCCATATTCATCTGGCTCAGCACCGATGCCGACCGTTCATGGCTAAGCGGCCGACACATACGCTGGAGCCGCCTCTTCACGCTGGTTGACAACATCAAGTAGCCGTGTTGCTGCCTTGCTGCTATCTTTCCCCCGTGTCGCACTACAGCGCCTACCACCGCGCAGATGAAGTGCGCCTTGAAGTCTGCGACCACTTCACGAAGCAGACACTCCGCAACCGCTGCTTCATCGACAGCCCGCAGGGACCGCTGGCTCTGTCCATCCCCATTGTGAAGACAGAGGGCAAGACGGCAATGCGCGATGTGCGCATCAGCGACCACGGCAACTGGCGGCACCGGCATTGGGCTGCTCTCGAAAGCAGTTACCGCCAATCGCCCTTTTTCGAATATTATGCCGACGACTTTGCGCCGTTCTACGAAAAGCGGTGGGAGTTCCTTGCCGACTTCAACGAAGAGCTGATGGCGCTGACTGCATCGCTGCTTGACATAGGGAAGCCCGTCCGACGCACCGTTTCCTACGAAGGCGATGCGTTCGCTGCGATACCGCCCTTCGAGGCACGTCCCTACTATCAGATGTTTGCTGCGCGACATGGATTCATCGGCGACCTGAGCATCGTTGACCTGCTGTTCAATCTGGGTCCGGAGGGTGTGCTATGGCTGTGAACATTCATCCTCTTCCTCCCCAAGCCGAAGGCATTCCCTCGCCGACACGCTTCACCTATCCGTTCTGCTACACACCCCATCCGCTCTGCGTCTGTGCAGCCGATGAGTTGCGTGCATACATAGCCGGCAAGCCCGAATGGCATGAAGAACTGCAACGCGGAAAGATGCTGGGCGTGCTTGTTGTTGAGAAGGGCGCCACACGGGGATTCCTGGCCGCCTTCTCCGGCACGCTCGGCGGACAGACACGTCATGCCTACTTCGTGCCGCCGGTCTTCGACCTGATGGCGCCCGGCTGTCACTTCCAAGAGGAAGAGGCCGCCATTACGCACATCAGTCATGACATAGCCCGATTGGAAGCGGCACATTCCCCCAGCCCTCTGCGCATACCGATGCAGCAAGCATTGGCTGACTTCCGTCGGAAGATGAAGGAGAACAAGGCNGAACGNGACAGACTGCGGCGGGAACTGCCTGCCGAACAGCTTGCCGAGGTGATGCCGCAGCTCATACGAGAGAGCCAGTACGAAAAGGCCGAGTTGCGACGGATGCGTCAGCGGTGGGAGGAGTGCATCATGGCAGACGAAGCACCGCTCCGGCAAGCAGAGGCAGAGGCTGCACTGCTGCGGCAGGAGCGTCAGCAACGCAGTCAAGTGCTGCAACAATGGCTCTTCCGCCAGTTCGACTTCCTCAACGGNAACGGAGAAAAAGCAGCCCTGCCGGAGCTGTTNTNTCCCNGCACGCCACCGGCGGGAGCAGGCGAATGTTGTGCACCGAAACTGCTGCANGCCGCNTTCAGCGAAGGGCTGCGCCCCCTCTGCATGGCAGAGTTCTGGGTGGGAGCCTCGCCAACCGACGAAGTGCGCACAGACGGTCACTACTATCCTGCCTGCAACAGCAAGTGCCGCCCCATTCTCCGGCACATGCTGAAGGGACTTCCCGTGGAGGACAATCCGCTGCTGGCCGACAGCGAACGGCTGCTTGCAAAACTGCGCATCCTGCACGAGGGGAATGACTTTGCTGTGGTGTACAAACCCTCCGGACTGCTTTCCGTACCGGGCAAGGACGGTCTGCCAAGTGTGCAGGAAGCCATGCAACAGCACTACCCCAAAGCCACGGGGCCGCTCATCGTGCACCGACTGGACATGGACACAAGCGGACTCATGCTGATAGCCCTGACCGAGGAGCGCTACCACAGCCTGCAACGTCTCTTTCTGGAGCGCAGCATCTGCAAGGTATATCACGCGCTGCTGGAGCACCCGATGCCGGTAGGAGAAGAAGGCGACATCTGCCTGCCGTTACGCCCCGACATTCACGACCGTCCCCGCCAGATGGTGGACTACCTCCACGGCAAGAGCGCACGGACGCACTACCGCGTAATCGGCGAAAAGGAGGGACACGCCCTTCTGGAACTGACACCCGCCACCGGCCGCACACACCAGCTGCGCGTCCACTGCGCACACCCTTCCGGCCTGAACAACCCGATAGTCGGCGACCGCCTCTATGGCAAGCCCGCAGAAAGGCTGATGCTGCATGCCTACAGCCTGACACTGGAGGGAACGACATTCTGCTATGCCGGTTCCGAAGAATTTGCGAAAAGCGACTGAAGAGACAGAGACGTGCCTGCTCCCTTCCCCATTCTCTCTCTTTCGGCTGACACGACAAGCAAAACAAAACAACGGAAACAATGAACAAGATAGCACTCGACGTACATACCCACACGATAGTAAGCGGCCATGCCTTCAGCACACTACAGGAGATGGTGGCTGCCGCTCAGGAGAAGCACCTCGACATACTTGGCATTACGGAACATGCACCCGGCATACCCGGCACATGCCACCCCATCTATTTTCGGAACTTGCACGTCGTGCCGCGCCGGATGGGCAAGCTCCGACTGCTGCTCGGCGCAGAACTGAACATCTTAGACACAAAAGGAACGCTCGACTTGGACGAAGACATCTACCGCATGCTCGACATTCGCATTGCCGGCATACACGCGCTATGCTGGCAAGGCGGCTCGCGTCAGGAGAACACAGCCGGCATGATAGCTGCCATACGCAACCCGTGGACGCACATCATCAGCCATCCGGCCGACGGCACCGCAGAGCTCCACTTCGAGCCTATCGTGCTGGCAGCCAAGGAGGCGCACACGTTGCTCGAAATAAACAACAGCAGCCTGAACCCTGTACGCGAAAAGCTTTCGGCGCGCAACAACACCCTCGAACTGTTGCGCCTCTGCAAGAAGCANGAGGTGCCCGTCATTCTGGGAAGCGATGCCCACATCAGTTTCTCCATAGCCGACTACAGNTTTGTCTGGCCGCTCCTTGCCGAGACGGAATTCCCCGACGGCCTGATTATGAACTACACNCCCGACCGTTTCCTGCATTACATAGCCCGGTGAGGCGGCTCAAAGAGCATGACTCCAGTGCGCAATGTTACGCATGAGTCCCTCGTACTTGGCACGCTTCACGGCAGAACCCTTGAAGAGAGAGCGGTACTGCTCCACGGAGAGACGGCGCCAGTCGGCTGCCGTCATGGCAAGCAGCGCCTCAGAGGGTTGGAANGAGGGGTCGGCTGTGGGATGCGACTCGCAGAACTGCGGTGTGGCACGCAGGCAGCGGTCACAGCCGTAGAAGCAGGGTGAGAGACGCAACGCAGCAGGGAGCATCCCCCGATGCTCTATGGTGAGATAGCTCATGCAGCGTGCGGCATCGAGCCCTTCTTCAGTAAGCGCCGGGCANAGCGCNGTCCAGCCCGACTGCTCCGGAAGGGAGTCGGGCAATGGCACATCGTAGCAGTCAGCCTCTGCTGTCACGAAAAGTTCGCCGAGGAAGACGGTCGGGCCGTAGCCCGGCACCGCAATGAGGCCGCTCTGCGTCAGCACTCCCACCCCACTTTTCCATGCCCAGTAGCGCTCCAGAACAGGCGCCGTATCCACGAAGCAACGCCCTTCAAGCCCCACGGTCTGCATGAGGGCACGCATGCGCTCACGGAGGACATCGTGGTAGTCATGCCCTTGGGCATAAAGGCTGAGAGCAGGTTGATGCCGCTCGGGCATGAAGTTGACGGCAAGGCTGACTATGGTGCGCACTCCCGGCACGAGGAGAGCGGGATTGAGGCGCATCTCAACATTGCGGCGCATGTAGTCCATGTCGGCACAGTGGCCGAGCTGCAACCAGCGCCGGAAGCGTGTGTCGAAAGGCGTTTCGACGGGAGCCGCCTTGGCAAGCCCGCAACGGACAAAGCCCAGGCGCGCTGCCTGGGCTTTTATCTCTCTGCTGTACACTGAAGGATTCATGCTGCCGTATTCGCCGTTTCTTGTGTTCTGACTGACACCTATTCGACAACGCGAAACTCATACCCCTCTTGCTGAAGCCATGCGAGCGCCTCGGGAAGGGCATGCTTCAGCTTGTCGATGCTCTTGAGCGAATCGTGGAAAGTGATGATGCTGCCCGAACGNGTATATCGCTTGACGTTGTTGACCACATCGTCGGCCGTCAGNAGACAACTGTAATCTCGGGTCACGACATCCCACATGACAACCTTGAANCCCGTGTGACGCAACACGCGATACTGCACCACACCAATCCATCCATGCGGCGGCCGGAAAAGGTCGGTATGGAGCACATCGTCAGCTTGCTTCACGTTTGCCAGATAGGTCCATGAGGTGTGACGTGCGCCGGAGAGGTGATTGTAGGTATGGTTGCCTATGCGGTGACCGCGCTGACGTACCTCCTGCAAAAGGTGCGGATATTTCACGGCATTCTCGCCCACCATGAAGAANGTGGCCTTTGCTCCGAAACGGTCCAAGGTGTCGAGGATGAAGGGGGTGGCTTCGGGTATCGGTCCGTCATCGAAAGTCAGGAAAACAGCCTTCCTGTGCTGGTCTATCCGCCACAGTGCGTGAGGATAGAACCAGCGGAAGATGTAAGGCGGCTGTTCGATGAACATTGCGGTGCNGCTTAGTTAAAGTNCTTTTCCAGNAGGGCNTTNNATTGATCTGCCTTCATGGAAAGTNCCGGCANCTTGTCATATCCCGCACTCTCGAGCACGGCCAATGCGCCNTGCAGGTTGTACAGGTTGCTCATCACTTCATACTCATCGAACGACAGTCGGAGCTTGGAGCTGTTGAGATACCAGTCGAGGTATTCCATGGCAGACTCCGCCACAGGCACGGCAATGCTGCAGGCTTGCTCCTTTTTGCCAAGCTGATAGCACACCTTTGCCAAATCAATCGACCCGTCGGACCCTCTGTGAGGCACAACAGAGGCCGGGATAACCTGCTCCACACGTTCCACTACNCTGGCGGCCTTCTCGGTCTGTCCTTCCTGCATGAGGGCCGTGGCAAGTTGTGCGAAGAGGCGACGATGGGTGGATACCATGCGGGCGACGGTCTCATCGAGATAGACGTTGGGATTGTCGATGCCTCCGAAAGCGAAACGGTTCATGAGGTTGTCGTACATCTTGTCCGTGTCGATGTTCTTGCCGCTCTTCTGCGTGTCGAAGGGTGTGATGCGGTTGGCCAGTCCCTCCTGTACGAAGTATTTTCCCAGACTGCCGTAGTTCTCCTTGGCCACAGTGATGGCCACATAGAGAGGACGCTCCCAGTTGCACTGTGCCAGCAGTTCGTACATCATCATCTCGCTCTTATACACGGCGCGCTTGCCCTTGAGGGAAATGTGCATCACGTCGGGAATGCTGTCAGCGGCCATCATCATGCCGCTGCGGCGCACTGCCTCTTTGTCGATGGTGAGCACGATGCTGTCGGTGGGTATGAACTGGAGATCGCGGTTTTCATTGAGCACCCATTTGTCGATGATATTGCGAAGTTCGTAAGGATTGTCGCCCAAGGCCTGATGCATGGCAATGGGATCGTCCTTGTATAGGTTGATGGCCTGCTCCAATGTACCGGGACGTACACTGACGCCTTCACGCGTTCCGGCCACATACTGTAGCCTGTTCCAGTGTATGGGCAGTGCGGGCGAGAGGTAGGCAGGACGTTTCATCTGGTCGATGTACCAGTCGGTTTGCAGGTATGACAGGTTGCAGACGCGTGCATCGGTGCGGCAACCCTCGGTCTCCTGAGCGTACCACAGGGGGAAGGTATCGTTGTCGCCATTGGTGAAGATAATGGGACAACGCGTCTGGTCGAGCGACTGGAGATAGTTTTTCCCGAAGTCGCGACAGGTGTAACGCCCGCTGCGGTCGTGGTCATCCCAGTTCTGGCTTGCCATTTGCACAGGCACCAGCACACACAGGCAGCAGAGCGCTGCGGCTGCTTTTTCGTTCTTGAGCACTTTCTGCAAGCCGTTGGCTAATGCCGTCACGCCAAGGCCAACCCAAATGGCAAAAGCATAGAAGGAGCCGGCATAAGCATAGTCCCGCTCGCGAGGCTGCATGGGAGTCTGGTTGAGATAGAGCACAATGGCAAGACCTGTCATGAAGAAGAGGAAGAAGACGATGCCGAACTGCTTCTCGCCCTCCTGCTTGTTGGCAACGCTGTTGCGGTTGATTTGCCAAAGAAGGCCTATGAGGCCGAGCAGCAGGGGNAGGCAGTAATACACGTTGTGGCCCTTGTTGTNGCGGAGTTCGNCGGGCAGCTTGCTTTGGTCGCCCAGGCGAAGGTTGTCCAGGAAGGGAATGCCGCTGAGCCAGTTGCCGTGCTCCGGCTCGCCATTACCCTGCAAGTCGTTCTGTCGGCCGGCAAA